>Ga0307509_10003307_pt1 | contig 24735 bp, 30 predicted proteins | sample 10_EM_MG_FD_202245 | JGI IMG/M metagenome (GOLD analysis project Ga0307509, IMG submission 202245) | Populus trichocarpa ectomycorrhiza microbial communities from riparian zone in the Pacific Northwest, United States - 10_EM | ecosystem: Host-associated > Plants > Roots > Unclassified | place... | reverse complement strand
CCGCTTTTAGTCTTCCTCTCTTTGTTTTTCTGTTGTGCCAGACTCCACGCCTGACAGGCTTCAAGGAAAAAGTCAAAGGACGAAGTGACCTGGGGTAGCACTCAAGCGTGTGCTGCCAAGCCTGCGGGAAGGCGAAAGTGGCAAGCAGCCTTGCTGTAGGGCAGGTCAGTCCCGGATGTCTATCTTTTTTTTTTCCTTCCTTTCTTTTTTTTCCCTTTTTATTCCCTGTCGGACGCAGGTTGTGGCTGCACAGCAATCGAGTGAATGCCTTAATCTATTGGTAAATCAGGACATGTGTCCCGTAGCGAGCAGAGAAGCGTGGGAGGAGGAGGAGGAATGAAAGAAAGAAAGGAAAGGGAAATGGAAAGAGAAAGGGAAAGGGAAAGAAGGGGGGGAAAAAAAGGAAGGATCATCGCATTTTCATTAATTTGGAGCCTGAACTTTACTGAGGTGCTGCCTGTCATCCCGAGCGAGTTCACGCTCTGGTACGTGGTAATCTGTCGGCGATGTGACCGGCTCTTTGCAAGTGCGGATATCCTGCTTATCCCATCTGCAGGACCGACTTCTTCTTCCCATATAAAAAGGGAAGAGGAAAAAAATGTGTCACTTTGTTATCCAAGTCTGAACCAACGGCTGCAATACTTTTCCAGACCTCCACCAGACGAGTGAGTATGATATACCCATTTATACCATATTTCACTTAGCCTTTGATAGGGCATCGGCAAGGCCCACTTTATGCTAAACTTTGTCGATTTATTTCTCGGTGTGCGCCCGTTGCCGTTATGCCGCTCCTGCTCTTTAGGTTCGGAGATATCTCTCGATTCGCTTGAGGTACTATACCGTAGTCGCTCTCACACCAGATCACTCGACAGATCCGGGGCGATACTAAAGTACCTCAAAACAGTATATAGAATGTCGGTAACCGGCGATGGGATGTTACCGCATTAACTGCGGATAGCCGACAGGCACTAATACTATATGGCCCCATCCTAGCAGTGTACTACAGTAGACAAAAATAATAATTCAGCTTGCGACAACACCTACAAATCGAACTTATTCTATCTCTTCAGCAAATCAACCCTGGCTTGTCTATGGAAACGTGCAAATACTGTTTTCCTATAAGCCATGTAATTGAGGGGAATGGGGACGGCGGCGGGAGCCGCACACATGTTGGCTAGTATCATATGTCAAAATTAGAGGCCCGAGGAGCCTAACCCTGGCGATGACATACAGTAATATGATACAAGTACAGAGACTTGGGACCTCGTCTTTGTCGGGGCTCCCTGGCAAAACGTGGGTCAAGGTCCCGTTTCGGCACGCTAGCGCCTACCAGTTTTAACAAGTTTGTTTGGCCGCATGCTAGAGCGTGATTGACGTCTTGAGAGATGTGCAAAATAGTCGGCGTGGCCTCTCAAGGAAACTGATGTTTAATTGAGGGAATTACGGTGGAGGCAAGCCCACACTGCTGGCTGCACGACCTCTGTCGAAGGAAGGGGCAAAGCGGAGTTTGAACAAACTTGAACTGTCACTGTCGATCCTTCTTGATTGCTTCTGCGTTGCTTCGGGAGCTGCGTAAATTGGAAGCAATGTATTTAAAAAGGGTGGAGCCCTGTTGGCTACTGTATGTGTCTCAAGATCAGTCAAATTACACCAACCAAAGTTGCTCAAGAGACGTTATTCCTTTTTTTTTTTGTTTTGCCGGCACACCTACCTTATTATATTTCTGTTGCCTTACAATGATATATGTCTTGCCGTAGGCTCTTGCAGTGGGGCCGTTTTTTCCATTTTGCCATTTCATTGAAATTTGACGAGGCCCCAGTTTCTCGGAGCCGCCTTGCAATTCGCTTGAGATTACGTCAAGAGAAAGACAGCACTTATTCTGAAAAACGAAATGAAAAAAAAGAAACGACAGCCTCTATTTTCCGGAGCTGGGGTAATCATAACCATAAGGGAATAGCAATATCGGTATCTCCCCTTGATATATCATCTCACCACTTCCGGGCTCGGCCTTAGGACTTCAAAACCCCGAGATGTCGCTTCTAAATTCCATTTGCGCTGCGACAACCTCAGAAATTACATAATTCCCCCCCCCTCCTTAGGTCTTACATTGGATTGTGCCCCCACCGGCGGCGAGGGGGGTCGGAGCTATTTGTGGCTGGTCGCATTTAGTCCTACGGCTACGGTATCCAATGCCCGATCCGATGTATCCACCAGGAACCCTTCTTGCTGCAACCTTCCCCAAAGAACTTTTCCAGTGCGGGCACCCCCGAAGGCCAACATCATTCACCATGCAAGCCTCTGTGGTATACAAATGCCACTTCCTCGGCTTGTTGAAAGGCTTTAGCCTAGGATGGGCCTAGTGTTACAGGTTAACAGGGTTGCGAATATCGGTTAAGGGGATCCAACATGTTCTTACGAGTAGGGCTGATCTTATACTTTGTCGGGGGAATGCTAATCCTTCCCCTGAGCTCTTGTCTCCGAGTCTGGAGATTACGGGACTGGGGGCGATTGTGGATTTCACGGGATTTATTTGACGGTACTGAATACCGTAAGCCCATGTTTGCAATAGACCAGGCACGGGCATTTCTCTAACGAAGACCTTCGTAGGAGCAATTTTGCCTGTTTTGCCCCTGTTTTTGCTATCGGTAGGCATATGCGGCCTCCGAAATGGACCCACTTCCCGCCTCACAATGTTGGTAGTTCTGCTATGCGAGCCTGCCCCAGGGCAACCCGCGGACATGGGGCATTGCAGGGCGCCGGAGGCGAGGAGAATTGGAGTTTGCTAAAATGTCGACGTATCTTTGCCTCTCGCTGTACGATCTTGGCGACAAATTCGTCGACCCCCCCCCCCCCGTCCCATTTTACACCAGGAATGGACATTTTCACTTCACAAAATCTCAGCCCCCGCCGACTGTGGGAAATTTCGAAATCTGCCAGAGCCTTTGGAGCCATGTGGGCGTTACTGTTCATAAGTGGTGAGCTTTTTTAGTACCCATGGTGCAGTGCCGGAGATGATGACCGGTGGGCGAAAGGCACCTCTAATCTTATATGAGTTTCCTATACAAGAGGCACGTTGTGATAGTATGCAATCTTGATCCCAAGCTCTCAACCCTCATGGTGGAGTGGGCAAATTCTCATAATTTCTGTTCAGGAAGTCTGGGCAATTGCCTGCACTATGGCGTTGGTTTTGTTGATTCTATAATGCTTTCAGGCAAGCTGCGAGTGCTTAAAATCAGCCATTACTCGTGCTGACTCTCAAGCACAATTTGCCCAATGCCACCGCTCCATCTCCTTGCTGGGAGTGCGCGTTCTCATCATCACCTGTGAGTGTCTCCGCCACAGATTGTCCCTAAGAAGTGAACCAACGAAGTTCGGCGCAGCCAATAATTGGGCCATCCAAAGTGACTTTGCCACTTTCTTGGCTGCAAAGTGCCTCTAGGGCTCGCTGATCCTGTGGCAAAACTACACCCAATTGCGCAATTCTTGGCTGCATGGGTTTCGTTATTTCGCTTTTCTATAGATGGTCTGCAGGTTTTTTCGAATGCCATGTAGACTAGGGTTTTGCCCGGAGTGAACTCAACTACCGATAGCTCCTCCACGAAAACATTAAGGCTAAAACCACACCTCGTTAATTTTAAGTAGTATTGAGATTTCCGCCGCGCGTCTTGACCTCAAAGGGTAGGCCACGTTTTGGGCACCTTCAGTGGCTTCTCCCTGGCACTGCCTGGTTCCCTGTTCCCTGCCTTGTGTCTCTTCTAATAACACTTGCGGGCACCTCTATATATTTGCGAGATGTTTGGCAAGGCCATCAACCTCTTGGCCCTCAGCGGTCATTAGGCGGATTCCTCACTTTTGAGAGTTTAATTGTGGGGCAGTTCGGGCAGATGAGATCGGGGTACTGGGGGTGGCTTTAAGGAGAAGGTGCCAAAATTTGTATCGTGATGGTACCGTATTTGGGTTTATGAGAAGATGTACCGGTATGGCCTAACGGTCGAACGGCATGGTGTTGCCTATGCGTGATCACGAGTGATCCACCAGGACGTCTAGCTGGTGCGGATCGAGTTCATTGGCCAAAGTCCTCGAGCTCACATCTTAAGGGGCAAAACTATAAGTGATGGGCGTGTGCCAGCAAAAGTTATCTAGTAAAGTATTAATAGGAAAGCTTTAGAATACCGTAATACCATCAATAGCCCGGATTTAAAGTAAATTTAGTAGGAGAGTAACTTAAAATGCAATGAAGGGAGCCTTGCAGAACAGATGACAAAGGGTTAATATGTTGAACAGGGTAATGTGGACTAATTTCGGGGCGTGAGGTAGGCCAAGCCCTAGCACCAGACAACGGCGGGCGGAGTGCCAGAAGGGTGGGGAAAGGGAGGATGCCTGTGCTGTGTCTTGTACTGTAGGTGCTGGGGGCTGAGAAGTTACCCCTCGGTGCCAATGATCGGGCGCGATGTAAGGGGGCGAGGCTCAGATTCTTAATTGTGGAGGAGTAATTGGGAGTTCATTTAAGCCTGGAAACAAATCACGGACACTTGTCTGTACGGCATGCATGTCATATAAGGCTGCCCTGAATTCTTGGATATAGTGTTCGCCTAAATGGCCGACCGCTAGGTGAGCCTTCAATTACCCTCATCAATAATAGCTTCAGGATGTCCGACTTTCTAAGTGGTATTCTGTGTGATGTTTAGGCCAATCAGAACAGATTCGCCTCATGTGCATCCTTCTCCCAGGGAATATCTTTCGCCAGGCTGGGGGGCTTCTTTAGGCACGATTTCCATGAGTGCTAGCTACAATTCACCTCGTTCGGCTCTAGGTCCATTGCATTGCCACAACTACTGTGCGATAGCACCTCTGGTGGAGAAGTGGCAACTGTTCAAAGGGATCGAAGGAGGCTTAAAGCACCCGAAAGAGCTATCCGAGGCACCGCTTTTAGACGCCAGCCCCCTTTGGACGGCGGACGGCCAGTCTGCCGGTGCGGTAACGCAAGCTCCCGACCCCTAGCCCTACGGAATAGACTATCGGTAGTTTAGCGCAAGCCAGCAATGACCGGGTTCCTTTGCCCCGCATTTCTCATGTTAACACACACCCACATCCACACACACCTGTTCTCGTACTACCGGTGCGCTCATCCACCTACGATGCCTCCCCCCCCTCAACCACCATCGAACCTACTCGCTCACTTATCCCCGTTGTCGGTCCTTCTTATATTATACTTTGTCCTAGAACTCCTATCTAGGAAGAGTGTAGGTACTTGCCATCAACCATCCGAGCTTTATCATCCCGGTATCTTCAACCTCATCCTACAGCCCACCTGACCAACTATCCTCGCTTGTTCCCCCTACCACTTGCCGGTTCATCATTTCTCCCTCTTAAACAAACAACCCCCGATATACAAGTACACGGTACCAAATATGGAGAAAGTGGGGGGTGAAAATCTCTATATTAGTGGGTGTGTTCCCTATTAACTACCCCCTCCCCGTCCGCTACATTTTTTTATCGGTCCCCGCGATGGTGGTTGGTTGTTTGTAGTGGTTGCCATGCGGCTTATTAGCTACCAATGACCATACATATTAACTTTTCACTTACTTCCCATATAGAATGTACGCCTTGCGTCGGCGTGAAGCTCTCAAAGAAGCGGGGATTACCCATGTTGTCTCTGTCTTGCGGTTACCGCTGGATAAAGAATTATTCGTCCAGTACCAGCACAAGATCGTTGAAGTGGACGATGTCGAAGATGAAAACTTGCTAGAGCACTTCGCAGATACTAACAAATTCATCTCCGATGCATTGAAGAGTGGGGGTGCTGTCCTCATTCACTGGTTCGTAATACATTCCCCACGCCGGCTTTCTCGACTTTGGGCCACCGGTTTCACTGTCCTGTGATTGATGAGTCTTGTTGACATAGTTGCCTAACAGTGCAATGGGTAAGTCACGGTCAGCGACAGCACTCACGGCTTACTTGATGGCTTCACGCCGCCTTGCGCCACACCTTGCCCTTGGTATTATAAAGCGAGTTCGGCCTTTCGTCGAGCCCAATTCGGGCTTTATGCAGCAACTGGAGCTCTACTATCAGATGGAGTTTGCTGAAAATATTGAGGATCACCCCATCTATCAACGTTGGGTATATCTGCGGGATGTAGAGATGAGCAACGCAGCCGGTCGTGCTCCTGAGAGAATCCACTTCCGGGATGCTGGGGCCGAGATCGGAAGAATAACCGGGGTTAAAGAAGATGAAACTCCCGAAGAAAAAAGTGTGACGCAGCTGAGGTGCAAAAAGTGCCGGTATGTATATCGTTCCTCCTTCTCCGCCCCCTTCTGTTTTTTTTGTCATGGTATGCCCATCCTTACATACAAACGTTTCCCTATAGGATCGTGCTAGCAAACTCTGCCTCCTTTACACCTCATATGCCCAAACCTGCGCAGCCACCTCACAGCGAGGCACCCCAGCCGCCCTGTGCACATCATTTCGTTGAGCCTCTCCTTTGGATGAAAACGGAACTTTCGAAAGGCGAAATTTCTGGAAAGTTGGAGTGTCCAAAATGCAAGTCGAAGGTGGGGGCATATGCATGGCAAGGTTTGAAGTGTTCTTGCGGGGACTGGATTGTCCCCGGCATCAGTATGGCTAGAGGGAAGGTTGACGAGGTCAGCTTAAAATCATAAATGGGCCACTTAGGGGAAGGAATTATTATAAACTCCAATATCCCTAATATTTTCCTATTCTTCCTTTTGTCGGAGAGAATGATAATACGTTGGCGTCCCTGGGCGTTACCCCCATTGCTGCGGAGATATGGTGGGCCTTGATACCTCGAAAGAAGTCTAAACCAATATCTTGGTGTGATCAAACTGCTCGTTGGGCCCTATTCGTCGAGGACTCGGTACTCTCGCATAAGGCTGTGTTGCGCAGAATTTCCCTACACAGGCCTGGAAATGTACATCGACGGAAATCGACCAATGGTCTCGAGTAAAGTAAATAGGGCGAATATATACCTGGGTGTTCTTAATCTAACCAAAGAAGCTACATTAAAATTGACCATTAAAAAAAAACATGAGCAGCAATCCGAGTTACCAGCAGGCGGATCCCTCTTTCGTGCGGCGGAGAGGAAAACCTCCTGCGAAGAGTGAGGAGGAAAAAAACCCCCGATCAACAATGCGCCCCCGCAGTGGGAGAAATAAAATAATGCGTTGTAACCACCAAAAAACCACCATAATACTATCATGGCACCGGTATCCCAGAAGGTAACAACCAACAAAAAAGATAAGGTTACCGAGAGCTTAACATATGGCGCAATATTCCACACCTTGGCGCAAAGTACAGTAACACTGTTAACATCCCTGGCGATCATTTCTCCTCACACCTTCCGTTTACCTATGCACTCTGTGATAGTCTAATATGCACGTAGCGCAGCTTGGCCTTGGCTATCTAATATTAGGATAATATAATAACTCCAAACATGAGGTAAATTCCCAACTAACGACGCTCCAGCCATCCCTCAACGAAGCATTATACGAAGCACCCATCTTCTCTGTTCTGTCGTGGAACAACAGGACGGGTGTGCGAATCAGAGTATTAAATTTTGAGAAAAAAAGCTACGATAAATTACCTTCCCCACCCTACCACCTACATACATCCATCCATCCACTCATCCCTGTCTTCCTTCCTTCCTTCTTTCTTTCCTTGCTTCCTTCCTTCCATCCATCCTTCTTTCTCCTGGGCCTCCCAACATACCACACCAACCAACCAGGAGGCCAACCGAACCCGCATAAACCTTGCGAAAGAAGCAAAAGAAAAAGAAATTTGGGAAAATTTGGAAAAAAGATTAAATTTCGTGCAGCCGTTTCCCAAATCCGCCCCCAAAGCCGAAAGCGGGGCTTTCGGAGGTTTTCGTTGAGGAGGGGAGAGGGGGGGCAGTGAGCGGAAGCCAAGTTAGTTAGTTTTGCTTTATTTATTCCCCCATCTTATCGCGATTGATTGATTGGATTCGGGGGAGGAGGGAGGAGGGTGGCGGTGGGTTCAGGAGGTTTTTTTGCACAGGGCGTAGGGCAGCATGTAAGAGTAATACCGGTATCAGATCTGGTTTTTGCGTGACGGGGGAGTGGATCAGTGAGTGAGTGGCTCTCTCTCTCTCTCTCTCTCTTTTTTTCCTTTTTTCCTCCCCCTCGGTTTTTGTTTCGCGTGACGGCTGGTCGGGTTTTGTTTGATTGGTTGGTTGGTTGGGTTGGGTGACACTCGCTTGTTTGGGGGGGTTAGCGGTATGTAGTCATACAATACACTTAGTAGTATTATAAGCGTAGGTAGTCAATTGGCACGAGAGGAACTTTCCCCCCCCCCTTTTTTTGAAAGAAAATTATAAATTATAAATTATAAAGCAGGGGTAGTCTGTTTTTATTTTTATTTTTTATAGGGAAGAAATAGAACCGAGGGGTTAAATAAAATAATATATATATCATAATTATTATATAAAAAGTACATGTTTCGAAAAGGGAATGAAGAGAAAACGAGAAATGAGAAAGGAAAGAAAAAAAACTGACCCTTATTCTCCCAGGTAACGCCCGACGACTAAGTCCTTACTAATACACTTTCATCTAAAAAAACTGCGAGTGAGAGTACATGATATTAGTAGTTTCCGTTTTTTTTTCCCCTTCTCTCCCCGAGAGAGAGAGAGAGAGAGGTTGTTTGTTTCAATGACCGGAAAGGAAGGAAATGATGAAATGAGCTAAAAACCGAGATCCATTTCCCCGCATGACAGGCAAGTTAAGTGAGAGGGAAGAGACGGAACAATCCAGAGAAGAATACTAAATAGGAAATAGGGAAAGAGAGAGGAAAAAACCCTAATTGAAACCAGCCTGGTAAACGAAGGGATAGGGAGAAAAGGGGGGGGGGGAACACTCAAGGCTAGGAGAAGGTGTGAATAAATAAAGGCTACCTAAAGCCTGCAAACAAACCCCCGATGATCTTGCGCATGTCCAACATGAATTGCCCTCCTAAGTTCCTCATTCTCCCTCCTCTGCCGCTCAATCTCATCCTGCAACTCCCTCCACCCACCCCTAAGCTCGAGTATGTACTCCCTAGCCTCCCTAAGTACATTCGCCTTGCTCAGCCTCACATCCCTACAGCCGGGGACCAACTCCAGCAAGGCGTCCATGCCACCCTTGATACTCTCACGCCTCTTCTTTTCAGAGTTCAAGTGGCTTATGCGCCTCTTCTCATGCTTGGCCAGTTTGTCCTTTGGGTGGTCGTGAGGCGAGGAGGAGGAGGAAGTCCTCAGCGACGGGGAACGACCGCGGAGGAGGAGAGGGTGGTGGTGGTGGTGGTGGTGGAGGCCGCGATGGTGATGGCGATGGTAGTGGTGGGGAGCGGAAGACGATGAGGCGGAGGAAGAGGAGGATAGCGAGTGACGGATTGGGTTATTATTATTTGGATTATTGTTATTATTATTATTACTATTATTACTATTATTGTTATTATAACTTTTGCTGATACCTGCACGATGAACATGCCGGGCTTCGTACCGCTTCGGCCCGTCGTAGACTGGCATTGCGCTGCCGAGGCCGATTCCACCACCGCCACTGCCCCCACAGTCAGAGTTGGGTGTTACGAGACCGTGGGTGTGCGGGGAGGGACAGCTCCCGCTTGATAAGAGAGATTCTGATAACGATGGGCAGCGCGTCCTCGGTGAGACGGGGCTATACGAGAGAGATTCCATCTCCGGGATGTTGTGGAAGTTCGGCTCTGTGAAGAGTGGGACTTGCGAGGATGGGATTGCCAGTGAGGGAAGTGGGTTGTGTTGTTGTTGGTGGTGGTGTTGGAGCTTTGGTGACTCGCTGGAGGGGTGAGCTTTTGCTGCGTATGGGTCTTCCGGGGACTTGCTGGTGTGCTCCCGTGGATGCATAATGTGCTGCATTAGAGAGCTTATTGGTCTGTATAGGGAACTGATTTTTAGCTTTCTTGGACTTACTATTATTTTTTCTAGGGGAGTGATAACTCGTGTAGGAGAAAGTGTGGGAGAGAGCAGAAGGCGACGAGAATGGATAGATAGATAGATAGAAGGAGGAAATATAGAAAGGGGAGGAAGCTCACGGGAGAGAATCTGAGGAAGAGGCTTTAGAACTCATGGCAGAAAACTTGGAATCCATGACAAGTTGTAGGTTTTTTTTCAAGAGGAGTAAGAAAAAGCAACTCTCCCGTTTTCCCTTTCTGTTCAAAAAAGAGAGAAAGCAAGAAATAAGAGGGAGGGAAAAATCTCCCTTATTCCGACGACGACGACGATAAAAAGACAACCAACACCCTCCTCAAAAAGGACTGAACCAATAACCACAAGGCGGGCAGATGGACAGACCGACAGCTACTCTGCGCAACACAGGCAAGCACGCAAGCGCCTGCTGAACCTCACGAAAAGGGAGTGTGAGAATGGATGATGTGATAGAAGAAAGAAAGTAAGGAAAAAGGAAAACAAAAGTGACGGTTATTCAGAGGATGAGTAGGAGAAAAAATGAGTGAAAAATTGCATATGGGGGAATCCCACTCTTGATATAGTTTTTTCTCTCTTTCGAATCCAAACCTTTTCCGCAGATGATCTTCCCTTATTTACGCCTCTCTCTCCCTCCCATATATCCCTTCCATCCATCCATCCATCCACCACCACCTCTTGGGAACTCTTTGCTAGACAAGGGCATAGGAAGCAAGTCAGGAAAGAGGTATGAAAAAACAAATGGGAAGGGAAAAGAAATAAAAATAAAGTTACAAATGCGTATCTCACGCCCAGCAGCAGCGGGGAACCCTGGGGAGATCATCATCCGTAAAACACGAGAGATTGACCGTGCCCCACACCTTCTGGCACCAACAGTTCCACATAGGGGGGAGAGGGGGGAGTTGATAGAGAGAGGGGTGGACTACAAATGTCTTATCATTTACCGTGCCAGTAGGAAGAAGGAAAAGAAGGGGAAAAAGGACCTCATTTACTTCCCATTCCTTTCGGTACATGAGTGATAGCTTATGTGTGATCCTCGCGTGATACTCTATGATACCTGCCCCATTTCAATTGGCTCTCAGCAAGCACAATACATCAACCACTCCCTCCACTCTCCCCAATTAAAAAACAAAGAATACATTGAGGGGAAGAGCTTCCGTATGAGTATAACAGGTCCTAGAGCAAGCTTGTTCTCGGTGTTTTATTTGCAAATGGGATAGAACGGGTGTTGATCTTGTTCTCCTCTGCCGCCACCTCCCCCCATTGTGTTCATCTGGTCAAATCGCAACTGCAATCGGATCAGCTTCGATTTTATGCATAGGCCGATCGGAGAGCAGCGGGTGTATCGTAATAAGGTAGGAGCATAATAACATACATATGGTCCCAGAATAGAGGCTTAAGCACAAAAACTTACTTGCTATTTTTCTTGTTTCCACCGCGCATAGTTAGGCCGACCAGTATCACCCAGGCACCCCCATTTTGATTCCTATTCCCATCACCCTCTCCTCTTTCAATGCATCGAAAGCGACATGTAATATATCATTTGGGAGTCCCCGGGGTTTCACATACTGTGACTATTCTCCGACGGGGAGGACCTGGTAGTGCCCCTTGCATATTGCATTGTCGAATGGGACGGACAGGACATGATAAGACAGGATAGACAGCGAGCCAACATGACCGCATCTCGTGGTTGGATGAGAGGAAGAAGAAAAATTCAACCCTGCCTATCCATACTGTATACAAGGCAGAAAGTTAGTCTGGCCGTTCTTCTGAACCGTGAGTGGGCAATTCTAGGTGAAACCAAAAGGGATGAAGTGAAAATCCCTCTTGAACCTCATCCCTCTCCTCTACTCGAGTATCTTGCTTTTGGCCCTCTTCCCTGCTACCGCCCTTTTTTTTTCCAACCTTCCACAAGGTGGATGGAGCAAGGGGACTGAGGGACAAATCCGTTCAGCCCGGTGCCCATTGTCTGCCCTATGGAGAGGGATGATGATTTTGTTTTAAATTCCGAAAATTGCCAAATTTTCCTGCTCCCTCGGGCCTCTAGCGGGTCTGTGGGAGGAAGGGGTGGTTGGAGGGGGGCAGAGGGGAGGGGCGTTTTTTTTTTTTGATTTGTTTCTCCCTCTTTCTTTCTCTTCCAATTGAGACATCACTGGTGCCGTTCTTAAAACAGTTGGTAACATAAGACTCACCGAAGCTCATCCCACTGTCGAGAAAGAAAGAAAAACTCCCATTTGAAACCGAGAGAAGCTGAGGACAAGTCTTGTTTCTCACGCAGACGACCAATGGAGAAACATTTCTGTTTACCCACCCCTCTAGTTCTCCCCCTCCCTCCAATCACCACTCCAATTGCCCATCCCTTGGCCTTAGTTTCTATTTTATTTTATTTTCGCTCTCCTTTTCCACTTCTGAGCTCAACGAATGTGAATATGCATCCTCCCGAGACTGCCATAGATAGTCACAACCTTAAGATCGAAGAGACGAACTGGTGGGACCGTGACGACAACTAAAATAGTGGCAATCCCATTCATGACTGCCGGTTGTGGTACAAAGATTCAAAGGTCATCAAGAGATCTCGTTTATGGACATTATTGTACATAATTCACGCCCCTGGCCGCCGGCCGGCACAAGGCAACTGCAAGTGTGAGGGGGGGTGGCAACTGTGGACAAGATGCAAATGCTGTATTTCGTGAGATTTGTCAGATACCCAGTAACAATCTCGCGGCTCATGTGAGGGCGATAGGAGGGGGTGAGGCTAGTGAGTTAGAAGGTTAGCAAGCGAGCACAACCATAGTCCAAGTGCGTACATGCGGGGGCATTGTGCATGTTTGTGTCCGTGTGTGTGGGTATGTCTTTCATGAGGTAGATATATACATTTATATGTATAGCTAGGTTGGTGGGGGGGGGGGGGGGGGGGGGGGGGGGGGGGCGCGATAGTGTCTGATGTGCATTTGAGTGCTTGTCCGTACCTGGCAGAAAGCGGTAGCCAACCAAGTTATCTCCCGTGGTGACACACAAGCCAATGATCTGACAGACACCGAGAATTTGGAATCCAGCCCACAGATCACGGTGGGGGAAATGATGAGCACGCAGACTTGGAGATGAGCAGTGGTGGAAAAAAGTAGGGTAAGGTATCATGGTGGCCAAAGCACACACAGCTAACCCCAAGTGTCTTCGGTCGCCCCCTTCCTCTCGCTTTCCCCCTCCCTTTCCTCATCATCCTTCCCATAGCTCTCCGGATTTCCGTGGTTATTCATTCGAAGAAAACACCGCACACAGAAAAGTCACTCTCCTCTTTCCCCCACCAACGAGATAAAACGCCTCTTGATTCGCCCGGTTCATACTGCAATTTTCTCGCATGAATTAGGTTTCGGTAAGAAATCTCCGGTACGTCGTATTATAGCGGCTAAGATGGGTACCCGCAGCGTGCATCGATGCTCAGCCTGGTTCAGCTTAATGGAGAATTTGGCGGTCAACCGCAGATGGCTGGATGGCCCTTATGATCCATCCATTAAGGGCAGCCCTCGGCACCGAGGCTGCGAGCAGAGGTCTCACGGTGGTCCGAGAATTCATAGAGACTGCAGCATGCGGAGCCTTTCTTCACCGCATTCAATCCGCAGGGCCGGAACCGGTAGGTGATGGCCACGGTGCCAATATGGCACCATTGGGTCCTCCAGTCAAGCTCCCAATGTTTACAGCAATTTTTGAATGCACCCAGCATCCATCTGCTGCGCGAAGAAGATCCAAGAGTGAGGCAAGTCGGTAATGCCAGTTCCTAATCTCCATAACATGGCAATCACGGAGTTGTCAAATTAGGCTTCTTGTCTCAACACAATCGCGGAGCCCAAATGCACACCCCGTCCCAATACATAGTCCCATTTATTGGCTCGTAGGCTAAGTCTACTGAAATCCGATCAGTCGGCAGCGAACTGTGGACCTGGGCGGGGTGTATATCTGGGTGCCCCGCGATTGCGATGGACGAGTGTCGAGTATTTGTAGAAGCAGTTTTGGGTAGATGACAGCTAGTAGTACAAGAAACACAATTGCCAAAGAGTGTGGTTCAATTAGTGAGCGAGGTTTGCAGAAAAGTCGCCCCCTAGAGTTAGACTTTCGGCGATAATTTACCACACCTCGCTGTTTCTACCAAAGTTCTTACTATATCAAGAGAAAGAGCTTCCCGGAGAAGTTTACCCCACCCGCCATTGAGTCGTATCTTATTCGACTGCTCTAGTTTAACTGGATAGTGCGGCACAAGTAATTGAAGCAATACATTAGTTAGGGCTGGGTCTACCACGGTGCTTATAAGAAGCCACTGGGAATGAAACTCAATTTTTCAAGTGTTACAAGTATCCCACAACAAATGAACAATTAGTAAATTTCCTTGGCCGAGAGTCGCCAAAGAAAATATCCCATCGTCGCGAGGTATCCTTGAAATGAAGGTATCCTTGAAATGAAGAGAAAAAGTACAGAAGTGGAAAGAAAAGAGCCATCAAGAGCAAGCTATGCATCACAAAAAAGTATAATAAAAAGAAATACGAGTGAATAGTTACTGAATGAAGTGAAAATCCCAATTACCGTGTATTTTGAGTAACAGAAAATAGCGTGCTGCTTTTCATCGCACTTTATACCTCCAGATGAAGGCCTTGAACGACATAACTGGAGAAAATGAATATAAAGGCAAGGCGGGAAAAAAGAAAAAAAGAAACACAAGCAACCGAAACCCTTTTTAGCAGACGAACACCAACCAACTTCATTGCTTCATCATGTTTCCCCAATCTCCACGGAAAACCCTTGGAGACTAACAATAAAATTAGTGAGCCTTGACTCTACCTCTCCAGGATAACATTCGTAGTAATTGACAAAGCACTAAAAACCATTCAAAGAAAGCCCGGAGATCTAGGTATATGAATTTATAGGATCAAAGTGACAGCAACGACGGCGATCAAGGCGAAAGTGCTGATACCAGCACGTCCAGTGGCAGCATTCGTCTTACGACCTCCTCCCGAACCGGATCCACCACTAGTCGAAGCACCTCCCTCACTAGACTTGGCCTCGCTAAGCTTTCCCTTGCAGACATACTCGTCTCCCTTGACTACTCTATTGTTCTTCTTCTTGTCGAACTCAGTGCAGTCGAATTCCTCCGTGGTCTGAAGGTTGAATCCACCACGGACTTCACTAAGCGCAGGAAGAGTAGCGCTTTTAGAAGTTAGCAGTATTCAATTAGCTGCATAAAATATAATCTTACTTTTTGAAAGTACCAGACAAGTCAACTGAACCACCAACGGTTTTCAAGGAACGGAAGCCGTTGAGATTTTGGAACTGGGTGTTGTTGGCAAACTGGAAGGTACCACCGATGGATACGAGGTTGTTGGCAGTGACGTTGGTCAACTTGGTGTTGCCGTTGAAAGCAAATGACTGGCCAACCTTCTCCAACTCAGGGAAGGAAACAGACACAAAGCTGTTTTGGATAAAGGCAATAGAGCTATTGACAGCGGCGAGCTTGGGGAAAAAAACGTCACCAGCCTCACGGATAGTAATGTTGGTGGCCCAGACGAGCTGGGGGAAGGAGCAGTTGAGTGAATCCCCGTTGAACTCAACAGAAAGAGCCTCGCTAACATTTGCCAAAGCAACATCAACAGAGGTCAAGTGGTTGTTGTTGTTAATGTTAAAAGTCTTTACGGTGACCAAGCTAATACCGCTAAGGCTTTTAAGGTCGGTATCGGCAATGAGGACGCTTGACGCCTCGGTGACGCCTTTGGTGAAGGTCAATTGGCTAAGAGCGGGAAGGGTAGTCCACGAGATAGAGCCAACCTTGGTCAACTCAGGCATGGACAAGGTATCCAAGACAGTCAAGCCCTGCAGGACGAAATTACCCTCAATTTGTCTAAGCATAGGGCAAGTAATCGAGGTCAATCCGGCGGCCCCCTTGATGATGAGATCTCCCTCAATTGTCTGGACGCTCGGCAAAGAAATGGTCGTAACACCCGATCCGACGGTAACATCCCCCTTGATGGTGCTGCAATTATTCAAGGCACTAGCATCACCATCGCTCTTGATCTCGACACTCTTGTCACATTGAGCTAACAAACATAAAGTCAGATAAAAAAAATCGAATCTTCAAAATATCTCGCAGGCAAGCTCATCGAATTGATGGCAACAGCCACCCGAAAGGAATGTAACAATGGGCAAACAATGAACGTGATAGGGGTAAGGATGATGGATGTGTGACAAACCATTAACAGCTCCTGCAACGGCCACAGCCGCCAGAACGAATCTTCTCAGAGAGATCATGGTGTGTGTATTAATATTTGATTGTATAAGGAGAGAGCTGTAGAAGGGCGATGTAGGTATTACGAAGTTGTAAGAAAGCAGCGAGAACTCAGAAACAAACTCTACTCTGCTGCTCGGCTCAACGAACTGAGAGAATTTGATGAAGGAAGGTTTCGAGTGGCTGAATGAACGAGAGACTGTTGAAAAAGAAGCAAGAGGTGGGCAGAGGAGGAGGGAAGAGGAGAGATGCAGAAAAGAAAATGGAAGGGAAGAAGTCTTGTGTTGGGTAGAAAGTGGCGGCGCAGGGAAGAAAACGAGGAAAGGGAAGAAAGAAAGGGAATTCTGGGCGGAGGAAAAGGAGGAACGCGGGAGAGAAAAAGCTGTGGGGACGGCGAAACACGCAGCACACTTGCTTGATTCGACGCGAGCGGAATTAGCAGGTGCGAGGGCGGTTTTTGGTGGGCACACGGTTAGATTTGCTGGCAGGGGTATTCTATGGAAGAGAGCCAGAGTTGCTTGGACCGGGACAGGCTAAGCGTGGTGGTTCACAGTGATAAAAGTTATGATGCCCTAACCATCGTTGCGGAATGTTCTGCACCCGGAAAGACGTCAGGGGTTTATTATTGGAAGGACCGTGATTTCCACCTGTTCAATTCTATTCAATCTCTATGTATGATACTTTTTTCTCTTTTTTCCCTTCCCCAAGATTTTTGCCTACGGCTTCTCCCTTCATTCCATTCTACAATAGACCGCCCTACCTATATTTTAGGCTTCCTATTCTATCGTAGGCAGTGTCATTGTTGTTGGGCATATCACAGCGGTGGATACAGTAGGGAGAAAACAAGTAAACATCAGCATTAGAACGGGCCGGTGAACACGACCAGTTCGCCATACACAACCCCAGAAACGGGTGGTTCAAAGCAAAAAAATCTAACCACTTTGCACTGCGGCGGGAGGGAATTCGAAGCCCAAAGTGGTTAATTATACCACTGCACGGATGCTAATTGAAGATATGATACTGGTAAACTAGAGATACTGTACTTGCAAGCCCGTTTTCGAGCCCCCATGATACCCGTCATTATCAATAAGAGAAGGGGCGAATGTGTTACGACGATCAAACCTAACTTACCGGCAGGTGAAAGCCGCCGAGCAAGAGGGCAAACAGAAAGAAAAACGAAAAAGAAAGGAAAGAGAAGAGAAGAAGAAAAATAAAGACTGATATCATAAATCACCATGCCGGTGTCCGTGGCATGGGAGTGATGGCATCCAGGCAGCTCGTGGTGAGGAATCTCTACAGCTAGGACAAGCGAGCACTCTTTCTGCAGGTTAATGCATCGGTCAATATCTGTTAACAATTTGGCCAAGGAAATTGATAGTAGTTAACATTCCAGTGGTCCTATCATACTAAATTTTTGGCCTACTTGTACTTCTACTGCAAACCCCAATATCTCCATGAAAACTTGAGACATTCGTTGAATATGAACAATATTTTTTCTGCCAAGAACAGTACTCCGGTTGCAGACGTCCCTCACCACCACCCCACAGCACGATATTATTCTCTTGCGACGCTGGGCATGCCTGCCCTCCCTCTCTCTATCCGAGATATCATATCAGAATGCATAGACTACCCCCGCGGGCGTCTACTGCCACAAATAGCCAAAGCCCAGGAGCTCTCCTCCAGAATATGTTTCGAGAGCCCACAATGGATGGATCAGAACAGTCAGGAGATGATATCGAAAGAGGAAACCTACAGCCCGAAACAGCAGAGGGATTCGATCACGGTAGCAGGTATGATACCCCGGTCGCCATGGGGTACAACCGAAAGCTCAAACGCTTTTCCCACCGCCCACTGGCGCAGCATAGTCGATGGTTGGCGCTCGCTTTCCGTACCGTAATACTGTAGTAATGGACTCCCCAAGTAGCGATTGGAGGCACACCACTCCCCAAGCTGCAGGAGCAGTTCCAGGCTTCCCTGATCCTTACCCTTATCGACGAAATACCGGTGCTAAAAACGATTCGTCGATTGTCATCCAGATGCCACCGAAACTTCAGACCGTTGATCCCTGCACCCCTCCAAATGGCTTCCGCTTCCACAACAACCAGCCAAGGAACAAAATCCGTCCTGAATCTCTTCAATTCTTCCCTCCTGCTTACCGGTATTCTACTTCCCCGGCCTCACAACAGAGACAGGGAAGCATCAAGAACCTCAATGCTTTCGAGGAAGCGCAGTTGGGGCTACAAGACTTCCTCTTTTTTCCTACCATACCCTTGGTACAATTTTCATGGGAGAACGTCTCGAATAGAACCCTCCGCAAGATTACTCATTCATCCAGCCGTTCTTACAGGGGAGGAACGGAAGCCCCAGTTGTTCCAAGCGATTTTTATCACCCCCGCCCCAATTGGCCTTGTCGGGCCGGCGGCAACACTTGACGTAGCCACTCGCTAGACTGAAGGGTTTCTCTCTCATCGTCACCCTGTTGACTTGGTACAGCCCGTTTGATACACTGGCATCCAATTGATCGAATAACTTCTCGCTGGAGCAACACTACCGCGTCTCATTCGGCCTTGGTGGGCTGCATACCGTGGGCAGCTGAAAAGAAAAGAAGCATGGTTCCGGTGTTTGGTCGTTGTCCAGGCTAAAATAATAATAATAATGACGCGTTTCCTCACCTCTGGCTTGCTCACAGAGTTTCAGGTGGTTTTCCCCGCCCCCCATCGGAAAACAAGCAATATACTGCGCGATTGCGGCACTTCGACGAAAACCAAGCTATCCATGACGGCGGGCAGAACCTGAGCAACATTGGCGTAGTGTCCTTTCGTTTGAGCGCCTGTGACAGCGGCCGCGTAAGATTGTTTTTATTTTATTATTTTATTATTCCATTATTTTACTATCACTATTTAATGGAACCCGCGACCCCGAAGAGTTAATCTGTCTTTCCCCCAAGCGGTGATACCACCGCCCCCATTCAGCTCGAGCGCGAGGCCCCGAATGCAGAGGAAGGGATAGGCAATAGACATAACTGTCCCCCCAAAAGAGTGGAAAGCCTTGAACATCAATTTTCCTCCCCCGTGAGAAGTGACACTGTGATCTCGCCCAACAACCACCTGCTCGTCGACAATCAATTGGAATAAGCTGCCCCTTTTGACACAGCGAAGTGCAAGTCTGTTTTAGGAAAATGTGGTTACCCTCTTAGCTTACCACCTGGAACAGGCGAACAGACTCGGCTCTGCCTTACAATCAACCCCACTCTAAGGGCTCACGAGATGCTGTAACTACACTATATCAGCATAGGGGCAATCGTTGGGCAAATCTCGTGGACACCTCTCTTCGTGTCTAACCCGAACCTTAGTCCAGAAATGACCCCTAGTGGTGTCCCGAGAGGTGCCCTCAACAATCCTAGAGACCAATCGTGACGACAACTTTCCGGAGCCCAGACATCCGGAATTTAGCTACCTACTCGAGCACACCCTATGAGCTTTGAATGGAGGATGATGAAGCCAAATAAACCTATCGTATGGTACGGTATCCCGATGCACTTTTAAAACCGCATGTGGGAATCCATTAGCTGCCACGCTGAGCCATTAAGTTACAAGTGCTCGAGTACCGGTAGATCACAATCTGCGTTTCATGATGGTGGGGTGCGATGTGGGAGAGGCTTATCTGCGATACCGATACAAAAGCACAAGGACAGGGTATGCGAGCGCCAATTATCATGCACATACCGGCAGATTCACGGCGCTAGGGTACTCGTACCACCCTCAATATCCGAAGGAAAAAGCCAAGATACAACCTAACATACCAGTGTTGCCTCAAAGGAAAGGGCGAAATAAATATAACCACAGTGCAGCCAGAAAGTTCCTGAGAAAACAGCACAAGATTCTCACCTGCTTGTATCGCTGTCGAGTGCCCAGCATTTTTTCTTCTTCTTACCCTATGGAACTCGGGTGCCCACCTCACTTGAGTCATTCCGTCACTATGGGCCGGAGGCCCCAGTTTCCCTGGCAGCGTGGGGGAGATCCAACTCGTTCTCTGAGCTGAGGAGAGCTCTATGAATATGCATATCACGTGTGAAGGGCCATCAGAGATGGTACCATTCCACTTGTCTTGAGCATGGCGCTGTGGTTTGTGCAGTTTTGTGGATTGGGTGGAACCGGGTCACTGCGGAAAGAGTGCAGTCCCAGAGCGAGTGATACATTGTGAGGCTTGCTCACTAACATGAAAAAGCTGGTTAGCCTCCTGCGCCACTTTGATGGCTGCCGTGAGGTAGTTTCCTGCCCAAGAGGGGGGTCTGCTGGATCATTCAGTTTTTTGAGTGTACAGCCGCGTCTGTGAGGTTCTCATACCCTTCAGCGATATCCTGAGAACAATACTTATTAACGAAACAACTAGAGCCCGTTAGATAACTGTTTTCAGATATGCATGCTCCTAGGGATATTGTAAACCTTTATCACAATTCGTTTCTTACCGAATACTAGCAAGGAGGGGCTAGCAAGGCATTTGAAAGGGCTCGTAGTACCGGTGTGATACTTGGAAGGGAACTTAGCAGAGGCGGCTACATACCACAACTTCTACCAGCACATAGAATCACTGGGTTATGACATAAAAAGCCTGGGTCAGAACAGTAACAAGTATAAACGAGTGGTAACAGTTTCCTGCCCGGGGTGCTTCAGATACGATAGGATGCAGGATTGTGTGACGTGGCAGAGTGCTTATTTCTTTGTTCCACTGCCAGTGAATACGATGTAGTATTAGTATGCCGTAATTAGTCGATGTGAATACGATACAAGTAAAGTATTCACCGTAATTTTTCGCTTCTCTGTACTGGTAGTGGCTGCTGAGCTGAATTTTTAGGCTCAATGCCGGACGGCGCTTCCTACTCTTGCAAGTTCTCAAAGCTCAAACAGCCGCCCCCTTGCACTTGCCTCATGAGAGCTGACGATAATCAGTTATTCATCATTAAATAGGCTCACAAACGATCTTACTCTGCCCAGTTCAAACACCACCTGCCACGTTCTCTTGTCATTGAACGCGGTGCAACGCGTTGTCTGATCCCAGCGTGGGGTCCTGGCCTCTGGTCAACAAACCCGACAAGCTTGGTGCAGCCTCCTTTTTCTTGCTTCAGGAATCCACATCGCACCAAACTGTCCCAGCTCTTCCAAAGTCAACTTTCCCCTCAGTCATTGCCAAACTTTCCAAGCCCCATAAAAATATCCGCCCTCATGGTCGCCACTACACGCTCGAAAGCGAGCGGCACTATCACAAAGCTGCTAGGCACTTCCAAGGCTGGTGTTACGAAGCGGACTAAATCATCCTCAGCTGGTGGCAAGAAGCCCGTTTCAACTAGAAAGAAGTCGACCCAGATACCCGCTGCAGGGGTGGTGGAAGAGAGACCTGCATCGCCACACGGCACCAACGCACCGTTAGTCGCTCCTCAAGCAGACAGCACCGCCGTCCTACAGATCAGACGACATGCATCCGCCACAACAAACACTATCCTCGGCCAGGCAACCGCACATCTACTCTCAGTGGACTCGAGCCTAAAGCCTCTTATCGAATCCCACCCCTGCGGGATATTCTCGGCAGAGGGTTTATCAGAGCTCATTGACCCCTTCCAAAGCCTTGTGAGCGGAATAATCTCGCAACAGGTCTCGGGTGCCGCCGCTCGCACAATCAAATCCCGCTTTATAGCCCTTTTCACTCCAACCCCCACATGTCCGCAGCCATTCTTCCCCACGCCGGAAATGGTCGTAGCATGTCCGAACGATAGGTTGCGATCCGCCGGCCTCTCCGGGAGAAAGGCTGAGTACGTGGTTTCTCTTGCGGAGCACTTCATCGACGGCACACTCTCGCCGGAAGTCCTCTCTACAGCACCGGATGCAGAGGTCATCGAGAAATTGACGAAGGTCCGCGGTATCGGGAATTGGTCTGCTGAGATGTTCCTGATGTTCGGGCTGAAGCGCATGGATGTTTTTTCCACGGGGGATTTGGGCATACAGAGAGGTATGGCGACACATTTTGGAAGGGACGTGGGGAAGTCGAAGGCTAGTGGGAAGGGGAAATGGAAGTATATGAGCGAGGCGGATATGCTCCGCTTGTCGGAAGGGTTTAGACCTTATAGAAGTTTGTTCATGTGGTATATGTGGAGGGCTAGCGATGTTAGCGTTGATGCATTGACCGAGGGTAGCGGGGCAGGGAAAGGGAAGGGAAAGGGAAAGGGAAAGGGGAAAGGGAAGGCTTAAGCACGTGCTGGAGCGAAGAAGGCATGAGGATGCATAAATTTGGTATATTTCTTCAGATAGATCAGCTTGTGTGTTGTATGTTAACATCTGGGTTTCAATGTTTTCTGCTGCCTATTTTTGTATTGTTATTGCCCGTAAAACAGATACCGATCATAACTTCTGGATTTATAGTTTGAAAATTCCTATCCTCTGCAGTGTTGTTTCTGCGGGCTCTGCTGCGAATTGGGTATGATAGAAAAGCTGCCCGGCTATGACACTCAAACTATCAATCCCATTCACATAATATCACTCTTCTCTCCACCTAACCCCAGCATCCCACATGACAGCGACCAGTCCCCCCCCCCTTTCCTCCTCCCTCGGGCAGATCCTGTACCCCAATCACCTAGCCTCTACTATAATATCACAAACCCCTTCGTACTGTACATCCCGTAGCGTATACCTACCGATTCTTCACTGCTGAGCGTAATCCACATCCAAAACCCTAGGCATATATACCACATCGCTGGGCAGACTATATATACTACACCCACCCGCACTCAATCGCCATCACTCCCGCGCATGATACCCCGCTTTCTCCTTGTGTGTTTTACTTTCCCGTTTTTGATATCCATCCAGCGGGGGTTCACGTGAAGGCTGTCTTCAACTGCCCGATTTGATATTTTGCGTTTTTGGGCGTGGGTTAGATTGGTTTGTCCTGGCAGTGGTAAGTTAACATGGTTCTCTGCGGTTTCGGATTCTCGAGTGGGTTTTGGGGTTGTTTTTTTTCTCTTCTTTCTTTTCTTTTTGAGGGTTGCTGGGGGTAGAGATCGTGGTATGATATCATGTGTGGGTAAGTAGGTAGGTAGGATGGAGGTGTTTTTCTTAAGGGGGACTAGGGAGCGGGGGTTTTGTTGGAAATGATCCACGGTCGGCCGAGTTCTTTACGTGGTAGAGGCGATAAAGTGTTTGTAGACCGCTTAATGGGTAGAGATACTGTGGACAGAGCTTCACTGAGAGTGAAGGCAAGAATGAGAATCAAAGGGAAAATGAGAGTTGTGTTAAGAGCAGTTTCGTTGGTTTAGTTTACTGTGTGGAACCTTTTAAGTTGAGAGAGAGAGAGAGAAGAAACGAGAACAGAGTGTAAGGAAGACAAGTGAGCCCATAGCCGGTTGCAACCAAGCTAGAAGTATGACTAAGCTTCGGTGAACAACCCAAGATATCCAACAGGTTTGGTGAGTGATTGTGTGTGATGGGATGGCTGAAGGGTATATGTGATAGTGAATAGAATGGCGCAGTGGGGGGGATTGGGGGGCGGTGAGTGGGTGGTATGTGTAGTGGTGCTTTCGTGAGTCAGTGTCATATATATATGGTGCTTAGTATGTCATCGTCGTTCCCGTGCCGGTTGGACATGATCACTGTACTGTACTCTTGTCGACCATCTGAGCTACGGTATGTGTTTCCGAAGAGAATGCTGGGGTGAAATAGTTGTGGGATCTCAAAGATATGGAGAATGTATCTCCCTGACTTGGGATATCATAGTATTTTTTTTATCCCTCCCCCCTTTCTCCGTGGGGAGCTCTGCGGAATTTTGGTGAAGACTTAGGATTATAGGGCCTTGCTTGGATGGGTACCTCATGCTCTAAAAGTTACGGGCATATAGTACCCGAAAACTAGCCAGCAGTCCCACCGCAACATTTGGAGGGAATTGGCCCAAGGGCATTCATTACCAACCCTAGACCTACCCCCCAGCAAAAAAGTGGTTCGCCGAGCATTTTTTTAATGCTCGACTACTCCACTGCCCCCCGGATTCGAACTCGTGATGGTCCCTGTTTCAAATTAGCCGACCAGTCTCCTAAGCCATTAGGCCATAGGAACTGGCCGATAATATTCTTTCTTCTTGATCTTTTAACTGCTTCTTCAGAAAATAGACAGTTCAGGCGCCTGATACTTTATCTTCGGTAAAAGAGGACATTGGTATCCAATCATAGTAGTACTCTCTCATGATATCGATAGAACAAGGAGCGGCGGAGGGGGGGGGGGGGGGGTTCCGGGGTGTATATCTATGCTCTACCTTCAAAACACTCGCTTTCTTTGTCAGAGGACAAATTTTCCCCGAATTCCATGATTGGTATCCCCCATGTAACTATCCTTTGGTACAGGAAAGGACAGTGATAAAACTTTTGTATGGCAAATTATCTATGAGTATCTGACCGTCTATACAAAACTCGGACTGAAGTGTTCGGATTCTATATGCCTGTAACTTGTAGGACCAAACCTG
>Ga0307509_10003305_pt1 | contig 24736 bp, 23 predicted proteins | sample 10_EM_MG_FD_202245 | JGI IMG/M metagenome (GOLD analysis project Ga0307509, IMG submission 202245) | Populus trichocarpa ectomycorrhiza microbial communities from riparian zone in the Pacific Northwest, United States - 10_EM | ecosystem: Host-associated > Plants > Roots > Unclassified | place... | reverse complement strand
GCGACGCTTCGGACTTTAGCATGGGCCACGGAGGTAGTGCTATACCATGACACAGCGTAACCTACACGCGAGGTTTGCGACCGTAGAGTAAATCGCAGGAGCGGGAGGAGGACGAGGGGAGTCACCCGGCGAGGAGAGCCACTCAGCAGTGAAGGTGCCAGCTATCGTGAGGGGCAGTAGGGTGCCAGCCAAGGGGCAGATAAGGTGCCAGCTAAGGAGGGATGTAGCAGTACGGTGCAAGCGGACCTGACGCGTGGGAAGCGGGAGGAGGAAGGCTCGCCAAACAACCGAGAAGTACGAACACGGAGGACGGAGACGGGGTCACAGTTTTTCGAATGCCGACCGTACCGATCCTGCAACTCAGGAGAGAGTGCAATACCAGAGAGCAGGGCCACCAGGGCAACTACTTCACCGATAGTCCGAAACTAGCGACCGTGTGTTGACGGAGGAAGGAGGGTTGCCGACCGTGCAAATCGCTAAGCGAAACGCGTCGCGAAGTGCGGGGTAGAGGGTAGGAACATCAACGCGAGCGTGCTCAACGAAGACGAACGGAACCAGAAAGGAATCCATAACCCCAGGGAGGGGAGGCCAAAGGCCCCAGAGAGAGGAAGGAGATGAAGGCGTGATAAACCCCCGAGCAGTTGCCACGGACGGGGTAGATCAGAGGCGGAGGACACTCTCACGCTGATTTCCCATGGTGTTGAGATTTCAATCGCCGGAGGTGGAGCGGACGAGAAAGATGACGCAAATGAGCCATTGCGCTAGTGTTATGTATAGAAGGTCTGGTATTGTGTGTAGAAGTTGTGGCGGGGTATAGATAATGGTTTTCTGTGCTTTAGATATTTTTCCTAGTAGCATGGGGCCGAGCTGGGTTTAAGTATCCGATCTCCCCACCAGGGGACTGCTAAAATGCTAAATGACAGATTGCTCATTAATTTTTAACAAAACGGGCACTAAGGAACAGCATCTCGCGTTCACACTACGAGTACCGGTATGTGGCCTCTTCTGAGTTCCACTAGGTTGTAGAACGTCAACCCTCTACCTTCGCAACTCTTAACCGTCACACCGTCGCAGCTCCACAACCCCACACGACCCTACCATCTACTATCAACCACAAAATGAACTATTTTTTCAGCTCGTATCTCCACCTAATATTCCCAGTTCATTTGCCCGCCTTAGTATTCCCTTAGCCAATTTTTCTAGTTTACAATTCATGAGCTATCAATCTCTTTTTTATATTGCTGTGGTTCATCGGTTGTGACTTCAACTCATTTTCCCACAAGGGGTTTTCAAAGTTTGTAAGAGAGACACCTAGAGATGTCGCTATCCCTATCACAAATCTTGATCACGGAAAAGCAAAAGCAACCCCACTAATTCATGATTGGTCAGGCAAGAAGAATTATACCACAGCTAGGCTACCCGCGTAGTTTACCCCGCATCACCAACCTACCCCATCGGCGTCCGTAGTACATGCATTATTACTCTAGGGATAATCACTCTAGCGCCACTAACCGTGATAACGGGAGTGTCATGAACCCTCACTCGATCCAGGCAGTGATTCACAGCTGCTTCACCAACACTTTAGAATAGTTTTCGCGATAGTCGCGACGAAACTGGAGTTGTGACAAACAGGGATCAATGACGGGCAATTTTCTGCCACCCTAGCCTTGGCAATCCTTTTTTTTTTGGCCACCAAATACCCCAGTTCGTCACCACCGCAGTTTCGTCGCGACTACGGTGAAGACTGTAGAGCTCACTAGAACCCTCTAGCTTCCACTTCAGGTGTCATCTCTTGACATCTCTCGCAGTATGTCAAGATTTGATACAGATCTCCTGATATTGAGCCTTTGTCGCCCTTTACTTGGCTACCCCCTCCGGGTACTCAAAGGTCTCACAGTATCCCTGATGCTGAACTGAAATAGACTGAAAGTAGTAGTGGCGTTCCTAAACGGGACTTTCCGTATACATAGCTTGGCGCTTTTGATCCCGAATAAAGGATGGAAACTAACTAGGCTCCTCAAGGCGGGGTCGGGATTCTAGAAATGGAGTGAGGCATGGACCTTGATATGCAGAGTAGGAATATCCAAAACCTCTGGTACTTCTCGGGGAATCATCACCGGGCGAATCTTCTCCCCAATAGGGTATTGTTCGGTGTGCCTGACAAATTTTGTGATAGACCTGTAGAAAATGTATATGAGGAATTGTAACAGTTTGTTGTACTAGTAATCATCCCTTATCACTCGGATTTCAGTAAAAATCTCTTCCACAGTGATAGGCATTTGCTCGCTGTGACCGTTGGGCCTTGGGTTGGAAGTGCTCAACAGAACACCCCATCCCAGTCCTGGGCCAGAACAAAGGTCCAATACCAAGGATGTCAATCTGCATCTATTGCATAAACACCTCTAGGAGTAAATCTATAGCCCCATCATCCAGTTGAAAAGTCAGCAAGTACAAATGAACACTTCTATCTGCCCGGGGATATCTTTTCGGGTCTACAGGCTTTGTCTTCTTCAATTTTCTAATAGCGGCCATTACTGCTTCCTTCACGTTGCGTGACGACGATGGGATGCTCGTCTTCAAGAGAGAGATATAATACCTTCTAGCAGTTGTTGTCTTGCTATGATTTGTTCGGACGAGGGGGACTTACAAACTAATGAGAGCCTTTTTTCTCTATTCTTTTTTTCTTTTAGAAATAAAAATAAAAATAAAAATAAAAATAAAAATCGAGGAACCCATTTTCTTAACTTTCGTGTACTTTTGGGGCGTGGTGTTTGCCTCCCCCATCTTTTTCGTTTTACCGTTTCGGTGTAACCTTTTTTTTTAGACGCTCTATTTACATAGTATCTCCTCTCTCCTCTAGCATCTTCACACGAAAGTCATATTTGTCGTCAAGACAAAACCGAAAAGTACTGCATATGCATTTCTAGAAGTAGAAGAAAAAAAGAAAAAAAGGTGTATAACTACTTCCCACTCCTCTCCCTTACTGTGGGGTTACATATTGTGCTATTGGGGTTTTTGCTAAATATTTCGTTTCTTTATAGTCATGGGCATGAGAGGTTCTTAGTTAGCTAACGGGCAAGGTAGGAGATGGACTCCCGGGCAGAGAATGATTTGTGAGCACTTGCATGGATCGTGAGGTTTAAGCGGTGGGCTTGGCCAGGGAAACACCTGCGAGAGCTGGACTTTGTAGCTACCACCTTTGTTCTTTAGTCCTACAAGCTGCAGTTTCCGTTCATTTGTTCGCCCCCCCCGATAGTCATTGACAAAAGATTAACGGTTCCGATTGTGTGAGCGGTAATAGCCCGATTCGGTTCCTTTAACTCTTTTCCCCGGGTTCGATCATTTCTTCCTGTTTGTTTCTTCTTTGTTGGGCTGGGAACTCGGCCTTTGAATTATCTCTCCTCGGGACGGAAATCATCGTTTCAGTACTTCAGCACCAATTTCCTTTACTAGAACTCTTTTAACCATTTGTCGGAGGGCATTGACTTCATTACTCTTGAGGGTCCTGTCGAGCGATTTGTAATTGATCCGGAAGCATAGCGACTCCGCCCAGTCTTTGGATGCGTGAATTCATCGATCTACTTTGTCATGTTAATTTACCCCCAAGAACTGAGTCATGCAGAAAAAACAATTTTTCATAAATACTTTTTTGCCAAATACCAACTTCACATCCTCCGCGAGATCTCCCGCAGCATTTCTAACAATCTCCATCATGTCATTCCCATGAAACGGTGTCTCACGCAGCGGCACTGCGCGAGCTGGGTAGCCAGAAAGCAACATCCTTGTAGCAGGGCGGGAATTTTGAAAACGGGACGAATCTGGAAATCTCCCCTTCCTTGAATTGGTCCAGGAAGCGCTGGTCAAGGGACTAGAAGAGGTGGATGTCCGGGATTCGGAATAGGAGCATGGCGACTCGCTCAAGGTCGACGCCGAAGGCCCAGCCAATTTTTTCGGGGATGCCTAGAAAGAGGGAGACCGGTTAGGAGGGGGAGGAAGGGGATGGTTGACAAACCTGCACTCTTTGGGAGGCCCTGCTCAACAACACCACTCCCTAACAATTCCAACCAATTCACCTGCCAATATACTTCGAGCTCCCAAGAAGAGCTCGTGAACGGGAAATACCCCTCCACTCGCCTCGCCCTCAATGGTTCCTCGCTCGCCCCCTCTGCACCTGCATCGCCGGCCCCTGTTGCTGCCGCCCTCGCCTGGCCAAACACCACCGCAACGACATGCCCCAGATCAAGCTTCGAGTGCGCGTCAACAGCCCGCTCCTCCTCGGGTGTATGCTCCACCTGCAGCGGATTCCTCTTCTCATCAAACGGGGATTCGAATCCTCGACATTAATCCGTGCTTCGGCATACCCTGGACCTCCTCCTTCATTAAAGTAGCGATCCCCCCCGCGCTTTGCACTCCCTGCGCGACCACATCCTTGCCCCCTCCATGTGATGGAAACCCGGGTAGTGACTGCGATCGATCGCATCCCGCCTGTACACGTCGGCTGAAATAAGGAACTCGTCTGAAGTTTCCGAGTGGAAGCGTCAGCCTAGTGCCCGGAGGTCTGCGTGCGTAGGACGGTGTCTTTGTTGGCGTAGTAGGTGTCCATGCGACTCCTACCCGGGTGGTCGATGGGGAATCCGGGGGTGTCGAAGTTCTGGTGCAGGGAGACAATGGGGGAGGGATCGTTGTGGTATTGGCATGTCGGGCCGGGGGAGCGTGATTCGATTAGACGTCTGGTTATCGAGAGTGGGAGGGAGGGTTGGGGGTGGAGTTTTCGCGCGAGCGTAGAGGGGGATGTGCGAGGGGAGGTTTGTCCATTCGTCGATTGGGTAGTGCCTTCCTTCTAATTGGCTTGTTGGCGGCGATGGTGGTTCTTCTGCTGTGGATGCATTTGTTAGTTACGGTTGGTTTCATATAGGTAGTGAATGAGGATTTGTGAACGAACAAACTTGTTGAATATTTGCCCCATCGAGAATAGAATTGAGTGATGACTCTCACCCTGATCACCCCCGAGAACCCTCTAGATGTACCGGAGGCTGCCAGTAGATTCCAGGAGGAGAAAAGTAGCCGCATACCGACCGCCCGTAATATTCCTTGCTTGAAAGTTCGGTTCGGAGGTAGGGCAGTCCAAACGTTAAAAAATGGCTTGGTGATGTTGATAGCCCCACCTGAGTCTGCCAACTTACAGGATTGGTAGATTTCCATATCCTCCCCGAAACTAAACCTCAATATCCTGAAGGATTGAGAGTGTACAAGTTACTCGGCATAGCGCATGGAAAGGTCATTACCACGACTCTGTCCCTCGTGCTTTCCATCTACTGTATGATTTATTTCACCCCCAACTTCATACTCGAAAAGGATGCAAAGGAGGTATAAGGACTACCTTTGTCAGAAATTGCGGCGAAGCTGATAGAACTGGAACTCACGATAGATCTATCAGCAAACCAGTCTCCAGACCAACACCTTGTGACTGCCCGAATTATCCGGCACCACTGCTAACTTTCCCCTCAATCTCAACCGACATGCAAAACCCAGTCTACTCCCTAGATTGGCTGCTATCTATAGGAAGAGTATCCCATTCGAGGGTACTCACCCGGTCAAGGATCAACATCGGTGGCTTCCACTGTCTGCAGGTTTGAGGCCTAGTTCTATTCTTCCCACTCATACTGCTATTAATTATCCCCAGAACGTTGGCACTGCGGACACGGATGGGGGGTGAGATCTACCTTCTGTCGTGGGAAACGCCTCTTGATCCATCTTGGTCATCCAGTCACCATATATCGCCTGCTGTGAAATTCTCTGGGAGACTTCCGCCAACTTGCTTTCCGGCACCAGCGATGGCATCCGGTTCGGTGGGGGAAACTTCCCGCGGTGTAGCATACCGTAAGAACTCGAATAATTGGACCCGAGGCTAGGACGTTGGGGTTGCCTTTGCTGGTAAGGTCTGGCTGTTTTTTCTTTTTCTTTTGTCTCAAGCAAGGGGTGAGGGGGTCAGTTTTCGCTGTGCGCTCGCCCCCCTATCCAGGAGAGGGAATTTCGGACGTCGTTGCCTCGGGTCCAATTATTCGAGTTCTTACGGTATGTGAGAGAGGATTTTGTAGAAGATATGCTATCGCTCCTCTGCCTCTTTCTGGAGTTGGCGCGCTTGACCACCGTCTAGCGGGGATTACAGTTCTTGCCTTGGAATAAATATATGGCTATCTGTCTCTACTTAGCGGGGACTTTGTCGGGGCAGTCTCTTCGAGAACACAATTCATAGTTCCCAATCTTCTCTGTTTCTTTTACTGAACGGCCTTGAGCGTAATTTTTTAACCCCCCTGATGTGTAGGGGGTGTGATGTTATTTTTAATTTTTTTACAGGAATTAACAACATAGTGCAGGAGCAATAATAAAAAGAACCCCCCCCCGCAACAAACCATCAGCGAACAGCAAAACAGAAACTTAAAAATAAATCTCCCCCCCTCCCCCACGCAACAAGCTACCAGCGACCTATGTCAGCAGTTCTTCAACGACGATTTCGACGATGGTGTCTGTTGCTGTTTGTAGGAGGCGAGCTCTGAGACGGCGGCAGAATCGAGACGTGAGAATTTTCCGAGCAGATCCGTTTACCTCAGAGCACTATCTCGTCAGGTTATCTGGCCCTAGGTTAGCAGACGTAACACTTAGGATAGAAGTTTAGCAGACAAACCTCAGAATTCCGGAAGCATGACTAAAAGATTTGTATGATAAGAACGATAAGAACCAAGATTTTCGTAACTGATGGTATATCGATAGTTGGTGATGGATAATGGATGAAGGGGGAGGAGGAATAAAGGGGGAATGGACGCAACCCCAGTGTTCTCAAGCGCCTAGTCCGTCCGTCTTTGGGTCTGGACGGGACGGACGGCAGTACCTGAAAGGGCACCCGGGACGGACGGTATCTTGGCGTCCGTCCAGACGACAGCCCGGGACGGACTTGCGGGGACTGCAGGTGTCTCAGGTGGCTCAATTTTCCTGGTAACTCCGGATGAAGGGCGGGCACTGTAGGTGACTGGCGGGCCCTACAGGTAATTGGCGAGGACTGCAGATGACGGGCGAGGACAGGACTGCAGAAGGCGGGTGAGGACTGCAGGTACGATTCGGGAGTTACCGATACGTCGGGGACTGTAGGGCCCTACAGTCACCCTCTTAGACGATAGTCTTTCCCAAAGGACGGACGCTCTTACCCTACAGCTTGAGACAGACACCCGGGACGCCCGGGAATGCAGTCCTGGCGGTGCCAACAGGGCGGACGGGACGCTTGGGAACACTGTTTGGGGGTAAGATGAAGGGAATGAGAACTCAACGGACGCAGCTGTAGAGTACCGGTACTATATTCGCTAGGGTTTGGTCCGATCTAATACAATCTAATATCATGCGGATTAGTCTCACGCAACAAGTAATATGATAGGTAAATTACTGTAAGTTATCAGCACGGGCGCTGACTCACTCCCTTCTTCGATTCCTCCCGGGGAAACCCTTTCACAGTCGACTCGTGCCATTGGAGCGGAAGCGAGGAAGAGAAGGTGTGGGACGGAACATATAGCCCTTGGGCATTCTTCTTTCAGCCGGTAGCTGGAGCGAGGGATGGGGGGAGGTTGAAGGTTTGCACTTCAGCTAGGTTAATTTAGAGGAGTTCTCCAACTGACGGGATAAAAGGATTACGGCGGAGTGAAGTAAAATGATTCAGGTGAACCAGAGCAATTTGTATTAAAAAGGTTAAGCATATGTAGGATAGCTGGAGAAGAAACGAAACGAAAGACACGGCCGGGGAGGTGGAACAGTAGGAGGATGTTGAAAATAGAGAAACTGAAAATAAACCAAACGACCGGGCAAAATGGTTTCGGAGGAGTGAAGCGAGGTGGTTCGGGCGGATGCTAGTAATTTGTATTGAAGCAGTTAAGGAGTTGTACGATAGCTGGGGAAAAGAAAAGAAAGGGAAGAAAGGGGGGGGAGGGGAAGACAGGAAGGAAGAAAATTTTAGAGTAGAAAATGTTTCAGCGTTTGCATGCTTTGCAAGTGCATACGCGTACAGTTAGCTACAAGTCCGGGCAATTCAGGCAGGGAGAGTGGGGGACGAATAAGTGATGTTTCGGGATTTGACCCTCCCAATATCTCGTGTTGGATAGTATCACGAGGGAGAGGGTGGAGAGCGGTGACCAAAGAAAGCAAGTAGTTTGTATTGCCAAAGAAAAAATAAGGAAGAGGTTAACGGGAGAAAGGAAGAAGGAGAATGAGAAGCAGAAGAACAAACTGGGGCCTAGAAATAGGTATGGACATCAGGGGATGACATCTAAAGTCACTGGACTTTGCTCGTGACTGCCCCGCTTGTAGAATACAAGAGCACAAGCACAATTTCCAACACCAACTTTGAAGTATGGTCAAACAAATAGGATGAATCGCCTGGGTAAGAATCCGAGAGTGCAATTCTATCCATATGCCTTCCTTTTGAGAATGAAGCCTCGGGTTTTGCCTGCTGCTCTATCATCAGGTTTCAGCTCATTCCGCAATCCCGGGCAGCATGCTTGGGGTGGTAACCATCTTCCTGATTCTAGGGGATGAGAAGGATCCATTGATATGGGGTGCCTATGTTAGGCTTACGAGTGATGGATAATAAAAATGGTGTGCCATCATCAGGAGCACGTTTTACTGGAGTGGGCGGGTAATATAACTGGCGGGATAGGTGGGACACGAAGGAGTGAGAATAACTGTCGGAGTTTGTCCCACTTGCAGGGCGGGTGGACTAGACAAATTGGGAACACTGGGGCTCCGTTCTCATGAGGCGGTGTTTAATGTCTATTGAGCGGTGTCAGTCAAATCTGCGAGACTGCAGTAGTTGAAGGCGAGCAAGAATGTGGTCGCTTAGTCATAAATACCCTGGTCGTGGTCTTCTCATCGGTTTAAGTTGTAAGTGCTTTAACATCGAGGGTTTAGACCGGCCGCACTCCGCGGGAGAGAATTAAACACTAAGTGCAAGATGGCAAAAGGGAGGTTTTGCAGCCTTGCAGGTGTTGCCGAACGCCGTTCGATTTCTTGCGCAAGTATAATTATTCTGCACCATAGCGACTGACCAAAATCTACAGAGACAGTGGCAACCGCAACCCAGAAACTCCAATCATAGCCTTTGTTTATTGTATATTTGGGCGATGGTGACGGGTGAAGATTGTGTGTTTGTGGTTTGGTTTTTTTAGTATTTTTGATTTGATTTGTTTTTTGTTTTATGTTTTGAGGCGGCATGTACCAGTTAGGTTTGTTCACTATAAAGAATATATTATTTTATTGAACTTGTCTACTCTCCAGCGAAGTGCGTGCAGTGTCCCCAATCGGCTAGTCCGTCTAGCTTTGGGTACGATACGGCCGGACTGACTTAGGCTTTTTTAGAGACGGCGGGGCTGGCTGCGGGAAAGCGGCTCTCAAAAATAAAGGCCGGGCCCTGCCTCGGTGACCTGCAGGCCTCAACTTATTTAACTGTAACCTTAATATTAAATGTAGAAATGGTATTCTGCCTATTGAGGTTAGGATTAAAATACATCGTGATCACTCGTCTTACTGCATTGCAAATCGCTTAAAACCCTCACTTCAAAGTGACCTGCCCATGAAATCGGATAGATATCCACAAAGCCAGAATTTTTACAAAAATAAAACCGCTGCATGACAGCCGAGATCCAGCACTAGGAACCAGAATTTTGGTTTTTCTTTAGAAGTGAGACATTGGGGAGCCTGTTCCATGTATCTGTACCGGGCATGAAGGGTAAGTCTGTTCAAGTTGAGCTCCGGGCAATTGGCCGGAGAGGTTCAGCTAATGGCGAACAAGCAACTGCAACCTGTTCAATATTATATAATCAGAATAAAGAGTCTCTACCAGAGAAAATAGTCTTGAAATTTAGTAGTCATAGTATACGATACAGCACAACTTTTGAAGAAAATGAGGAAGAAAGGACAGTGTGCAGACAATATACTGGCTGGAATGAGTGCAAAACTTTTGGAAACAACACGGGATGAATTCTTGCAAATCCTCGGACTAAGAAAGAAGGCAGGAATGACTTAGAAGGTAACTATTCTATGAATTTTCAGGTTATTGCCTTGAGGACTATAGTAGCCACAGGAGCTAAAAACAAAATAGGAAATTTGTAAAAAGCTAGATTTGAACATCCAAACCTACGAGAAAATATATAGCAAAGCAAAGGCTAATGCCTGACTATCAAATGGCCAATGGTCGAGACATCTAGTTATCTTGAATGAGGCTGAAAAGCAGCCACTACGGGCTTTTATCACTCAGGATAAGCAAACACACCATCCACAATTGGAACACGTGATACACAAGCTTAGATATAATTGCTCGGCAAGTACTGTCAGGGAGGCAGTGACTTCAATAGGATATCATAAAAGATAACCACGTAAAAAGTATGTTAAAAATCAATTTTTAAGTATAACTACTAATATACATTGCTAGAGAGGGAAAACAAAGTATAATAAGCCAAAATGAGTTGGTTGGTATCAGGAGATATTAAACTGGACGCAAAAGGAATGGAAGCGAGTTGTGTGGACCGATAAATCAACATTTAGCACAGCTGTCTTTCACTTCTGCTGTAGGGTTACATGGCGTCCAGAAGCAGGATACTATCAGGATTAAGTAGATCACATCTGTGAGTCTGGGCACAAGGTGCCTATTGTATAGGGGGCATTTTGCAGGACTGTCTAGTCTCCACTCTATATAGTACCTGGTGATACTACCCTCCTGGTACTACAATTACCTTTGCAAGATATTTATTACTACTGTAAATTTTTTATTACATTATTAACTTTATAGATATACTACTAATGGTTTAGAGCCTTTATTGGTTTCATTTTGGCATGAAGCATGTGAGTGTAACAGGTTTATTCCTGTCTAACGAAAATACAATAGGACCGGCGATAGACCAGCTAGCGCTGGTGCTAAGGGAGGCTTCAAGGGACCGGTAGCTAGAAGGATAATAGTTGAAGGACAAATTGGGCTAAGGGACTCAGGGATTGCCGTTCAACCAAGTGTATTCTTAGACTGAAGGTCTGTCGAAGTCTGCTGTCTCCTGCTAGCCAGGAGACTGGTTTAAATACAAAACCCAATAGCAATAGCCTTCCTGCAATCACGATCATTTACCAGTAGCTGCGCACATACGGGAACCCTGTAATCCTGCAAGACCAAAGAAAGAAACAAACAGTGCTCAGCCTTCGCCAGTGTTACATGACCATTTCATACCCGGAATCCTAAATATAAACTTCCAACAAAGCAAACTAAACATAGCAATACGATAGCATAGCCTATCTGACTCAGAGACAGTGGTGGAGCTGAAATCAAATCAAATAAACTAAATATAAATCAACTAAACATAGGAGATCCTGCACTGCCCGCTACTGTGTACCGTTACCGGAACATGTACACATGTTACAGTGAGGAGTATGGTTGGGCAAGGGTAGTAAAGGATACTGCCCGAGGACACAAGCAATTTGCTATAATATCAAGGATAAAAAAGTGGAGTTAATAGTATAGATTGACCCCCTCAGTCTCCCGATTTAAATCTTATAGAAGCACTGTTGGCAGTTATGGAAACTGAGTTAGGGCAGATACATGGAAGGGCTGAGGATGTAGATACTTTGTTTCTTGAGGTTGAGGCTGCACTAGCATACAAGAGTATGGCTCGAGATAGATTGTCAAATCTTATAGCTCGTATACCTAATTGACCAGCAGCAGTAATAGCAGCTGAAGGCAATGCTACTAAGTATTAGTTTATTTTTTATTTATTTTTTCTATAATATTATAACGTTTATTGTATATAAATCTCTGAAGTTCAACAGACTTTTTTCCTACACAAAATCTTGTGCAATTAAACCGAAGTATACCTAATCGTATGTGCAGATACCTTGCGTCTCCATACAAAATTTACCCTTTATTCTTTTTTCCTTATAATACTTTTCATATGAATATTTTTATTGATAATATTGTATATTTCTCTACTTGGTATGCGTTTCCAGCTTCACCTGTACACAGTGGAGATTACTACAGCTAAGACATAATTGTGTATATTTCATTAATATTTCATGATAACAATTATGAGGTTTTCTTATAAATTTCCTTATCTAGTGTTTGGGAGATCACTGTTCTTTATGTATTACTTGATGCATCTTTCTTAGTCCTATCCTGCATGATTATTCCTAATTATTCCCTCATATCGCTATAGATTTATGCATATATAGTTGGGATTTTCTTGGCAGGATTATAGGGTCCAACATGGTTTGCACTTATGTTTCTTACTATGTTTTCCCTTATGTGTATTTGTTATATGGAGAGCACGCTTCTTGTATTAATACTGAGGGTATTGTCAATCTCGCCTAGAAGAACAACTTGAAGAACCAGAATACCTACTAGTACAGCGGCCTGACAAAACTCATCGTTGGTGGCCCTTTTTACACCAAAAATGCCGTTTTTTGGAGTATGATAACTCCACCATCTGTAGTGGAAATGTATCAATTCATAGTGGAATGATCATTCTGTCGATTTCAAGCTGCCAGTTTAAATATTGAAGAAAATAGCGTATTATTGGGTGAACTGCTACAATGCCAAACTGGCGATATTGAAATCAAGTAGCTTTTTCTATGGGTCACTATACTAATTCTCCTAGCTTGACATCTAGATCTCCATGCATTGCCTCCATTGACCTACACAGGACACAAAACGATAGAATTCATTGAAAAAATAACAATTCTAGTATTGTGGAGCTCCAGGCTGAATATTGATATATTCTTTATCTTAATTAATTGAGAGGTGGTGGTGGTAATAGCGATTTACATGACCCCGAAATTGGGTGATTTTGGCGTGTTTTAGGGGGTACTTGGGGTCACTAATGATGAGTTTTGTCCAAGAACTATACATATCTGCTCTCCTACCACATAACACCTTCTCACTTAGCATGCAACACAACCCCCTCGCACTTGCTTAGTATTTTCTACATAGCAGTATAGCTTGTGCACCATAGCCATATTTTGAACAGCCTTTAAGAATGAGTTCAACAGACTTATGCTCACACCCTAGTACATATGAAGATTTTGGGAGAGTGTGAAACAGGTTCCCAGATATTCACAGCAGAGGATACTCGGTAGAAGGGTTGGGTGCTTGGTCAATTTTAAAATGTGTCATATTATGTGAAAAGCTTAGCCAATAAATCTTGAGTTTTACCCGAGCAGCGTTTAATAATTTAAGCTGGAGGCTTTTAAAAACCGTGGCCAGACTGGCCGCTTGGGAACACTGAGTGGGTGCAGAGTGCGTTCAGCGGTTCAAAACCTCAATATTAGGGACCGAATGTGATAATATCAGCTATCGAGATTTTTGGGGGGGTTTACATCGCTTTTATGGGCTACTTTGAATGGGCGTGAGGGAGTGGTTAAAATACTACGGGTATGATGGTAGAAGCGATAAAGGTGTGCCAGTCTTAACTGAAACAGTGCAACCGATCAAGCGCCAATGTTTGAAATCACAATGCTATGGCGGCACTTGACCCGGGATGTGCTCTCACTACAAGGCCGCACTGGCGCGCTATACGCGTACGCACTAGTAAATGACGCCCAAGCTATGAAAATTGTGTTCACACCCCTGTCTGTTTCTCTTTGCTTCCTTTCTGTTCTTTCTCTCTCGTCCTCTTTTCTCCTTCCACTTCTCTTCTTCCTCAAGTCTTTCCTTCAACTGAATACTATCGGTGACGATTTTCATCTTCGCTTAATACAAATATTGTGTCTCCACTTCAGCCGTTCCACTCCACTGCGTAAAACCCTCACCATAAATCATTACCTCCGCATCGAATATTTTCAACAGCCAAGAGCGCAAAAGCTCCGAGTGATATCAGGTGCGTTCAGTCTCACAAGGTAATTTGTGGCTATCTACAGGCGATAAATTACATCATATGGGACTTAGGAATTCGCATATGGCTGAGATAGATTCGCTGAACATAGTTCTTAAATTTATTTGCTCAATCGGCCAATTTCTCCCATGCTTTGGTTCGCGGTCAGTTGTTAGATCTTGCCTACATTTTAGTGGTTTTTTCATAGCAAATCCTGCCCTATTCATGGGATAATTTGATTTGTATTTGCATGCGTTGAGATCTTGGTGAACATGTATCGCTTCTGATACTATGTGCATGGGAATAAGTCAACCTGTGGGGGACAACAAATTACAGTCGGACACTACTGCCATATGCAACTTGCAGTAGTCATGGAGGTTATAGTGGAAATACTATCTCGGTGCGAAAAGCGCAGTTGTGCCAAACCTATTGGATGATCAAACCCTTCTCTTATGGCGCTTGGAACGGACAAGGAGAAGTGGTTAACAAGCTACTCGGACAGGAAGGGTTCAATCCAGCCAAGCAGGATGACAGTAATCGTACATTAAACGGATCTGTGCGTATACTCGAGTATACTATTGGCAGAACGCGCAACCTATGAACAGCTTTCTCTTCCTTGTTCCTATTCTTGCACTTCTCCTCGCTTAAATTCTCAAGCTCCCTTCCCTCAATTCTCCTACCCCGCTTTTCAACTTCCTTTTTGGGAAGGTGTAGGCAAGGTAAAACACCACACAACACACACATCAACCTCACGATCGTCACCCGCCCCTGAACTTGGAGCTTCATAAGGGGCTGGAAAGGCACTTTCGTGAGACAAACACACCCTACTAGCGGGTACCTTACTACTACCTCAATACATCCTGCTTGGTGGCCCCTCGCCATAGCCAACAGGGACAAATACCTCAATACTTTGGTCAAACCTCACAACAACTGTCGTGATAGAATGTCATGAGTTTGGCCTCCCCCACACAACAACTCGGTCAGATTCTCGGAGGACTGTGTGGCTAGTAGAGCACTCCCTCTGGCTGCACCACCGCCCTTCCTACCGTTTACTACCTCTTTCCCTAATGTCTTATTCTTGGGTTGGCATAAGGTTATTCACAAGAAATGGTTTCCTTGCTCCTGCCAAAAGCGAGGGGGGGTTTGTCTGACAGCCATACACCCAGGATGATCAAGGATCAGACGCGAGTTGTGTTACCAATTTTTTCTTTTATTTTCATATGTCATGTGATGTTCAGAAAGTTTTTCTTGTTGTGTTCTGCTTCTGGCGGCTAGGTTGTCGGACAAGTGTCCTGCTTATTATGTTGGTTATTTTGTCTTGTGCCTTTCCGGTTGGAGATATATGTGCGGTTGGTTCCATACTAGAGGGACCTGGGACGACTTGTTTTTCCCTTGGCTGGAGGCGGTAGGGTTTCTTTGCCATGGGATACTTCCTGAATGCAGCAGATGTACCTTAGGTAGCACCTAGAAACAATCCAAGGAATCAACAAAAAAAAATAATCCTCGCTTAAATTCTCCCTCATGTTCTCAACCCTTCTCATGTCTTTCCTTTCTTAAAATTTCAATAAACCAGATAGATAGCACACAAGGTATTAATTAGGATTATAGATTTATTTTATTTTAAAATATTCCCCCGGTTGTGGCTTTGATAGCCATTTGTTGAATTGGTGTTGGCAAGAAGTGCGGGCCGTCGCATCGCGAAGTTCGGTTATTTATGCTAACCGTACTACCCGTAGGCGGCCCTCACTGCTTAATGCGGTATGATACACGGTGAATCTTTTTCCCGAGTGACCGCAAGGGGTTAACGCGCGCTAAGAAGCTATGGATTTTAAGTCGTGTTCCTCGCTCGCTAACTCAATGAGTGAAATAAAAATGTGCCTTCAACCACGGCTGAGGTATTTGATAAACAAGTTGGTGTAATAGTGGCGGTGTGTTTCGTTAAGTTTCTCATCCGAATGATTTTTTTGTAATCAATATTTGCAGCCGCCGTTGTTACACAATTGTGTCCTTGGGGGAGAGGAGAGTCAATTATCATGCGGGGAGGGATGTGTGTTTGAGGTTGGTCATTTCCTATTTTGGCTTGGCGATATCTTTATGGCCGTTTCATAGGGTATCTGACGGTAACATGTGTGTCAGTCCCGCTTAAGGAAAGCTTATCTTTCCCCGCCGTGACCCCCAAGCACGTGAGTAGCATCGGTAGCTAGTGCGGGGTTTGTGAGATTCTGGGTAAACTCGACCCGCCACCATTCCTGGTATGGTAGTTACTATCCCCGGAAGAGCGAATTCGCCACGGGGTTAGTCTTTGAGAGGAATAGTGGCTGCCTTAAGAAGTATGGCGGCGGGTCGAGTTTACCCAGGATTTACGGTACCTAGGGTATGTACTGGGGGGGGGGGCACGCTACTAGTAGCTTTGCCTCAATCAACCAATGAGATCTGCTAAATTTTTGGAGTGGGTGAGGGTGTGTGGAAGCTGTAAGGCAGAGGTTCTGGGAAGCTTGGTTGGGATGATACCATATATTGGTATGATACCGGTATGGTACAGTACTGTTGCCCTAATTTTCTCTTGTGAACATGGCTACTATGGAGGACCTCCAAAGCCTTGAGGCTTCGGCATATTTCTGCCGGTATATGGTAGCACCTACCTTCGCAAAGATGAGGGGATTACGAATTCAGTATGACAACCTGTTTTTCAGAGCTCGTACAACTCGGACGGAGTTACCAATGCCCGTGTCCGCCTGACAAAGGGGAGGGCAAACAGGAGCCCTATGGCAATTCATGCAGCTAGGTAATCTTTTTGGACGGCTCTAATGACGTTCTTGCTCTATTTTAGGTAGCACGTGGTGGGCATGCCCATTCGCGCTCGCATTCTATCGTAAAGTAAGACTTTTTAGGTTGCACAATTTTGGTTCAGATTGAAGAAATAATTAGAGCGTGGAAGTCCAGAGTTAATAGGGGAAAGGGAATAGGATAAATACCCTAGGTATATCCGTGGATCCCATTTCCCTCACCATCCTCCCGGGCATCCGAAGTCTCTAGATACTACATCTGTGACTACTACTAGGCCATCTCACTACTTTTATATATCTACAGTACCTTTTTCTAAACAGAGGAAAATCGCCGTCACCTCCCACCAATGATCAAGTTTATTCTACTCGCGGCAGTCTCCATCCTCTCCACCCTAGCATCCGGTTTGGCACTACCAGACCTAACTCCCCGTGCGACGGCCATCCGCCCGGAACTCGCCATCGTGGTCAAAGAAGACTCCCCAGACACTGCCTTCCCCCCAACCAACATCGTCGAGGTCTCCCGTAGGGGTGGGGCTCACACAGTCGAGACCTTTCTCTGCTTCGTTCTCTCCGCCTGCACTGGAGTGTGCACCATCAGCTTCTCCAACGCCATCTCCGCTAGTGGCAGTCGCACGATGCAACTGTTCAGTACCTTCAGGTGCCCCGTTGTCGGGGATAGTATGAGTACCAGTCCTCCCCTGAATGCTTATCTGGGAACCTTTCTTGTTCCGCCATCTGTGGGCCTTGACCCGAAGTTCCCCTGCCCGGCGACTACTACCAACTACGGGTTGGCTGTGGTCCCCGTTGGGGATTATGACAGCGTTACTTGGGATATTACCAACGGAGGGTTTATCATTACTTGTGGCTAAGGATCGCTTCCGTTGAATGAGAAAGCATTACAGAGGGAATGAGAGGCGAAAGAGTTGGGATTTGGTTAAAAGATCTTTCAATTTTCCTGCCACTGAAAATTCTGGGGTAATCCCCCCTTTTTCCAACTTTTTTTTCCTTTTTCTTTTCCAGTTTAGCTAAGCTCCTCAGTTTAATATTTCTACATTCTTTCAAGAACTTTTGATATTTCGGTAGATGTATACGCTTTGAGGGCTTATTTAATTACGCTTTGTGACATGCTCATATATTCGCAATATGTTTCGTTAAGTTCCTCATCCCAATGATTGTTTTGTAATCAATGTTTACAGCCGTTATTACACAGTTGTGGCCCTGGGGAGAGAGGATAGTCGATTATCATGCAGGTAGGGGAGATGTGTGATCGGGGCCGATCATTTCCTATTTTGACTAGGCGATAACTTGATTGCCGCTTGATATAGGGCTGGCCGTGGCATGTGTCAGTCCCGCTTAAGTAAAGCCTATCTTTCCCCGCTGTAGCCCCCGAGCACGTGGGCATCATTGGTAGCTAGTACGGAGTTTGTGAGTACCTAGGGTATGTACTAGGCGGCGCGCAAGCCACTAGTAGCTTTGCCCCACCCCTCCGGTGAGATCAGGTAACTTCTTGGAGAGGTGAAGGTGTGTGGAAGCTGTGGGGTGGAGGTGGTGGGAAGCCGGGTTGGTATGATATCATATATTGGTACCGGTATGGTATCGTAATGTTGCCCAAAATTTCTCTTGTGAACGCGGCTGCTACGGAGGGCCTCTAAAATCTGGAGGCTACGGACTATTTCTGGACGTATATAATAGCTCTTATCTTCGCAAAGGTGAAGGAATTACAAGTGCAGTATGAAAATTTGTTTTTCCGAGCTCGTACAACTCGATCGGAGTTACCTATGCTCGTGTTCATCTGACAAAAAGGAGGGTAAACTGCATCCCTATGGTAATTTGAGAAACTAGGTAATCTTTTTTGGACGACCCTATTCACGGGCTCGCTCTATTCTAGGTAACACGTGCCCATTCGTGCTCACATTCTATCGTAAAGTGAGACTTTTCAGGTTGCACAATTTAGGTTCCGACTGAAGCAATGATTGGTGAGTGGAAGTGCAGAGTTAATGGGGGAAATGGAATGGGATAAATACCCTAGGTATATCCCCGGATCCCGTTTCCTTCATCCTCCTCCTTGTGATCCGAAATCTCTAGATACTACTTCTGCGACTACTACTAGGCCGCCTCCTTAGATTTATATATCTACCTTTTTCTACATAGAGGAAACACACCCTCATCTCCTACCAATGATGAAGTTTGTTCTCATCGCTGCTGCTTCCATCCTCTCCACTCTGGCATCCGGTTTTGCACTACCAGACCTAACTCCCCGTGCGACGGTCATCCTCCCGGAACCCGCCATCGTGGTCAAAGAGGACACCCCAGACACTCCCGTCCCCTTGACCAACATCGCCGAGGCCTCCCGTACAAATGGGGCTCACACCGTCGAGACCTTTTTCTGCTTCGTTCTCCCCGCCTGCACTGGCTCGTGCACCATCAGCTTCTCCGACGCCATCTCCGCTACAGGCCGTCGCACGATACAACTGTTCAGTACGTCCACGTGCCCCGTTGACAGGGGTTCCTGGAATACCAGGCCTTTCCTCGATGTTCATAAGGGAACCTTTCTGGTTCCGCCTACTGCTACGGGCCCAGCTACAGTAGTGGAGAATTTTGGGTTGACTTTCCCCTGCCCTGTGACTACTACCAACTATGGATTTGCTGTGATCCCGGTTGGGGATGAAGATTACCTTACTTGGGATATTACTAAGGGAGGGCTTATCATTACTTGTAACTAAGGGTCGCATCCGTTGAATGGGAAAGAATTAGGAGGCAAATGAGGGGCTAGTGAGGTGGGATTTGGTTCAATTTCCCTCGCACTGAAAATTCTCGGGCAATTCCCCCTCCTTTTTCCCACCTTCTTTTTTCCTTCCCCCCCCCTAGTTTAACTACGCTCCTTAGTTTAATATTCTTACATTCATTCAAGAACTTTTGATATTTCGGTAGATGTATAAACTTGGAGGGCTTATTTAATAACGCTTTGCGGCATGGTCATATATTAGCAATATGTTCCATTAAGTTTGTCATCACAATGATTGCTTCGTAATCAATGTTTGCAGTCGTTGTTAAACAATCGTGTCCCTGGGGGAGAAGAGAGTCGATTATCATGCTGTTAGGGGAGATGTGTGTTTGGGGTCGATCATTTCCTATTTTGGTTCGGCTATAACTTTAAGGCCGCTTCATAGGGCATCCAACGGTAACATGTGTGTTAGTCAAGCTTAAGGAAAGCTTATCTTTCCCTACCGTGACTCCCAAGCACGTGAGCAGCATCGGTAACCAGTGCAGGGTTTGTGAGTACCTAGGGTATGTACTTGGCGGGGCGCAAGCTACTAAAGTTAGGAGCTCTTATTAATCACCGGCGCTCCTTTTCATTTCCTCACCGACCGTGACCCCCACACTATCGACATTCATTTCATAGGACGGAAGATGCTAGAAGACTTTCAGCCGACTCACCGGTGAGTTTGGAACTCGGAGAACATTGCGAGATGAGGGGTAGGACACGTAGCAAAGCAGGGAAGTAAAGCGGGGCATGAGGGGAAAGCGGGGTACCAAGAAGAAAGCAGGTGGCGTGAGAAGATGGAAAAGTGGTCTGATATTTGGGCATCAGTAGTTATTGTTTTCTGTACTTAAGAGTTTCGTTCGCCCTCGAGTGTTGAAGTACAAGTCACTGAATACAGTCTATCTTTTTTCTATACACTCACTCGTCTCTTTGAAACCAGCCTTCTCGCATACGATCGGTATATATATCACAAAAATAAGAGGTTATGAGCCCGGCCAGCGCTGCCTAACCAGGACCGATCACCGAAAGAATATTCACGAAGAATAGAGGTACAATACACCAAGATTTAGCATGTCGACAGAAGAAAATGATACAGGTGGCAGCAGTAGCAGTATGAGTGAGAGTAAGCATTCGAGTACTACTTCACTAACCCAGTCAATCGAGAAGCTGGAGGGCTCAATGGCAACAGGCCAGAGCAACTACAATGCATGGCGATTCAGAATCATTCGGATTCTCAAGGAGCAAGACCTTATACCTGCGATTGAGGATACCAGTGAGCTCGGCAAAGGACGATCAGGCCTTCACGATTATTACACTAAACATCAAGGATTCTCAAATACCTAACATTCAGAATGCAACCACAGCACGGCAGGCATGGGCAGCCCTTAAGGAAGTCCATCACGGGATTGGTACCAATGGACGAATGGTCTTGATGCAGCGTCTCTGGGCCTTAAAAATGTCGGAAGGGCAGGACATGGCCCAACATCTAAATCAATTCTGAGAATTAGCAAACCAGTTACTGGGACTAACAAGTGAAGGAAAGGATGTTGATGATAGTGAACTTCGCACCATCCTCACTCTAAGCCTTCCCGAGTCCTACGAGCCACTGGTTCTGGCGCTACAGTCGCGTACGGATCTAGGGCCATTTGATAGGATGGCTGGCCGCCTGCTCCAGGAGTCAGCACGAAGACACATTAGCCAAGTCAGCAACAAGGGGCATGAGAACAATACCAATCCGGGCAGTGAAACCGCATTCGCAGCGAACTGGCCACCATTCCCAACCAGAGCCCATCAGGGTAGAGCTGGATTCCCCAGCTACGGTAGAGGCAGAGGAGGCTTCCGTGGAGGGTTCAGAGGCTTGTATGCGGGAAGCTCAGGAGGTTCAAGGCCACGGGGATATATCGCGTCGAGTACGATACGAGGGCAATCTGGGACGAAATGCCACTATTGTGGCAAAAAAGGTCACTGGAAAAAGGACTGTTATAAACGAAAGGCAGACAAGGGAGGTGACCGAAATGCTGGAGGATCGAGGGAATTTACCTTTCTAGCGGAGAATACATGACCGGCACCCAGCATGGGGTGGATCATGGACTCAGGTGCTAGTCAGCACCTATGCGGAAATAGAAACGCTGTTGCAACCTATACCAACATCAGCAAAGTCCTAGAGATCACCATTGCGGATGGGACAAAGATCAAGGCCAAAGGAGTCGGGACAATTGAGATAGTTAGTCAAGAAAGTAGCATCACATTAAAGGATGTGTGGCATGTTCCCGACATCGGTGGCAACCTGTTGTCTGTATCGCGAATGGTCGACCCATGTTATACGGTAGAGTTTGGCCAAAGTACTTGCAATGTACGCAAGGCAGGTGTTCGAGCACGTTTGGGGCGAAGGATCGGAAGTCTATGCTGTCTTAATAACGGCTCGGCTATTCGAGATACAAAGCAAAGAGTGGAGGCGAACCTAGGCCTTATGACGAATCAATCGCCGCGTGCAACATTAGAGGTTTGGCATAAGCGACTGTGCCATCGAACACTAGATGAGGCATCCGTAAAATACATCGGCTCCAAAGTTCAGAACATGGTAGTTACCCATAGTTCGGAACCGAGCACAACTATATGTGGCATATGTGCTATAGGTCGTCAGCACAAGAAGGCAGGAACCAAAGCACGCGAGAAAGCAATAGAAATATTAGCTGTTGTGCATTCTGACCTCTGTGGTCCTATGCAAACCGTTGGGCTAAATGGGGAAAAATATTTCGTAACCTTTATCGATGAGACGAGCGGTCGGGTTAGCATTACACTTTTGTGGTCGAAAGATGGTGCACTTACAGCATTCAAAGATTATCGAGCCAGAGCAGAAAAGAATAGTGGTCGGGAAATTAGACCCTTCCGCAGCGATGGCGGGGGAGAGTATCGTAACCGCGAATTCGAGAAGTTTCTACTAATAGAAGCTGGTATTCAACACATTGTTAGCCCACCTTATACGCCGTCACAAAATGGACTCGCAGAACGTATGAATAGAACAATAATGGAAAATGCAAGATGCATTCAGGAAGATTCACACCTAGGAAAGGGGTTTAGGGGATATGCGGTACTCACAGCAGCACACATCCACAACCGTCTCCCTTCTCGCAGTCACAGCAATATATCCCCACGCGAGCACTGGACCAGTAAGCAACTGTCACAAATCGTGACTAAGCAAGGCAGATTTCACATGACTAATACTTATTAGTCATAAGGTATGTTGGTTTTTACACTATCACGTCACTTGACTCATGGTTCTCACATGACTACGCACTCGCGAGTCATCGTTATATTATAATTGGTTGATTGTTTTATGACTCACGATTGTGACGTCACATGATGTAATGACTTTTGCACTTGACTCATATTATGAGTCATGGGTTTCACGCATGTGACTCGTTTGAGCACATGACTTGTTTTATGGGTTTTAATTTGTTAACGGAATGTTGCGCAATGACTCATAGGAGTCATCGATGGATTTCGCGCTATGACTCACTACGAGTCATAGAGGTTTATATAGCACGAGGTGATGAGTTACCAGGGTTAGGGTTGTGAGAAGATGCCTATATAAGGCGCTTGGTTCCGACCAAGGGATAGGACACGCTTCTCGCAAACTTCTTCCCCCCCCCTACATTTCACATACAGTCTCAACTCTACCCCGCTTTGCGTCCGGAACAAAACCCTCTCCCACTTTTCCTCACCTACTCGTCGCTATGGCGAACCCCCATAATCTCCCTCCAGGAAACGAGGCCTTCGGTAGGCTCTCAGCCCTCAACTCCCCCCTCCCATCGCGTTCAGGAACACCCTCGACCGACCACCCCATCGAGTTCATGATGAGGCAACTCGCTCAGGCGTGGAGCGCCCTCAGGCTAAACATCCAAGACTTCCCGGACCTCAGCCCAGATGCGCAGGCCGGCACCCTCCCCATTGAATCCATCACGATCGTTCTCCTCTCCCAGCTCGTCCAGGGCCTGGTGACCGTCTCGCACGAACTGAGCGGGGTAACCCAGGCAGTCGCAACCATCTCGGAAGAAAACGAGAACCTCAGGGAGGAGCTCCATGACATCTCCTCTCAACACGCGAACCTCCCCTCCACACAAGAACAAACTACCGCTCCGGGGATCGCCGATCTCCAGGCATCCATACGTGACCTGTCACATCGTGTGTCAGCCCCTATCCCGGCCCCCATAGCTCAGGCCCCCCCCCCACCAAGAAAGCCCCCGCCCCCCCCAACTGCCGGCCCCCCCCCTTCAAGGAAAGGAAAAGAAAGGGCCCGCGCAACACCCACACCCCCCTCAGCCGCGGCTGAAGACCCTAAATACCTCATACCTTTCTACGATACGAGACTTGGCAAGGCGTTCGGGGACCCCGAAAAGTACGCCAAGCTCTACCCACACTCATACGAAGCCGGGGAATTTCGGAAGGGAAGGTACGACCTTGACTCCTTCACCCCAGGCCACCTCCACCCCGACGTCCACCCCTCCCCCTCCTACGCGCAAGCTGCCTCCGGCTCAGGCTCGGGCGGCAAGGGCAAAAGCAAAGCTGGGAAGCCTCCTTCCCTCCAACAAGTCGCGAGTGCGGTCGCCCCTCCTGTTAAAAAGGGGCCTCCCTCCCTTCCAGGTGCCCAACGACGCTTCTTTGCTCCTCGCCAGTCCCCGTCGCCTCACCCAGACGCTCTTACAATTGCCGCTACTTTCCCTGACATTGCCGCTCGCGTCCTCCGAGAATCGAACTGTCTCCTCCCCCTCGGTTTCACCGCTACTGTCAACCCCCGTGGCTCCGTCTCCCTGACTGTCACTGACAAAGCAACCCCCGCCGCCTCATACACCCCCTATTTCGACTCCCTCACCAGGGCCCTCAATCAGTCTTTCCCGGTAGGAGAAAACCCCTGGTGTACCCTCGTCCTCGCCCCCACTGCCGTACAACTAGCAATTCACGGCCTCCCCCTACGATTCCTCCCCCAAGATGAAGAGGAACTCTTCCCATATATCCGGCAAGCAATCCACAACGACAAAGCGACCCAGATTCTCTCAGCCACGTACCTTAACCCTAGCAGAGATACTAGGGAGACCAAGCAGGCCACTTCGGTGGTTATCACCGTCGACCCCCACAACGTTTCGGCCCTCACTGCCGGGGTCGTCATCCTCTCGCACAAACGTAAGGTTGAACTTGCCTTCTCCTCCTCCAGAACCTCCCAGTGTAAGAACTGCTGGAGATACGGACACGCCCATCAACGATGCCCCGCCACCCACCCCACGTGCCCCATTTGTGCGCTTCAC
>Ga0307509_10003304_pt1 | contig 24738 bp, 29 predicted proteins | sample 10_EM_MG_FD_202245 | JGI IMG/M metagenome (GOLD analysis project Ga0307509, IMG submission 202245) | Populus trichocarpa ectomycorrhiza microbial communities from riparian zone in the Pacific Northwest, United States - 10_EM | ecosystem: Host-associated > Plants > Roots > Unclassified | place... | reverse complement strand
ATACTTGAGAAAAGTCTTTGTGAAATGCAGATTCTCTTTGACGGAGATTATTGTAATGTGCTAATAGTAGGATTAAAGATATACCACCGAGCCAGAGAGAATGGCACACCCTCGAACTTGCTCCGAACAGGCCGGCCGCCCATATTTGATGAGGCTGAAAAGCTTCGATAGGAGGCCTTCGTCACCAGGGACTCTAGGACACGGCGTCTTAGCTGGGAAGCCGTCTGCCTGGAGATGGGTTATGCATGCAGTCCGGATACTGTGAAGCGTGTGATGGAAGGGTTGGGATATCACCGGCGGGTGCCAAGGAGGAAGTTCGCAATCCGCCCAAAGAACAAGCCTCTCCGGATGGCCTGGTGTCGTGAACGCTTGGATTGGACGTATGAGGATTGGCTTCGAGTAGTCTGGACGGATGAGTCGACATTTTCTACGGCTGGCTTTGGGAATAGGCCATGGGTTACAAGAAAGGCTACTGAGGAGTACCATGAGGATTGTGTTGACGAAACATTTGAGTCTGGGAGGGAAAGCAAAATGGTTTGGGGAGCATTCTGTGGGACTTTAAAGTCCAAATTAGTTTTTGTTCCTACAAAGCCTAAGGTAGACTCTTCCTTCTATGTCACTAAAATCATGTATCCTAGTTTAGTACCCTTTTGGCATCGGAGTTGTGAGCGATATGGCTGGACTACTGTGGTAGAGGATGGTGCGCTAGGGCATAAAGGCTTCTCAATCCACTACCGCGACCATAATGGGATGGAAACAACTCGGTGGCCTGCCCAATCCCCAGACCTAAATCTCATCGAACACCTCTGGCTTGATATGGAGAATGAGTTAGGAGAGACTTGGGGGAGGATAGGGCATATAGCAACTCTGGAAGCTGCTTTAAAAGCTGTTTGGAATGGAATTCCAAATGAGAGGCTGGAGAGCCTTATTAGAAGTATGCTGGAACGACTTCAAGCAGTATTAGATGCCGAGGGTGGAGCGACAAAATACTAGTCTTCATCAGATATCACTCGTACCTATTCAATAGTTTAAGCATACGTGTTGTAATTAGATCTATATTAAGAAGTGCGCCCGACTTTTGCTCTCACCAAATTATTTTCACCAAATATCACTCAACTTTCCTAATCTAGCTTAGGTTACATACAAATGTCCCATCCCATTTGGGAAGTGCGCCCGACTTTTGCCTACCCCCTAGTACATTGTGCCGTGCTGTGCCGGTAGGGCAGCCCCCTTCATCCGACAAGAGGGAAACAATAGCACGGCCGGGTAAGGTAACCCCGGTTCACCCCGGGACTTTTTTTTTTTCATTCCAAATCCAGCAGCCTAAAGCTACGATACGGTAGTCCATTCTCCCTCTGCCAATGCTGCCCCTCTATAGTGCTGGTTCCACTACCTTTCATCTACATTAGACTCGCGACAGCCTTCGCGAATCCCTAATTACAACACCCTCATGGACATCGACGACCTCCTCCAGGAATTGGACGATAGCCAAGTCCCGGGAGGAACACGCGACATAACCGATCTCACACAATCATGGATAGCAGAACGATCGGCGCCGGAGATCCTACCTTTTCAAACCGCGTTGCTGGAAAGGCTAATGGAACGGATCCGACAGCAGGTACTTAAGTTCTGGTATCTCGGTTTTTTGGTTTTTTGGTTTTTTTTTATTGTTTTTTCCGTGGGAGTTTGTAAGCCAACCCGCAGCATTTTTGAAAGTAATATAGATCGAATTGGTAGAGACACAGACTGGAAATTTGGATCCGAAGACGAACTTCTGCCTCATCCTTATCCAGACGGAATTGGAGAGGGTTAAGTTTCTTGTCAGGAGTTATCTTCGGGCGAGGATACATAAGGTACGACTACTTCTACTTCTATCGTGATACATAGTGCCCTTCTCACCCCCTACCACCAAGATTAAGTAAGATTGTAAGGCTAAAAAAATCCGCCCCCCCCCCCCACCAGATCGATAAACATTCGATATACATCCTAACAACACCTTCCATCCGCGGCAGGCTATCACCGCCCGAGTTATCGTACTTGAAATCTCACCTTGGACTACTCAATTCGCACTTTTTGGCATCGTTTCTCCGCGGATTTCCCGAGCAGTTGCGCCGGCTGGATGACAAGGCTGGGGGGATATCCATGGTCGAGGAGCCGGACCTTGATGGCGCCGTGTTCTGCAAGGTGGTCAAGGATATTGAGGATAATATTGCCAGGATTCCTGGTACAGATGCTGAGTTTAAGCTCACAAAGGGGGATGTCTACGTTGTACGATACAGCGCCGTCCGAGAATTCATTCTCCGTGGAGAGGTGGAATTGATATAATAGCGGAGCTACCTATAACGATATATCCCTACTTTATCTTGTTTTTACCTTTTTTTCTCTTTTTTCCTTTCCTTTTGCTCTCGAGTGTTGGCGTTTCCTCCCTTCCTTCTTTAGATGATTTTACCATAGGTGAGCGGGGACCGTACCATAACTGGCGTTTTATAGCTCTTTTACAGGGAGAACCAGCTCGCTTATTTGGTGGGTTCTTCAGTTAATAATGAAGGGGATGCATAGTGCAGTACCTCATACAAGTATTGCAGCGCGAATATTACGATGCCTGAAGATATCACCTTATTTGTATCACCTGAAAATCGAAACCTCCCCTCCCTCAATGTGACATCAATCTCTGCCATTACGATAGAGCCCACCGTGTACGAGTCCTGTACTCCTAATTACCTGACATTTGTAAAAACGACTGCTGTTGCATATGGGCAAAAAATCGACCGAAGCCTCAGGGTTTTGGTGGTATGCAATACCAGTCGTTTTTACAAACTTCAGGCAATTGGGAGTACCCATAACAGGCAAGGAATATCCGAAAACATGGACTACGAATTTATATGGGCATGGGATGTGTACGGTTTTGTTTTGTTTTTCCATACACTTTTCGAACCCCGGTCTTCGGGTACAGTACCGGTACTTCTTGCCCGCCGCGAGTTCTGTCCTGCACTGTACCACCCTATTAAAGGTGCTGCTGGCATTCCCTTAGTGCCATAATACAAGTAATATTGCACAACAACCGAAACAGACACTCACCTCGAGAAACCCACGCCCCCGCAACCACCCAACAACATTCCCTGCGGTTAAGTTGAAGCGTGATCAATCTCTTTCCATGCCCAATCCGAAAACATTTCACCACCAATCCGACGCGGAAACCCAGTACCGAGCCGAGGCATCGCCCGAGCGGTACACTGTACGAGTACTATATCACAATGTTATATCGCAGGGGGACCATATCAACAATTCCGTGGGATCGTGTATCGTCGCACCTACGGTAGGGTACCGTGGCTAACTCACATGAGGGAAACCCGTAAAGCCAAATGAATGGTACGTGCCGTTCCGGGCTCATCTCGATTTGCGATTCCCACCTTGCAACTGTCCCACTCCCTCCCCGATGGGTCTTCTCCCACCCGTCACATACAGTATGGTATCATAGATCCACCAGATTAGCTGCCGATATCGTACTAGCACAAGGACAAGTATCATACAGCTACCGGTAGAAAAATCGGAAAATGTGGAAATTAAAAGTCAGAAACACGGTTGTTCAATTGGCTCGAGCACACCGAACCCTCCAATCAAAAACCCAGAGGCCCGATCGCCGTTTTCCGATTTTTTCTACCAGTAGCTGTACCACCAACCAGCTACCAGCACATCCAACCGGTAATTCGGAATTCCGGATCTCCTCAACAACAACCCTCCCTCCAGCATCCCAAGTGCCCGAGCACTGGAGAGTATTGGCTCCACTGTTGTTTCACCCAGCAACGACTTCGGCTCTCTCTCCCTTAACACGTACCGCGTTCCAGCACTCGAAATATACAAGTAGTAATTATACATGCGCTAGCCTTGCATTCGTTTTCTGTTTTTTCTTTATTTTTTCTTTTCCTTTCTTCCTCTCTCTTCTCCCCCCTTTTCCCTCCTCCTCCTCATCTCATTCTCCACAGAGAAACACCAGTAATTGTAGCATAAAAAGCGAATACTAACCAATCCTTCAGAGCCCTATGGATGAAAGAGATAGCTAACCTACCATAAAGCACCCAACGAGCCTTGTGGCAATGCGGCACAAAACACGGTGCCCTGGCGAGTGATTCTATCTGTCAGTGTTTCTCGCACACACTTACCCCTTCCCGCAATACCAGGGCCAAAGGTTCCCCCGGCGGCCGCGAGAGATAGCTCCTGGGACGTATTATCGTGTTAAACCCGGCCTTTGTCTCTCCTTTACCCTCTTATTTGTCCCAGGCGGGAAGCATCCGGAAACAGGGATTTACAAAATATATGGCAGAAAATCCGTGCGTATCGCAAACTCACCCCTCGTATTTCCGGATACTTCTTTCTCGGGACAAGTCCACGTAGGCTCCGTTTCGCAAGACATGATATCACCCTGTTGCGATTCCAAGTACAACAGTGTCCAAAACCAGCTCTCCATTCTCACGGCCTATCACTCGACATTCCTTGGGCGCTCGTTTCCGCTTCCATGCCGAGATTATGGTCTCGGGGTAACCCTAACGCGGTATAATTTTCCCACGGCTCTCGAGACGAGACAGATGATTTCGTTAACCATCCAGAGAGTAATAGCACTCCATCGCGCTAAAGAGCCCCACAGGAGATCTCAGACATAATATAAATCTCAAACTTCGACTTCGGGAGCCCCCGGCTCCCGGACATTTCCGGTGGGATTGTCCCTGTGCGTGCTGCCGGCGGGCACTCGGACCATCTTATTTCTGTCATGAATGTTTCCAAAGGTGCGCCACCCACACACACCTTGTGCGTAAGTTTTGCCTTGCATCGTTAGACAGCCGCTAGAAGCGCAAGACGTGTCTGATAAGCCTCCATACTATGTTGTTTGTTTCTCAAGAGTAGTCGCTGGGCCTCCCCTGCTTCCCGCTCTGAGATTATGCGTGTGGTCGTGGCGAGGCCCAATGCCTATCATGCACGTACGAGTACATCCCGTATGCTTAGGCATTCCTTCTGCTGCGAATGGAGGATAGCCCATCGGAATTTCCATTTAGATCTTTAGATAAAGCCTAGGACCTAGAATTTGGATTCAGGACAAATCATGAGTTGCAAACTTAATCAACCCGGAAGGTGCATCATCCAGCCAGAGAATGTACGGTACACAAGGAATATAAACAACCCGGAACAATTCTCATTGAAGGTTTGCACGTTGTGTTACTTTCGCTATAAATGCGTCAGGCATGTAGGGCTGCGGGGGCCACTGACACCTCAGAATTAAGTTTAGCCCGCATCGAGTTGACTTGCGGAAGAGGCCACCCAAAAGGATGTATGCAAATAACCCTCTACTCGAGTATATCCATGTGCGGCACCCAAGGCCCTGGCCCCATCAACTATGTACGTAAGATGCTATATCACACATCTGGTGTGATAAGCAAGAAGCGAGAAGTGTCTGCAAGCATCGTAGGGCTTGTCTGGCCGATGCACGGCGATCCCAAATCGTAACGTCACAGCTGAACTTCTGCCCGTTGCATCGAATTAATTCCAACGCAGAGACCTTCAGGGAATATGGGGAGGTCGTTGGAGAAACCACGTCAATTCATACAACAAATTATGTATTTATTTATTTTTAAGGAAAAAGGATAGTAGGCTACTGGTGGAAATTTCTTTAGTGCAACCGTCCATGGAGAGGACGCTTTGAATCCGTGGTAGCGGGGGCTGGCCAATCGCAAGAACCACACGGGTAAAGGTATGCACAGGTTCCTGTGTCGTAGCTGAACCAACAATTCGGAACACCATCTAAAACATGCGTGACTTGGCTGCGCGGCCACACGCCCAGACTGCCCGAGCACAGCCTATGCTACCAATAGGCTTTTTGTCTCTGGGGATGACTTGTCTGACTGATGCTGGTCTGTTAGCGGACTAGAGCATAGTGCCATAGCACACTGCATACCAAATTACTTGGTACTTGTATCGTATCGCCACCAGCTATTATGCATTCTGCTGGTACCTCTATGTATTTGGAGGCTCGACTATACCTATATGGTACAAGTGCAGTACATAGGATGTGGAACTACAAATTCTCGCCAATCATGCAGGCCCAATAACCGCTTCACAGATTCTCACTCGACCAACACTATCCAACAACACTTGGTAGTCTTACCCTTCTGTGAGTGATTCCAATCATGATCGCTGTATGAAATCGAAGATTTCGGAGCCTCCGTGCAGGGCGCAGAGTACGCTAGGATCAGCTACACACACAAAGTCTTTTGGGTCCTAAAACCGCAAAACCTTTGCCATCCAGGTATTATACTGAGTCGGTTGGGTGGTCTGCGTAGTTATGTGGTGTCCGGTAGTGGCACTGTATCTACGTTTTGCCTCCGTGGCCGGTTCCTTAGGGCCTTCTTATAATTTCCCTCCAGGAAGTTAAGGAAAGCGAATGGCTTTGGCCGTACTAGCATTAAACCCCACCGGTGCGAAATGGTCTCTACCACCGGGTTATGACACCGGTGTATCACCGCTGCAAGCTAGAGCGGGCATTCCTTGGATGAATCCTTCCGGATCGGACCCCTCAAGAGATCTCTACCTCTCGAAAACAAAAAAAAAGGAAAAAAAGAAGAAAGATAATCACTAATTTTCCCCTAGGGCCCCTCTTGGATGTTGTTTGACGTCCGTATCCGAGTGCCAGAACCTTCAACTTGTGGTCCCATTGTCGTGCCGACCGATTTATCATGTTGGCACTACCGTAACATTTGTGTTATAGATGCCAAGAGAATCTCGCCAACATTAGCGAGTTTCGGGACTTTGTTTTATTGCAGTGAAACATCCTATCATAGGACGAAATTGGATGCGGGACGGGAGAGCTCCGCCGCCGCTCCGGGTGGTGAAGGAACAGGCAGAAACAAGGCGGTAGGCCCTTGCCCGATGTTTCCTCAGGTGGAAATATTTCCGCTCATCAGTAGCCTCTTACAATTCCCGCGAGCCTGGTAACAGGCTGTTTCCGGCTCCGGGTTGTCAAAAATGAACCTGAAACTCCAGCGCGAATGCATATTTATCTGACTGAGTTCCGGTGAAATATACCATAGCCCCTATAGGTAAAGCCCAGCAAGCCAAAAGGCGGGCCGACCGTTTGCTGGAGAGATTAATTTCCTACTTTAAATTACCCTATTATTTTGGTGAGATACTTTAGCCGGGGCTTATTCCCTTAATCCTTAAGAAGAGCGTGGATATATGCTTCATAATATTATGGAGTATGATAATCCGCCCATTGTGAAAAGTGGCGAGGGGTAATGAGTGTTTGGCTTTGTATTCACGGAAGGGTATTTAGCTCACGTACCGTATGGGATGAATATGAAAATTTTATAACTCATCATCACTATCGTAATATTCATTCCCTCATAAGTTTGCCAATTACACTCAGCCTGATGGCCCAGAGATCTACCCGACACCTAGCAATAGGTAACGAAAATAGTGACCCCAGCGAAGGGATGGAGTATGTGAAAATCTCGATGTAGAAAGAAAAATCTTTATGCGCCAAAGCCATCATTTGTGGATGATAGGTTATGAGCGTGCCATGCAACTGAGAGTCGCAGGTAGGTCATAGTGTTTGATCTACTCTCCGTCCTTGCGCACGGTCAGATTTTGGCAGGTATGGATGCCATTGACATACCTCAAGTAATTTACATTCCATGCCAAAGGTGCAATGCTGTTGGCAAAGCGAAGGAGACGAAGATACGTCGAAGATCGGTAAGACGGAGGGTGAAGTGGAGCTCATGTATAATACCGATGATAAAAGCGAGGGAAGGGGGGAGAGGGAAGGGGGGAGGGAGGAGGGAGCCAAGGTTGAGACAAAGACAGGAGAGAGGGGAGAACATGAGGGTCTTAAGGATCGATTTAATGCATAGTGAGAATGTTTGTGAGTGTGTGGGCGTGAGTGCAAGTGCGAATTTAAGCAGGGGGATGGGAAAGTGGTCGTAGGACATACTGCAGAGGTATGTAGCCGGGCATAAACATACCTGCAGCGGGGGTAGGCTTGAATTTGTGATGGGGAACTTATTGATGTCTCTTTCCCCATAGCCTCTCTCTGAATGAGAGGCGTAGTGAATTTGTCCTAAGAGTATTGTATGCCTAGGGAAAAAGGAAGGAGACAGCCGAAAAGTTAGTGTATGGGTTGTCTGTGCGCTGTACAAAGATCTGCTCTAGCGGAGCTAAACCCTGCGTCCCATCCAGATGGAAGACCGTCGCATCCAAAAATTCACTCAGGCCGCCCCAACATAATTGGAGACTTCCCTCTCATCCTTAAACCTTCCCCACAACAGCTACATACTGTATTGTGAGAAATTTCCGTGTCTCCATTGAAAATGCCAGAGAAATGTTCCACAGCCTCCCTCTTTGTCTCCTAAATTTCCACTTTGATATTGAGTTAACTGACGTGGGCCTATCACAGAGAGTATTTGGTACTGTACATGGCTGCATCGAGTCTGTGCAGGCTTACGACCAACCTACATTCTTTTGTCATCGCCGGTGCAAACATCTGGGAAAGAGAAAAGAGACAGAAGAGAGAGGAGCATAGGGGGAGGGGAAGAAAGACGAGAAATCTCTGTTTTTATCATCCTACCATTCCGTATTCTTGGCAAGGTTGCCCGCTATCTTGAGGTAGGGGGAGAAACAAAAAAAACAAAAAAACAAGAAAACAGCGTGACAGTTTGGGCACTATCAATCCATTATACCGAATTGAAATTTATCGGGCGTAGCGTGGCAATAACTATTTGTGTATTGGATTGTTGGAGGCGGCTGTCTTGAGGTGGGATGGCTTCGCTCACAGACTTTGAAGAAGACTTGCTGAGCTGTTTCTGAAAGCACAAGAATTAACAAAGAGGTGAATATCCACAGACAAGTGGCGAGGGCCTTTTCCTTACATCGGGAAGTGAGTTGAGGATTGATTTGTGTGTCGATTGGAATCTCAGCCTCAATCGCTTGTGGAATGCAACAAGCTTTGCAAAGAGCCCGTGCCTGAAGCTAGCTATTAACGCTTTTGTTGTCCATCCTATTGCGTTGCGCCGGCCCAACCCTAATACCGGTATCTCTTCCTCCTGTACCAGTATATTTCCATAATTCGTCTGAATTCTTTCTGCCCTTCTCTTTGCCTCCCCACTTCCCCACCTCACCCTCGCTTGTTTCTGCGGGTTCTGTGCCACTCCTCTGAGCCTCAGCTATTTCCTTGACTCCCTCTGCCATTGCCTTCTCCTTACGGAACAGCTGCTATCTCTTGCTTCCCCTCTCCCCCTCTCTCTGATTTCATTTCTACCAGTTCCTTGTTCCCCACCGCCTCCCCGGAACCCTGCCCCTCTGGTTTTCTCTTGAGGTTTCCTGATCCCATTACGTTCAATTTCCGAGTACACTTTAACGTTATCTCTCTTGCTTGTATTCCAGCATCCATCCCTGAAGGAACAAGAGAATAGCGAGGGACGGACCTCAATTGGCACATCCCCAAGATGTCAGGTACCCCGGAGGCGTTCTTGAAAGCCCATCGAACTATTCATTATATCTATCCTCCACTTCTTTTTATCTTCTTCGTTACTTTGCAAACGATCACCTTTTGTACTCTGCAGAACCTGAAGCCTTCCAAGAGAGTGGTCCGGAGAAATTTGATGCTGTTTCTCCAAACTGCTGCAATCGCAACCTATGTGAGTCAAACTTCGGTGTTCTTGAAAGCTTCCTCTGTATATAGCTACGTTGTGGCTGACGATCTTATCATTGTGTGTATAGGTATTGGAAGCTATATTGATGCTTGCCCAATCTCTTGTGCAGAAAGACTATTTCAGTCCTGAAGATAGTATTGTATGCTATAAATTTCACACCTCGCGGTGTGTTGGCAATTGCTGACTTGCCCATTCCACAGCTCTACGTTCTTTCTTCAGTTGTGATCTGGGGTGTGGTTGAGCTGTGCCTGGTTGATAACAATAGTCCCGTTTGGTACCCTTATTGTGGATCGTGGCTCCTGTCTTTAATTGCGGAATTGTGCCTTCTAGCACTTCCAAGTGACGACCCAGGCCAGGACAGTGGGTTCCATAGGGCCAAGGTCTTCGTTGAAATAATTAGGGTTTCGTTTCTGTTTGCACTGCCCGTTTCATACTGGGGCTTCCAACGGTGTGATAACCAGAGGAACTTCTGTGGAGACGAGGAATCTGCTGGGCTATTGGCTGAAAATAATGCGGTGAATGCACCAGCCAACGGTACCTCTTATGGGGCTACTAGTGGAGGTAGTAACAATACCCCAGAAAATATGGCGAACGCAGAGGCAAACACGAGAATGATGAAGAAGATTGAAGAGAGCGGGAATTGGTGGGTTTACGCCAAGTCTTTCTCTGTAAGTTGCTTGAGGTACAACCCAAACACAGGTGTTAGGGCTGATCTGTGCATCAAAGATGCTTTGGAAATATCTCTGGCCAAGCGAGGATAGACGGCTTCAGGCATCTATGGTTATGGTTGCGTTCTGTCTTCTGGCTGAGCGTGGTCTAAACGCCCTAGTACCCCATCAGCTTGGTGTCGTAACAAATTCCTTGAGCACAGGAAATGGTATTTCCGAGCCCTAGTTGGGGATAGCCTAAACTAACGGATTTAGGGGCTATACCGTGGTTGCAAGTCTCCACCTACGTTGTTTTCCGTTGGTTGGATTCTGGTTCTGGAATTCCTGCTCTCCATAGATATCTTTGGATACCGGTGGACCAATACGCCAGCCGTTCAATCACCACAGCTGCGTATAACCATGTTATGTCGCTCTCTCACGATTTCCACACTAATAAGAAAAGTGTGGAGATATATAGTTCAGTAAGGCAAGGGCGTTCAGTCAACGGCTTCATTGAATCTGTATTATTTGCTGTCTTACCTATGCTTGCGGACCTCTGCATTGCGTTTGCATATTTTTATTATATGTTTAACGCGTATATGGCATTGATTGTGGCTGTCGTGTCAATCGTTTATCTGTATGCAACCGCAAAATTAGGAGCCACCAAGAATCAGATCAGGAGAGATTACAACACAGTAGGTGCATGCTTATCATACCCTTATTCCTTGGTCGATAGCTGACGATTGTGAATTATTTATAGGCAAGGATTGAAGAGGCAAACGTTATGTGCGAGACTATGTCGAGCTGGACAACTGTGAGCGTAAGGACGATTGGAATCTGCCACTAAAAGTGGTTAGTATTTGATGAGCTAATGGTAGACTAGTACTTCAATCGCATTGAGTATGAACAGGGCCGATATTGGGGAGGTGAGTCGCCCTATTCCCCCGCGCTTAGAAGTCCTCCAGATATACTAACTGGTCATCGTCCCAGCCATTAAGAATTACCAAAAAGCCGAACTTAACTATGTTTTGGGCATTACATTTTTGGGGGTCAGTCAAAGCCTGATATTTACGGTTGGCCTATTAGGCGCTAGTTTTCTCGCGGTTTACGAGGTTTCGAGAGGGAACAAACCTGTAGGAAGTTTTGTTACCTTGCTCTCCTACTGGGCCCAGCTTGGTTCCCCGTTGGCATTCTTCGCCAACTTTTATCGTAAGATTCAAACCCAAATGTTAGATGCAGAGCGGCTGCTCGAGCTTTTTCAGAGGAAGCCTTCTGTCGTCGATAACCCTGGTGCGCAGGAATTCCAACTTAAATCTGGAGAGATTGAATTTAGTGATGTTTGCTTCGCATATGACCCTAGGAGGCCTGCTATTAAAAATATGAGTTTCAGGGTGCCTGGAGGCTCGACAGTAGCGCTAGTAGGAGAGACTGGCGGAGGAAAAACTACATGTTTGAAATTGCTGTTTAGGTTTTTCGATGTTAATTCTGGATCCATCAAGATCGACGACCAGGATATCAGAGGTGTTACCCTGTGGAGCTTGAGGGAAAATATGGGTGTCGTTCCTCAGGTATGCTTCCGGAACTCAAATGTAATTCTAAGCATTTTCTCATCACGCTCCCAACACAGGACCCTCAACTCTTCAACGACACGTTGATGATGAATCTCAAGTATGCGAATTTTGATGCGACTGACGAGCGTACGTGTGATACCTCTATGTGGGGGTGTTTTCTCTTCCTTCCCTTTTTTGGCTTACCATTTCCACAGAGGTTTATGCTGCCTGTCGCGCAGCAGCTATCCATGATAAAATTCTCGGCTTTCCGGACGGCTATTTCACAAAGGTTGGAGAGCATGGTGTGAAACTTTCGGGTGGTGAACTTCAGAGGGTACATATCATCCCACATCTGAGCCTAGAGAAGACTAATTTTGTGAAAGATTGCTATTGCACGAGCAATTCTGAAGAATCCAAAAATAGTACTACTAGACGAAGCCACTAGTATGGTTGATATGGAAACTGAGCGGTCAATACAACGCGCGTTTCACGAACTCGCATCCAACCGTACGATGTTTGTTATTGCGTATGTTTCCCTCCTCCATGACTGTTCGGTTCAGTGGGGATTTTGTGGTCTGCGGACACTGCTGATCTTCATAGTCACCGACTCTCGACAATCATGAATGCGAATCTCATAATTGTGATCAAGGATGGGGAAATTGTCGAGAAGGGCAGCCATGAAGAGCTCATCAGCGCTGGGGGCAAGTACTTCCAGCTATGGTCGAAACAGCTCAAAAATGAGCAACCGAAGCCTCCCCCAGGCAGGCCTACGGAGTTAAACTATGTCAATGATCTCAGTCCCAGATCCCGGGAGCAGGAACTCAAGAAAGTATCGGGGGAGTCCGGCACTGTGTCCTGCCCGAAGTCTAACCTTGATGACCATCCAAAGCCCAAAACGGAAGGAGCCCTTGTGGCCAATGTTTTTCACATCCCGATTCTGGTACCAGAAAATGGGGAGGTTTTATCGAATTTACAGAGTGGCCTTGACGCGGATAGGATTTCGAAATCGCTCAGCAGTCGCCGGAACTTTGTCACCTTTGCGCCAAGATCTGACTCTCAAAGTGAGGATAGAGTCTCAAGTGCCCAGGGTGGTTTGAAGGATCTCGGGTTAGCTGGAAATTCTGAAAAGCAGTGTATGCAGTTGCGGCACCAGGTCCTTCCTAGGACGCCGTCATCCCTGAAACCTGATGCTCAAGAATTTGTACCTAATGAGTTCGCTTCTAAAGGCCACGCTCCGCAGAGCACCTCGGACGACGGCACTATAGTTGCCAATCACACCAGCGGTCCTTTAACATCGGGAGAGTCAAAAAATGGGGTTGTGTTGGGTGCACTGACTGACGTGATGCCTTTTAGTGGCCAATCTGGCAATGTGGAGACCGAGAGAGAGGGCGATATGCACGGTCAGAATAGTGTTGGGGTGGACAGGATCCAGGCTCTCCAGGAGAAGATTGGAAGGGTTTTAAAGAGCTCGGAAGCGAAGGTGCAAGAAATGGAGGAAGGGAGGGGGTCTCAGATATTGCCAGTGAGAGGACAAGGCCCGGGTACATCAAAAGCCTCAAAAATCTACATTACCGTGCCAAATGTTAATAATGGGGGTAATCAATGTGCCATCGACACTGAGGACTGTCCTGCATCTCCAACGGAGTCCCACGGCGAACTCCAACTCGAACCTAGGAGGAAACGACGACGAAACCGGCGCAGAAGCAACAAATCGAAGTCCATAGAAGAGAGTGATAATATGGTTAATGGCGGATCCCGTGAAAAAAACCAGGAGGCTCCCCTAAGTGAATCTCCAAGTTTGCCGTCCATGAAAAATATATCTCCTCGCTCTTGTGGAGGGGAGTTTCCTCCAGCCCTTGATGGCAATAGTTCAATCGATAAGAAACAGAAACGTCGTTCCTCTGGCGGACTGAAAGCATCAAACCCAAAGGCCGAAGTGGAAAAGGCCGTAACTTGTCTCTCCACTCTAAGTCAAACGATTTCTGGCGAGGAGCTTTCGGGGAAATTTAAGGGAAAGAATGGAATAAGTTCTGCGAGCGAGGGCAATTTCCGAGTTGCCTTGAAGGAGGACCTTAGGCCAAAATCGGGCAACGGGGAACACATGGTTTCCCCACCGAAGCCTGTAGAACACCCGACGCCAATTAGTTCAGTTGCCAATAGGAACACATTGCATGAGCAGAATCGGCGCAGGAGTTGGGGAAAGTCAACCGCCCTCAAAGGGAGCTGGAGGCGGTCAGACAGGGACGACCGTGATGGGGGTGCCGATGCAGCTCAGGGTATAGGTTTGACAGATGGTGCCTAGGCCCGTGTCCAGTGATGAGCACAATCGGTCCAGTAGCAAGTCGTCATTTTATTTCGACAGGATAAGAGCGTTTCTGTTGTCGATAAAAGTCCATTTTCAATGGAGGTTTTAGCCGTGATTTCCACTATTTCCCTTCATTCTTCGCGCTTTATACCCTATTGTTTGCTGATTCTATTTTCTATCCCAACTTCTCTGCCGAATTTTGGCCAACATGCCTCTGAATCTCAATAGGAGGGTGCCATGGGGCACAATTTTTACCCTTCAACTTCAAAGGGGGGTCGAGAGGATATTCATTATACTGCGTATCGGATTATGGTACTAATGGTGGTTTTTCCTTGGGGTGTTATGGAAAGTGGGCGGCCTTTTTATTGTGTAATTTCGAACATTCTTGTTGCTGGTTTCCTTGAGCGATGGCTCAACAACCAGCATCAGGAGAGGCAGAGGGAGGGGCCGACTAGTTATTTCTCCTCTCAACTGATGTGGTAGCTTTTTTTTTTTTTCAATGGCAAGGGTTCAGGATGGTTGAGGGATTAGACGCAAGCTACTGGGCGATTTCATGACCTTTTTGTACTGATAGGCCATTAAATACTGGCGCGGAGCCGGTAGATAGACATAATGGAACGCTATTTAGTCCGTATTAGAAAAGTGTACCCCGAATGATGGCTAGCTCATGCAAGGAGGGTGCCATTCACATCTCAACTCATGGGGATTGCGGAATTTCAAGTTTACCCATAAATATTTGGGTATCAGTGCCACAGGTACCGTGAGGAGGAAGGGAGGTCACATGAATAGCACACTACAAGTAAGTTACTGCACTGGTAGTGGATTAGTTGGGGTTTTAATGCCACTGGATAGCGTATTACATGTATTTTGTTAGGATTGCGGGTATTGTGTCCAGGTAATGGTACGAGCAGGGTTACGAAGGTAAAGATAGATTACCATAATATATACTGGGGGGGTTACAGTATGATAGGGTCCGGATCTATTTCATAGCTGAGGAAGGGGCGATATTATACGAGGGAACCAGCGATAGGTGGTTGTGCACTGTACGAGTGCAAAGGAGAATCCCAGCATGATACTGCACTGGGACAAGGGTTGCGAGGGTACGGCCCGAGAGGTAGCTTAAGTTACAGAGAGCACGGACGAACGAGACGAAATATGAGCGATTGGCCAACAGAAAGCTCCACAGGAAAAGGCGCAACATGCAAGCCATTCCTCTCGCTTGTTCCCCCGGACCCACCGAGTCTGGCTGAAAAAAAACCATCGTCTTTTAGTGGGGTTGAGAACCTTGCTCCACGATAAGGCAGGGCTGATAAATTCTTCCATCAGGAGTATAGCTGAGCACAGTATTGAGCACAAACAACGCGTTACCTTCTCCCTTCGCCCAGGCAAGTGCTTTGGATTCCTCGTACTACCACTGTGTCTCTTCCACCAACTTTCTACCACCGTACTGGTACTGGTACTCCCCATACCAGGCGAACAAGCAGGACCAACATGGCCACCTTACAACAGCTGCAGACGACATGTCTGAGCCTTCTCTTCTCAACACAAGCACACCCCGTAGGATTTGCCAAACTATCCATAAAGCCTGAGACCAGCCTATCCAGCGAGGAAGAGGAGCACCTCTTGGGCCTCTATGACAAGCTCGAGAAGGTATGTCTCGAAAGGCGTATACTCGAAGCTGAGATGTCGGGGGTTGGGATTGAAGGTGGTTTTTTCCTCCCCCCCCCTTCTTTTCTTTTTCCCCCCTCTTTCCTCGCTTCTTTCTTGAACTCTCCGCCCCTCCCCTCCTTCCCACACACATACCCAAGCGTTCAATGATTGGTTCCGTGCCTAACAAGCGTTTGGGATCATGCAAGACGCAGATGACGACCTCTCGATCGAGGAGCAACTCTGCATCGCGGAAGCAGAGCTGTTGGTGAGTAAGGCGAATTCAGTGATGAAAGGAAAAATTGTCGAGACGACATTGGCTACACAGCCAGTGCTTCGAGCGGTCCACTTGAGCTCTAGAAGCACCGCTAAGGAAAGGTAACACCCTCTCTTCCCCTCTACTCCTGCAACAAACATGACTCCCGCCAACTTTGTGTTGGGCTGAAATCCAATCCAATCTACTAGTGCTTTATCACCGCTTATCCTCCGCCGGGACGTCCTCTCAGTCACTCACGCCAACCTCTCCCACGTTCTCGGCACTAGCCTAGAGACACTATCGAAGCTACAAGTATCTAACGAGAATGCTCAGGTTCTCAACAGGCAATTAACTGCGAGACTGCTCACACTCAGCGAGAAGAAGAAGAAGGCGAAAGAAGTAGTGGCACGAGACGATCAGGGATACACAGCTGCTGAGGAGGCGCTCCGGGGAGCTAAGATTAAATGGGAAGTCATGAGAAACGCCTTGCAGGCGATTATAGTAGGAAGTGGGGTGGACTGGGTTGGCGATAAGAAGCTTAGGGATACGGTTTTGTCCTGCGGCGAGGAGTTGGAATTGACCTGATCCCCCCCCCCCCCCTTTTTTTATAACTGTCTTCGATCCACTTCGTGACTTGGGGGTTATTTAGGCATGTAATATACCCGCGGCTATCGTTCCGTGCTACACATCTCAACCTGCATCCTGATGACGCGCAGGAGGTTCTCTGGCGGTGGAGTCCTTAACCAGGAACACGGACACGGGGGGGGGCTGGCGTTTGGAAGGCGCAGAAGCTGTATTTTAATCATTTCATGTACCTTGCTTTTTTCTCTCCCCCCCCCCCTCTCCTTTCTTTCGACAAGCATGACTGTATGGTAGGATCACACATTACAATCCAATTGCAAAGGGTCCCCCAGCGTAACATGCTCAATTTTTTTAAAAATTAAAGAAATAACTACAAAGAGCAATTACTCTCCTACCTATATACTTACTACGCCCTGCTGCAAACACCACAATCTCTCTATGAACCTCTCACACCAAATATACGCCACCATGTCCCTTAGACAACCTCAATTCCGGTGTGAGGCGCGCTACAAGTAATCACGAATGCACATGCCATACGGTATACCTTACCCTCTGACCATCCAACTAACCCCGACCGACCGACCAACAGCAGTCAATAGCTACTACCGTACCGTGCCCTGTAAAGATGAAAAGGGAAAGACCTTTCCTGTGAAAAAAATTAAAAAAAGTGCTAGCAAGGCAGTCGCCACCATAGTGCAATGCGTGTGATCGATGGGATGGGACACGACATGACATTGATGTACTGTAACAACGGCATGGGGCGTGATCGATGGCATATCACACTAGTAATTCGACATATTTACCCTTGCAAAACCAGGCCTGGCTCCCACATGACAGGGCACTGTGCTCCGGTACGGGGCAAGATCGGGTCGGTGCGGTACTCTAGAGCACTGTACAAGTGCAGTACGGCAAGTTCCTAGTTACGGTAAAGTTGGGGGAGAGGTTTCACTTTTCAATTTTAGTCATTGGGAAAGGTACCGTACCGTACCACACTGCACTGCACTGCACTGTGATCCTGCGGCCGGGTTGAAAGGTGGAAATTCCAATCAAGTTTTTTCCAGCTTCAACCTGGACACACTAGTATAATGAATGGGTGGGCCAGATTTTATAGGCACTTTTGTCTCGTAAGTTACTATGGGGGGGGGGGGAGGTGCGAGTTACGGTGGTGTGTGTGTATGTAGGTAGGTATGCACTAGTAGGTATGAGTACCATACTGTACTCTAGAAAGATTTGCTGTGGGGTGCTTTCTAGGCTTGATGGTGGCGTATGATGGAAGGTAGTGGACTACGAGTATGCACAGCACTTGCACTCGGGTACTGAGCGCGGCAACTTTATGATACGGTGCGACAAACTTGTGGGGTTGGGTTATTTTAGTTTGGGAAAGGACCAATAACGGTGCGCCGGTGTTGGGTTCTTGGCGGCCGCTGTCTCACCGCGCGGCTGTGGGTTAATTAGTTATCGGTGACGGGTAGACTACTCGTAATTTTCTGACGTTTGTAAACACGACTGCTATTGCATACGGGCAAAAAAACGACCAGAGCCTCAGGATTTTGGTGGCATGCAATAGCAGTCGTGTTTACAAACGTCAGAAAATTACGAGTATGTGAGAACTTGAATGAGATGTCTGGGCCAAAGAGGGGGGAGTGGGATGGACCGCCTTCTCAGGTACTCGGGTGTGGAGGTAAGTGAGGAGACGGACAGGGGTAGTCTATGGGCGATTCAGGAGCATGTCTCTGCATAACACCAATAACAGTAAAGTAGCGGGACCTCTAAGGCTTGATGGTATAATACTTTTCTGGTCGAAGATGCACTCATAACACGTTCCTGAATTGGCCCCGTCCTACTAGTACTCGAGTATGTCCCCATGCTATGCATAGATATGTCCTCTGGCTACCCGCGCCCCTGTTCGTCTCGTCACTAACCTCCACACCCAACAGCGGGGAAGCAAGGGGTAGGGAGAAAGAAAAAAAAGAACTTTGGTTCCAGAGGGGGTCGAACCCTCGACCTTGGCGTTAACATCTGGCTGATATTAGCACCACGCGCTAACCAACTGAGCCATGGAACCGTTGTAGAACTGACAGAAAGAATATATAAGTGCCTATAAGAATCTTAGGAGCGATGAGAGAATGATATCACCGTATGATCTGGCAAAAGTCGGATTGATGCTACTGAGGATTTTCTTGAACCTGCCCAACCACCGTGGTCTATATGTTTAAATTGTGATGAATTCGCTTTCTTCGCGCCCTCCTATTAGCTCAGTTGCCTTAGTTTCGCTTTAGCTCCAGTCCGACTTTTGCCAGATTATACGGGTACTACTATTATGGGTAGATTATTAAACGCCAGACACCGTTGCTCACCGCCCCGCCGAGCGCCGTAAACGAGCAACCACATAATATTAATCACTTGGAGGAGATGAGCGGGATTAAACGGACTTACTAGTCTCTAAATCACCGATTCGCCCTCCCCTCCCTCCTTGCCTAAAAAGCCCCGACCGCCGCCAAAAGGAAAATGAACAAGCCCCACAAACTCCCCACGCCACGTTCCCAAATTATGCATAAAGTCTCTTGCTAGAAATATAAACCAGTAAAAAAGATTACGATCCAGCCCCCTCCACCCCCTCCATCGCTTCCGCCAATCTCTCCACCGACGTCAAGAACGGCCGCTCAGCACTCCCAGACAACGTCCTCCTCCGCCGGCCCGTAACCGTGGTAGGCGCAGACCGCGGTGCAGTCGCAGTTGTAGTGCTGATCTGCTCCGCTTCCTCCCGTACAACGGCTTCCGCTGCCTGCTCTGAGAATGGCGTGCCAGTTAGGGGCGCGAGGATCAGGTAGCGCCAGACGTAGAGCACTGCGTCGTAGAGGAGGATTAGGATTGCCGGGGTCATGGTTAAAATCCCTAGGAACACCTGGTTGGAGATGTTAATTAGTGGTGGTGTAGTGGGTAAGGTGAGTAGCTAAGGAAGCTTACGAATGAACGTATGGCCCAAGTCTGAAGGGTTCCTAAAACTTCTAGTGGGCGTATGTTTGGCAGAGACATGTTTCGGGTACCTCGATGGGTTGTTGCTTTTGTGGATCGGGAGCGCGGGAGGGAGCGCGGGAGGGTACGTTGTGGGTAGTGGTGTCGCGGAATGTAAGAGGAAGGAGGGGGGGGGGGGGGGTGGGAGTGGAGAGAAAGAGTGCGGCGGGTAAACGGGGGAATTCGCGGTAGTGCATAGGTTGAATGGCTACTTGCTTGGGATGCCGGGAGTGGAGGCTTGAGCCGTGGTGCGTGAGGTTCGGTGGCTTAGGCGAACTGGTTACACAAGACATAGGATTTATTGGTTTAGCTTGGCCCTGGAGGGTGGATACCGACTCATGCCGGAGTGATCGGATCGTCATGACTTTGCTATCATCTGGGTCGGTGCAATAGTAATGAAATTTGAGACGTGTTGCTATTGTCATGGGGTAGCGCTGTGCACAAGGTCTATACGGTAGCTTGATCTAAGCTTGGGCTCTGCAAGAGCGTGGCGGGGGCGCAGACTCGCGAGCTCAATTTGCGCTGCTCTACCCGGGTATGGACGAAAGTGATGGTAGGGACAAGGGTTAGAAAACATCAGCATACATTTTCTAACCCTTGTCCCTACTATCACTTTCGTCCACCCCGAGTATTATCATAGCACTATCGTACTCGAGCAGTATCTTGATGTTCAGGCCTCGGGACGAAGCTGAGATTAGGGTTGCATTTCGGTGGGCAAACCACTTGATCGCTAAATATCCAGCTTCCCCTGTTGAAGTACTGCAAGCATCAGCTCCAGCGTTTTTGAGAGCAGGGGCCAGAATGATTCCCTCCTCTGCCGATCAAGTAGGGCCTACAAGTAGTTCAGACCCCTATGGAAGGACTGCGCTTGTGCCTTATAGAACTAGCAAGGGGCCCTACGCGCTATAGGCTTTAAGGCCCAAGGCCCACTTGCGCAAAAACATCTCCAAATTCGCCCTAGAAACATAGCCCAGAGCTATGTCGTGCGCTGTTTCAATCCCTCTGAGATATCAAGAAGCTAAGGCAACCATACCAAAACGAGTCAATCCAAAAGCCCCTAACCTATGAGAAGTGAGTTCATCCCCCCGACTGGTATCGTATTACAAGTTTGTATATATCCAACCCCAACAGCTACCTGGGCACGTTCAGTTATTTTTTACAGGTAACAATGCCTTTATCCCCGGTGCACTATCCGATATTTATGAACTCCTCCCTCAGTATAAAACTGTGCTTGTGTATATATACAAGATTCCGGAGTTATGAACAGGCCATGAAAGCAATCAATCGCTTGCGAAGGCGGTGGTAGCCAAGATAGAAAACTCTTGAGCCCAGAGGACTTGTCGTTCTTTATAAACAAGCTCTTCAGGACGACACCTCTTGGTGACACAATTGGGATAAAAGCCTCAGCGTCGCAGATTCGCCATTCGGTAAGGGGGAATACCTCCATTGTACTAGGTGGGTTCAGTAAGATAGGTGCTGCACTTTCCATAGCTGCGTGGACCTGTAGGTCGAAAAACACGAACCCTCCTTAAGACGAAACTAATAAGCATTATGACCTCGAAGAGGGACACCCGTCAGTCAACAACATTCGCTGAAGTATTAGACTCCTTGTCGCTATCTCTTTTTGCATCATATTCCTCCCCTAAGTAATCTCCTAGACAGCCAGTAAACCGCCATACCTTTTTTAGATTGAAGAAAAAGGGCGAATAAGTTTCCCTATGGAAAATTTTGTAGCTAGGCCACTCAATCAGCTCTTTTTCCCTAATTTTGCAAATTTGGGATGAAAAATGAGGATCCTTGAAGGAGGAGGGATGCCCAGACTTGCATCATATGGGATCACTCGCATAGATTTCTCAAGCAAAAGTGGAACAGATTAGGGGGATAGCACTTCTAGTTTTTGTTGTGCGCTTCACTGCGGTCTCTCCGAACTGCTAACACAACTGATTCTTGCTTAGTAGCACAAGACTCACTGGCGCACTGCAGGTAAGGGTGGACTCAGAGCCCCACTGCCGGGTGCAGCATGGATGCTGCAGTATCATACCTCACATGTAACTATGCCCATTATACCAACGACCTAGGCCGGATTCACCCTGCTACATAGTGCTTGACAGGGAGCCTTACTATCATGTGCTGAGAAATCCAGAGGCCTCCATTCCTGATCCCCCTGACTTGTGTGTAGATTAGGTTTTGTGCTGGGTGGTTGAAAAAAACACCTATATCTAAGGCCAATTGCACCACAACTTGGCTTGCGTTCGGGTGCACACGGACCAGTTTGGCTGAAACGGGTTTGCCCGTTTATCCCGCGACCCTTGATTCCCCCCCCCAAAAAAAAGCCAGCCTCCACACAACGCGCGAGGGGCTCAAGAGCTCCCCCTCCAGGGTTTGATTGTTGTCTTTCCGAGGAATACGCAAAGTTCCCTCAGATGTCAGGACGCACATAACTTAACCGCCGACTCTATAGGCACTATGCTAGGGAAAACTACCCACAGGGGTTCCATTTCAGGTTCTAAAGCATCGCTCACGTTCATCGCCCTATGCGTATCTGCTGGCACTCCACCAAGTTCTGCTAGATACTCAACATCGAATTACTAGTGGCAGGGGTGGAAAAGCACAACATTATTGATCGGCCCCTGTGCTTAACAGTTGGGGGGGGGGTCATTAACGTTTACAGGGAGGTCAGGAGCTCGACCCCAGCCCGGGGTGGACGTAGCAGATATTGAAAGGAAAAAAAAAGCAAGCCCTAGTGAACCACCCTTTTGCCATCCGAGGTGTCCATCAGTTTGCCCTGAGGCTTGATGAAAGAAGTGTTGATCGCTTCCGGGACTTCATTTACATATGATAAATGACCAGAAACTCCTGACTTGGGAGTCTTGGAGATGAGGAGTAAGACTCCTTTTAGGTAACTCAGTGAGCCATCCATCCAAAATTTATGTATCCCCAGAAGCTCACCAAGCGAAAATAAGTGACCCGAGTGACATACGACGCTTCCAGAAACAGGGCTAAGTCAGAACTCCAGCTCTTATCTAGAAAAGTTATGATAATAGGGATCCTACATGTAACTGCAGCAGAAAGATATCAATTCCGCTGAGATTTATTACTGCTTAAGCACCAAAGGTATCACAACACTCTATCAGAAAGCACCATGCCTTTAATTAGTCTACCGTGTGAGATACTCCTCCAGATATGTGAAGGGTAGGGTGTTGCAGGAATAAACTCTCTCTTTTGAGGGCATATTACTACTTTGCATCCCACTTCGCTCACATTCCCTCTACGTAATAAGGATGGCGTATCTAGTTAAGGAACGCCACTAACCTACAGCAAATCACGAAAACAAGGCGGTGGTAAAGACGCTCCTGGAGAGTGGCATTCTTGAATTCGTATCTCAAGAGCCCCCCTTCTACTACACAATAGCAAAGCACCACAACGATCCGCTCATTTCTCGATTCTGGTTTCACCGCGCGAAGCGCGCACGCCTCTGGCCATAGATATTTACTGCTGCGCCGGGCGGCCCAGGTAAAACGGGCAAGATGCTGTCGAACTACTTCTGGAGGGGGGGATGTTGGTTGCGGCAAGGGCGGGAGGCGGATCCTCAGCACCCCGGGTGGCTCTGGTATATGCGTGTGCAATGGGCCGCGAACGGATAGTAGCGGCGCTGCTCTGACAGCCGAAATCTAGGCTTCCCTTGACTCGAGTCTCGGTTGGTGTCCCCTGGACCACCAGCCCTGTGTGGAGGGCACAACCCTGTTAGGCTTCTACCCGATGCCAGCAAGTCTACCCCCAACGGGTTCAGATACTATAACATGTATAAAGCACCGGCGCCATCGCGGCGTACAATCTGAATCCGGAAATGATGAGATTGCTACTATATTTGCCGACTAGTGCGTGGGCATTGCTCCTAGGGGAGAATACCCTGTCCCCACTACCCCACAAGGAACTTTCTCCGCCGTGCATAGAAGCCTAACTAGGGCACGATGAATTAGTGAGTCTTCTCTAGTTGACGAGAGGGTAGATGTCAACCTTCAACCTGACTCCCCTTCAAGCCGATCTGTTGCCGATCTACCGCGCAGTAAATAAAGGGTGGTGAAAGACATTCCAGCTTCCATTAGTCTGTGGGTGTGTCGATATCAATCTTAGGATTATCCCTGACATCGGGGCCCTGGGCCGCAGCTATACCCCGCTACTTTGAGCGGTGCTCAGGGAGGGCGTGGCAATTGTGAGACGGTTCCTACTCTAAGAGGATCAACTCAGGGGAGCCCCAGGTTTCAGCACAGGCCAAATTAAGTGGATTTTGAACTTTGAGATGGACAGGCCTCAACAGGAAGGATCAGGTATGATACCAGGAAGAGGTGAAAACCTCACTCAGAGCTCTATAGTGTCGGGTCATGGGCCTATTTTGAAGTTTCCGCCGGAACCGATTCATTGAACCGTCTTAACAACACCCAGATTCCTATTTGTAAAGTATGACACAGTAACTCGAATAAACGAAACTAGTGCTAGGATGATCAAGTTGCTCCTCCTGATAAGTCTGATGTGTTTGCTCTTTCCCCCCCCCCTTCCCCAAAGGTGTTTCTGCACTACGCATCACTTTGTCCATCTGCCCGATTTCTTGCAGCACTCGGCCAGCATTCCTCCCCACAGCCAATCCCTCCTTTCTCTAAACTCCGTAAGGAACCGGGCTCCAAGTAACTGCTGTGGTAACCTCGGGTAACGCGACCATCCATGTGGAAATACCGGCAGTTTGACACTTCTCACGAGTGAGAAATCATGAATCTTGGCCTGCGAGACAGTTGATTTAGACATGGCCTGCACGAATATGTCGGGTACACCCTAGTTAATAAACACAAAACCGCATCCCCCAATCCCAGCCAAGCCCTGGTTGGTCGTGCGAGCTTATAACCGTATTGAACTCTACCATTAAGAGCCTGTTTTGTGGGAACGGAAGGCTGGTCGACTTTCCGTTCACCCATACAAAGCGACCGCTTTGAAACAAAAGGGAACAGTCGCTTTGTATGGGGGAACGGAAAGGTCGACCCGCCTCCCGTTC
>Ga0307509_10003303_pt1 | contig 24748 bp, 10 predicted proteins | sample 10_EM_MG_FD_202245 | JGI IMG/M metagenome (GOLD analysis project Ga0307509, IMG submission 202245) | Populus trichocarpa ectomycorrhiza microbial communities from riparian zone in the Pacific Northwest, United States - 10_EM | ecosystem: Host-associated > Plants > Roots > Unclassified | place... | reverse complement strand
AATGTTTAAACAAGCAGTGTGACTTTTGGAGTTTTCTATGCGAAATCCCTTAAGCTTGGGTGTGGAGGCTTTTTGGTTTGGGGTTGTTTACGAGACTGGTAACAAGGTAAGATCATCCCTAACTCTTCAATTTTTGGATTATGAACAATAATTTTAGCATGTTAGGGCTCGATGAATGAATTTGGGGTTAGAATGTTTTTGATGGAATCAATTATGGAAAACTTGTTAGAATGCTTTATAATATATATCTGGACTGTTTGGGGTTGGGATATAAATATCTTGATGTTGCTGAATGTGTTATTGAGATTGGGTAGAATCAGAACGAACTATAGGTCAGGATTTTATGGGATTCTTGATCAAGCAGTCAACCGGTATAAGTGAACTGATTGACCGATTGTTGGATATAAGATGCGATCGATCATTTGGGTTGTGGTCGATCGACCGGTTGGAGAAACAGTAGCGGGGTAGGTCTGTTTTATTTTAGACGATCAACCAGAGAAAAAGGCGGTCAAATGGTTTGGTTGGCTTGTGGTGGCTAACCTCTTAAGGAGATGGTTAACTAGTTGGTTTGTGTTGTAATGGTTGACCGGTTGGTTCAGTTTGGTCAACCAGTTCATTGGGCTGTAACGTTTGCATTTATGTTTTAGTATGTTTAACGTTTAGACTTATTTTTCAATTTATTTTTGTTTTGTTTTAAGTATCTCCTATTTATTCATTTATGTTTTGCCAATACTACTCTAGTCGAACCCCAATGATTCGTTTGCCTTAGTTTCGAGTCTTTTGTTCGATTTGCTTCTGTTTTCCAGGTGAGTGAGATAATTTATATTATGCATTGTATATAAATATACGTATTGGTATGAAATGATGAGTATTATTGCTATTGTTGATTATATAAGCTTGATTAGTTATTGTAATTATTATTTTGTTTTCTTCTTAAATACTCATCATATGCTTGTTTGATATAAACATGTTCCATATATCCTTTATATTTGTTCAAATGTGACCATGCTTGCATAGTGAATCTTGATGATAAACCATGAACCTTATATCCATGTTAGTTGTTCTTTTGAGTTCATGATTCTTGTTACCCTATTTAGACTAATGTCAGAAACTCCAAACTAACAGAGGGTAGTTAGTTACTCCATGTTAACATAGAGTAGTTAGCTTATGTGCATATGGTATTATGATTTCTAGCTAGCAAGTATGATGTTAATATAGTGCAGATTGATCCCCCTATAGTTATATATGTTTCCTAGTTGACGAGTAGGATGACAATAATATGATATGTTATTCTGACATGCATATCCCCTTTATTCATCATTTGTTTGTGACCCTTGGAATATATCTATTTGTTATATACCTTGCTTTGTATAACCTTAATCACGTATCTCATAATGTATGTTAGCATGCATAATAGTTACTATCTCTCATTGAGTGTTTGGACTCACCCCTCCATTCATTACTTTTTTTTTCTTTAGGTTTTTAGTTCAGTTGCAGTTGCAGAATCTTTGGTTGTGTTCTTCCTGCTACTTTAAGTTGGGTATGCCGCTTGTTCTCGAGGCTATTAATTTATTTTTTTATTAAGTTTTATATAATCTAGCTTAACTCCATATATACAAATGTTTTACAATATATATGGATTTCTTTTATGTTGAGGTTTAAGCATTCGGTTTCTTTTTTAGATTTGTTATGATTATGGATTTTGAGTTTGAGTATTTGGATTTCATGATGCGTTGCTTTATAAAATCATGACTTCAAATAAGTATGTTTTGAGGCTTAGCAGAGGGGGAGTGCCTCTCGTCACCCCATTTGTGTTACCGGTCATAGACTTGAAAATCAAGTCGTGACAAAGGTGGCATCAGAGCCATGTTTGTAAAACTCGTCTTTTTATCAAACTTCTTTTGTTTACTAAAACTCTGTTTTGTAAACTTTATAAATTTTGGAGCTTAGGATCCGTCTTGTCTTTCTTGTCATTCATTCCTTAAATTATTTAAATCTTTGCTCAGTATATGTTTTCCCCTTGAATTTTTGTTATTGTTTTGACAAGTGCACTTATTAGGAATATACCGACGGATAGATGTGTAGGGAATGTCAGTCGAGGTCGAGGCTATAATGATCCGGATGAGATTTTTTTTATTCAACTTAGGAACCTAAGACGAGTGGGCAGGGCCAGAAACCCCCCACCTCCACCTCCGCCTCTACCTGTGGAGGATGAGGCTCAAGATGTGTAGTCAGTAGAAGGAGGAGGATTTGAACACAAGAATCTGGTTGTGAATCAAAAATCCATTGGGGAAACACCTCCTGCTAGTGGTGATATGCATAGGATTGGTCGGGCTATACAAACCCTGGCTAACCTCATGGAAGAGAGAGAAAAGAACAGGGATGCGTCTTCACAGACAGTGTATGGAGTGAAGGTGCCACTATCTAAATTTTTGAAGCTGACACCTTCCACTTTCAAGGGGGTAGATGATTTTGATGATCCCCAATAGTTTTTGGATGTGGTGTGGAGGAGATGTGAGGCTATGAGATGCACAGATCATCATGCAATGATTTTGACATCCTTTAGACTTGAAGGAGATGTAGTTGTTAACTAGTATGATTCTAAAAGGAGAGAAAGATTAGGTTGATTCTCCTTCTATAATATGGAATTAATTCTTGGATATGTTCTTGGAGCGCTTCCTACCAAAAAGCATTAGGGACGCCATATCTTATACTTTTGAGTAGCTGGTTCAGGGTGACATGTGTATGACAGAATATGAGGTGGAGTTCACCCGTTTATCTCGGTATACTAGTCATATGATTTCGACTGAAGAGATGAAGATTAAGAGGTTTGTTAGCCTCTTTAAGGTTATCAGGGTCCATGAGTTCAGGACCTTTATAACTATTATGGATTGTGCCTGGGTTATGGAGGCATATGAGAATGAGGACAGAGAGTCTGATATGATGGCCAAAGGCTGAAGGTGATGTGACAGACTTTAGTTCAGTAGAGGTCAAATACAGGTCCCATTAGGGGGCAGGCTGGTTATTGGGACCAGAACTGGCAGGGGATAATTTTCTCGCTGGGTTTTTCAGATCGAGGAGGTGGCAATCCATTTAGGAGTGGTCAAATAGTAAGTCACGGTACAATTCAATCAGCACCCAGAGTACAGTGGATAGGCCTCCTTGTTAGTTCTGTAGGAACATACACTCTGGTACTATATGCTACTGTTAGTAAGGTGCTTGTTTTTTATGTGGACAAACATATCATATTCTATAGAACTGCTTGAATAGGTAGTTAGCTGCACCCAGTGTTTCTTTTTTGGCTATTGCATTCTAAGCTCCAGCACAACTAGTAGTTCAGGGAGGTCAAAGTTTTGGTGGTCGCGGCCAGCGGGAGCAAGTGGTAGGGGTTTTGCTCAAACAAGTCAAAGATAGCCTTAAGTATTTGCCCTCACTTAGCAGGATGCTCAGGAATTCAACACAATTGTATCAGGTACTCTTCCTATCTGTTTTTTCAAAGCTAAGGTACTCTTTGATACTGAGACAACCCATTCTTTTGTCTCTACTTGTTTTGTAATGCGTTTTGATAAGTAACCTAGTGTGTTAGAAAGTCCCCTTTGTGTGTCAACTCCTTTAGAGGAGATTATGATTGGGGAATATGTGTGTATTGGCTGTGAAATTGAGATACATAGTAGAATATTATTGGTAGACTTTGTAATATTGGATATGGTTGGGCATGATGTTATCATTGGGATGGATTAGTTGTCTAGACATCATGTCTTAGTGGATTGCAGGAACAAGACAGTGATGTTTAGACTTGATGATGAAGAAGAATTTGTATTTTATGGAGATGGGTCCGTATATCTGCCTAACATCTTTTCAACTATCACAGGTAAGATGGTTCAAAAAGGTGTACAAGGCTTCTGGCTCATGTGTAGGATTTGAGTTTAGAGGTTCCGAGGATGGATCAAGTTTTTATGGTTAGGGAGTTTGTGGATGTTTTTCCAGAGGATCTACCGAGATTACCTCTAAAAAGGGAAATTAAGTTCAACATTGAATTGGTTCCAAGTACAAAACCAATTTTGATAGAACCTTTTACGTTGGCACCAACAAAATTGAAGAAGTTGAAATAATAGGTGAAGGATTTATTGGATAAAGGATTCATCTGTTATAGCATGTCTTCTTGGGGAGCACCAATATTGTTTGTGAAGAAGAAGGATGGATCCATGCAAATATGTATAGACTATAGGTAGCTGAACAAGATGACTATTAAGAACAAGTATCCACTCCTTTGGATTGATGATCTCCTTGATTAGTTGTAGGGAGCTCAATATTTCTCTAAGATTGATCTATGATCTAGGTACCACTAGCTATGAATAAGAGAAGAGGATATTTCGAAGATTGCTTTCAAGACCCGTATGGTCATTATGAGTTTCTGGTGCTATCTTTTGGTTTGAAGAATGCACTAACGACCTTCATGAATATGATGAATATGATTTTCTGGCTGTTTATCGACAGGTTTGTCATTGTCTTTATCGATGACATCTTGGTGTATTCGAGGAGTGTGGAGGAGCACGAAGAGCATTTGAGGTTGGTGCTCCAGACTTTGAGAGAACACTAGTTGTATGGGAAGTTCTCGAATAGTGAGTTTTGGCTAGATAGTGTGGTGTTTCTAGGTCATGTGGTGTTCAAGTTTGGTATAGAGGTGAATCTATAGAAGGTAAAAGCAGTTAGACAATGGCTTAGACCAACCACATTATCGAAGATCAGGAGCTTTTGGGTTTGGCAAGATATTACCAAAGGTTTGTGGAGAAATGCTTTAGAATAACAAATCCTATGACTAAGTTGACATATAAGGGTGTCAAACTTCAGTGGTCGGATGAGTATGAACAAAGTTGAAGGGGAAGTTGACTACCACTCTTATCGTATCAGTATCGTCATGATCTGATGGTTTTACCTTGTATTGTGATGCATCACGGGTTGGTTTGGGTTGTGTTCTGATGCAGCATGGTAATGTAATCGCTTATGCTTTTAAGAAGCTGAAGAAGCATGAGATGAATTACCCCACACACGACTTGGAGATGGCTGCAATTGTGTTTGCCCTTAAATTTAGAGGCATTATCTGTACGGGGAGACATATGAGATCTTCACAGACTATAAGAGTCTCCAATACATCTTTCAGCAGAAGGATTTGAACTTGAGACAGAAAAGATGGGTAGAACTGCTGAGCGACTATGATTGCTCCATACAGTATCATCTAGGCAAGGCTGATGTTATTGCTGATGCCTCAAGCTGAAAGTCTAAGGGCAGTTTGGCCTATATTTAAGAGGTTAGGAGACCTTTGATTAGGGAGCTACATGGTTTGATAGATAAGCAAATTTGGCTGACTAGATTAAAGAAGCTCAAGTAAAGGACGAGATGCTAAGTAAGATCAGAGGTGAGTTGAAGCTGGGTAAAGCTTTGAGTTTTGTGGTTTACGATGATGATGTGTTGAGGTTCAAGTCACAGTTATGTGTTCTGGATGTGAACGATTTGAGAAAGATAGTGATGATTGAGGCTCATTATACTGCTTATACTATACATCCAGCTGCAAACAAGATGTACAAGGATTTGAGTGATCGTTACTAGTGGAATGACATGAAGAGGGATGTTGCCGAGTTTGTGTCTAAGTGTTTGACCTGTCGAAGGGTTAAGAGTGAGCACCAGAGGCCACCAGGTTTGTTACAACCCTTGTTGATTCTCAAGTGGAAGTGGGAAAGAATCATTATGGATTTTGTTTCAAGTTTGCCTTGGAGTCAAGAGAGATATGACTCGGTTTGGGTGATAATGGATTAGTTAACCAAGTCAGGACACTTCCAGATAGTAAAGACTACTTATGGATTTGCTAAATTGGTAGAGTTGTATGTTAGTGAGATTGTAAGGTTGCACGGAATGCCAATCTTTATTGTGTAGGATAAAGGTCCTCAGTTCACATCAAAGTTTTGTGTGAGTTTTCAAGAAGCTCTAGGTACCAGAGTTCAGTTAAGTACCACTTTTCATTCCCTAGACAGACAGTTAGTTTGAGAGAATTATTCAGATTCTGAAAGACATGTTGAGAGCTTGTGTTATGGACTTTGGAGTTGGTTTGAGCAAGTATTTGCCTCTAGCTGAGTTTTCCTACAACAACAACTATCATGCAAGTATTGGTATGGCTCATTATGAGTCTTTGTATAGTCAGAGGTGTAGATCTCTTAGGTGAGAAGAGTTTGATAGGTCTAGATTTGATACGGGTGACTTAAAATAAGGTCAAAATGATTAGGGATAGACTTCAGACAACTCAGAGTAGGCAGAAAAACTATGCAGATAAGAGAAGACATAGCTTGGAGTTTGTGGTTAGTGAGAATGTGTTCCTGAAGGTCTCACTGACTAAAGGCATTTTCAAGTTTAGGAAGAAGGGTAAGTTGAGCCCCAGGTTTATCAGAACTTTTGAGATTCTAAAGAAGGTTGGTGCAGTAGCGTACAAACTTGCCTTACTACCTAGTTTGTCAGCCATCCATCTGATATTCCATATGTCTATGCTGAGGAAGTATCTACCGGATTCCTCTCATGTTTTGGAGGCTCAACCAATTGAGCTAAGGAAGGATATGTCATATGAGGTTTAACCTGTGAAAATTATAGACCGTTAGGTTAGGAGTCTTTGATCGAAAAAGATTGTCTCAATTAAGGTAGTTTGGAGCGGACACCCACGTGAGGAGGCTACGTAAGAGATGAAGGAGGAGATGCACAATAATTACCCCCACCTTTTCGATGGTAAGTTTTAAGTTTTCTGTAAGTTGAAATTTGGGGATGAATTTCTTTAAGGGGGGGCTATTGTAAGACCTAGGTTATGGCATAGGGGCTTAAAAGGCCTCAAAATCATTAGTGAGCTCAAAACAGCCCATAACTTAAGTATTTAAGAGAACTCTTTTTCTGTAATAATAAAAGAACATTAAAAGTTATCTAGTACAGTAAAAGAGAAACAACATTTAAAGAAGCAGAATGACTTTTAGAGTTTTCTCTATGAAATTCCTTAAAATTGGAAGTGGAGGCATTTTGGTTTGGGGCTGTTTATAGGACTGGTAATAAGGTAATATCATCCTTAACTCTTCAATTTTTGGATTATGAAAAATAATTTTGGCATGCTAGGGCTCGATGAATGAATTTGGGGTCAGAATGATTTTGGTGGAATCGATTATGGAAAACTTGTTAGAATGTTTTATAATATGTATCTAGACTGTTTGGGGTTAGAATAAAACTATTTTGATGTTGTTATATGTGTTGTTGAGATTAGGCAGAATCAAAACAGAATGCAGGTCGGGATTTAATGGAATTCTCGATCAAGCGGTCGACCGGTATAAGTAAATCGATCGACCGATTGTTCGATATAAGATGCGGTCAATTGTTTTGGTTTATGGTCAGTCGATCGGTTGGAGAAACAATAGCTGGGTAGGTCTATTCTGTGTCAGACGGTCAACTGGTTTTGTTGGCTTGTGGTAGTTGACATATTGAGGAGGTGGTTAATTGGTTGGTTCGGTCTGGTCAACCGATTTAAGAGGCTATAGCATTTTCATTTATGTTTTAGTATGTTTAACGTTTAGACTTCATTTTTGATTTGTTTTTGTTTTGTTTTGAGTATCTCATATTTGTTCATTTAGGTTCTGCCGATACTGCTCGGGTCGAACCCTAATGATTTGTTTGCTTTAGTTTTTCACGACTAAAAAGAAACCACCCTCTTAGCTTAAAATGCCATCATTTTCATTCCAAGTTAATTATACTTTCGGTATATCAATTTCCAACTTTTTTTGATTAGTGCCTGAACCTTTTTTATTGCACCACTAAGTACTATTATAATGTGTAGTCTTTAATCAAGTGACTAGCTTATGGTTGTGTTCGGGTAACCTATCTATGGTCTCTGATCGGGTGACCTGCTCGTGGTTTGTGTTCGGGAAACCTGTCTCTGATTGGGTGACCTACTCGTGGTTTGTGATCGGGTAACGTGCTCATGGTCTCTGATTAGGTAACCTGATCATGGTTGATTTTCTTGGTGCTTTCTAATGACAGGGTTGGCGTTTGACCTTTCTTAATAATAAGGTTGGACTTCCTGATTGCAGGATTAATCCCTGTTTGGGCGTTTCCTGATGGCAGGGTTGACATTCATCCTTCCTAGTGGCAAGGTTGGACTTCCTGGTGGCAGGTTTAAATTGGAAATTCTTGATGACAGGGTTAAATTTCTTGGTGTTTCCTAATTAGAGGGTTGACACATGTCTTTCTTGAAGGTAGGGTTGGACTTTCTAATGACAAGGTTAATTTCTTAGTGCTTCTTGATTGTAGGGTTGACATTTTTCCTTCTTGATGATAGGGTTTGACTTCCTGATTGTAGGACTAAATTGAATTTTCTGACGATATGGTTGAAATTGAGAATTCATGATAACATGGTTAAAACTAGAAAATCCTAATGACATGGTGTAATTTGAGGTTCCTAATAACAAGGTTAAAATATGGAGAATTCTTGATGACAGGGTGAAATTTAAGATTCTTGATGATAAAGTTGAAGTTTGAGATTCCTACCAACAAGGTTTAGAATTGGAGATCCTGATAATATGGTTGAATTTGAGATTCCTGATGACAAGGTTGAAAATGCTTGGTGTTTCCTGATTATAGGGCTGACACTCATCTTTCTTGATGACAGGGTTGTACTTCATTGAGGATTTTTTTTGGAAAATTTATGCAATGATTTGGGATTAGATGATATGCAAGCATCCTTACCTGGTTGGAAATATAACCCTTTTTTCTTGCCATCTCTCTATTGCTTGATGGATGAGGTTTGTAATTTCTAAGATGAGTTCTCTTGGTTTTTTTACTCTTTAGCTTATATAGGTTTTACCCACTTGGCTAATGTGTTTGATTGCTTTTTTGTTGCACAACTTGGACCTTTAAACAATAAATAAAGCTCTGCTTAGTTAACTATTTTTTGAGAAGTAACAAACTTTCTTAGCCATAAAATTTCCTCTTGGTTGGATGATGCCCCTTAATTATAGTATTATTGTACTATTACCTACTCATTTTATTTTGATGGAGAAGTAGTACTCTTTTATTCTCTTTTATCCCTCATAGGGTACATAACATTGCTTCCCATGACTACTTAATTTTCCAAGGATGATTTATAAGATTTGTCAATTTTGTCAAGAACTTTGCAAACTCAATCAATAACCTTTTTGGTTTAAAAATCGTTTTCTTATTTTGGAATCAACTTGTAAAATTTCAAAGATTGCATGCATTCTAGTCTTGTTATTGTAAAAAAATCAGGAGATATTATTTTGTGAAAGTGTTTATTTGATCGTAACCCCAAGACATATCGTCTAATGCTAAGATGTAGTTTTTGTGCATTTTTGGTTGAGAATTGATAGGAAAAAGGTTGAGAAATAAGTGTTAGCTTAAAGTTGGGCTATCCATGGCTTAAATGAATTTTTGCATTTTTAAAAAGAAAAATTTATCCAATGTAAGCTTAAAAAAATTTTGTTTGTTTTCTTACAATTCCTATGGGGTTTAATATTTTAGAAAAAAAGATAATTTGATATTTTATCTTGACAAGATTGGAATTGGTGAAGGTATAAAATGAGATGACCTTTTGTTTTTGGAGGCTTTCGAGGAAGAAGCTCGAGTAAAAACTTGAGGTTTTGTTTGGAAAACTTTGTCTCTTTTTTAGCACTTTTTTTATCACCATGAATAATAACAACTTTTTTTTCGCAATGTCATGATTCTTGTAAAAATGTTCTTTTGTATTTATATAACACCATTTAACGGTTTAGTTTGCTTGCTTGCTTGATTAGAAATGGCCTTTAAAAGGCATGTAATGTAGGCTATGGCTGCTGGCTATGAAAAAAAGAGTTTTGGAAGCTCAAAGAGTGTTTTAAAGTTCTAAAGACTTAGAATCACTGTTATAATATCTTTCTTTTCTCTTATTGTGTTTCTTTGATTCGCCTTTTTTATTACTTCGGTGGGGCATCTTCATTTTGTTTTGACCTTGACTTGATCATTTCTTTTGTTTTTTTTTTTCCATTTAGGTATGCCTCCTAACATTCAGATCTGTTTGGTTTTTTCATGACCTCGTTTTGGCCTTTGATCTTTAAATTTTGCTTGCCTCCTAGTGTGATGTCAGTCAGGATCGACCTTTGACTTTTAGAATTTTCATTTGCCCCTCCTCTTAGTGTGGGGTGTGATCCTAGTTAGGATCAATTATTGATCATTGGAATTTTCATTTGCCTCTTGATGTGGAGTGTGATCCTAGTCATGGCTTTTACAAAGAAAAAGTTATTTAGGATCAAATGAGAACCACAATGGATATATTTTTAAAACATGAAAGGATAACAAAAATGACGTTTCATCATTTCAAGCGCAAATCAATAAATTTTGTCCTCATTCTATGTGATGATTAGGAACTTTTGCATAAGACTTTGAGTTTTTCTGTATCAATTACTAGAAAACAAACCACATGCGATTATGCATATAACTAAAAATATGGTCCAGTAGACATGGGACGTGAGTTTTTTCATTTTTTGTGTCTTGGTTCAAAATTGTATGGTTACCTCAAAATGAGAATTGCTTAAATGATTCGTTTGTCACCTTACAAAAGGGTGTCTAAACGTTGTTTTAATCAAACATCGAATTATTTTTTAAATCAAAGATGAGATTCAATTTTGTTTCAAGATTATTTTGGCAAAAGGGGTTTTTTTTATAAAACTAATGTGGTTAAAATATTTTGATATAGCTATATGATCAGTCACAAGGGTCAATTTTATGAGTTTCAAAGGGGTTTTCTCTTAGCGTTTTGCATGACACACATTAGGGTTCAATAATTTCTTCCATTATATTTATCCAATCATGGACAATGCAACACAAAGAATTTTTCTGTTATATAATGCAAAGTTATTACTTTCACGAAAACATTTTTTGATTTCAAAACAACAAAGAGATAGAAAATGCATTTTTCACTAAAAAGATGAGATGCAATCCCAAAACAAAAATCTAGAGTAACAAAGTTCCTTAAGAAAATGATTGACAATGCAACACCTTTCTTAGATCAGCTTCCCCAACAATATTTGTTTCTTGTTAGCGTTTACCAACCATTTATTATGCTGAAGATGATCTAGTGAAAATTTGGTAGATGACATTATCATTCACAAACTCAACTTGTCTCTTGCTCATTAGCTGACAGACTTGATATTATGAAATTCTTATGATTTTGAGTTGAGTGGCCTTGGACAAAGCATAAAAAGAATGCATGTTGATAATAAAAATAGTAAAAAATTAAAGAATAAAAATAATAAAAATGTATAGACAAATAAAAAAAATAATACACAACAACCAATCAAACAAACAAAGCTTAATTCACGGGATGTTCGTAGTGGAGTCGTCATTCTATCATAAAGACACATGTGTGTAGCGTTGCGATGATCATTCTTCTAGGTCAAGATCTTTGTGGTAATGAGTGGCAAGAACAAAGAATTCTTGTTTTTTATCAGTAAAAAAAGGGATGTAGTCGCCACCTATTTTGTAACTAGAAACTTTAACGAGTCTCAGAGTTTAAATAAAAGAACTGATTGTGTATATGAAACTTATAGCTCCTTCAACATAAAAAAAAAGTATTCATATTTAAACGAGAAGCATGCATTTTCAAGCTAAACAAAAACGACAACATTATTCATGTCTTTTTGTCAGCTTTAAAACTAAAGGTATTATTTTAAAGAGAATTTATTCCATCTAAAGGGACAACCAAACCCCAAAACAAAAACATAAAAATGATGCATATAATTAATCTAGGAGTTCATACTTCAAAAAGTTTGAGGATTAGACCTTTAATAGCGAGAAAATAAGGATGCAAGGCTGCTGAACACGGTTGGGGAGAGATTTCACTACTGCTCATAGTGATGCTGGCGCTGAGAAGAAGAAGTGCAGCTATTTATTATGCTGGACATACACTAATGTAATTGATTGGTATCATAGTTGGTTGTTTGGACAAAGACTTAATATAATTATGTGAATTAGTCAGCCATTTGGATGAAGATTAATATGGTTGATTGGTATCCTAGTTGGCGGTTTGGATAGAGACTATATATATATATATATATATATATATATATATATATATGAATTAGTTTGTTGTTTGGATAGAGACTATTGTGATTGATTTGTTACCATAGTTGACCATTTAAATGTAGACTGTGGATACAAATATGACTATTAGTTGGTTGTTTAGATGAAGACAAATATGAATGATTGTGTTAAAGTCAGTAATTTGGATGGTGACTTAATTATGAATAGTAAAGGTTAGTCGTATGGACGATGACTTGCCTTTTTGAAACATGAACAAAATAAGCAATGATATGTCATTTAAGTTTTTGTATTAATGTTGAGATTAACTTGCTTGTTCTTTGATGACTTATGTTAAAGTATTGATATAATGAATATCTTGTTTTCTCTCTTATGAGGGAATATATATGTATTGTTGGATTTAATAACCCTTGTATTGTCATATGATTGTAGGTCCATCTTGCTCAATGGGACAACACTAATTTAACTACTAGTTATCATATAGTCTTGTTTGGGTATATATTTATATATATGTATGTAAAATTATATGGTTATGATTGTTTCAACAACCTCATTTTTCTATGTATTAAATTATGATGTATTTACTTTTAACATCTTTTGTACATATACTTCTTTTGTAATATATTATTATTATACGTGCAATGAAATTTGAAGTTATGAGATTGATGTGAAATTACTTATTAAGTGATAAATTAATGAACTGATGGTATGCTTGAGGCTATCATATGGTGATAAATGGATTGAGGAATTTTTTTTCCATGCAGGGTATTATGAAATGAATTTTTAAGTGGTGTTTTGAATATTGATAAACTATGCCAAAATTTTGTTAAATTAGAAAGATTACCAATTGAACATGATAAACTAATGGCATTGTAGGAAAGTGTGAGAATAATACATTAAGTGTCGTTTAAAATAAAAATTCATTTGTATAAAATATGTTAACATACGTGGATATTAATAAGAAAGCCAAAATGATGAAATATGAATATGTTTAATTAGGTAATTATATATATATATATATATAATTACCTATTTTTCATGTATGTAATATTGATTTATTGTTTATGTAACACCTAAAATTAAAGGGAGATATAAAAATTCAAGAAAATATTCAAAATACTAACGGTCAAAAGGATGTTTGTACTTGACTTTAAAGAAAAAAACTACATTGATGGAGCAATAGAGTGTTTTAGCATGTATAAGGATGAACCTATTGACACTCCACATATCAACTGTACAATGTCTATTGTTGCATATGAACATATAGGCCACGCCAAAACTCTAATCATATAAATAAAATCACCAATTATTTTTCTTGAAAATGGTAAAAACTTAAAAAACCTATACTAGTCTTAAGATATTTGGCTAAAGGGCAACTTATATCAAAGGTTAGACCTTAGTTACCCTAAATTGTCTCACAATGAGTTGTCAAAGCTTCAAGAATTCATTTTTATTAAGTCCATTTACTTAATCTTATTATAGTCCTATTTGTGAGTTGGATGTAACTAGATTCTTCCAAGCACCTATCTAACTGAGTTTAGAATCACTGTTTTCATTATTAATTTGAATAATGAACCTTTTAAAATTAGATAGGTTTCAACTTTGGATTTTGGACATTCTATCAATTTAATGCATTCTAACCCTATTTTTGGTCTTATCGAGTGTTCAATTGAACCTAACTGAAAAAACAAAATTAACCTTGCATTGCATAATAAATCCTTAGTTCAATAGCTGATTCTTTTAACCAACCTGCAAAATATAATAGAACTAATTGGGTTGAAGCTCCTCTAGTCATATGGCTCAAATTAAGTCCTCATGCTTAATAAAAATGGCATCATAATACCTTATTGAAAGAGATAAATGCAATTTCAATGTCCAACCCTTGATTCTTATGATTTTACATTCTAATTTTATTATATGAGTTTTCAAGCCTCCAATTGATCCTAGTTACAAAAGCATTTATTACCTTGGTCTTTCATGTTTGAACCAAGCGTATTAATATTTTTTTTAATATATCACTCGCAATCAGTTGATGGCTCGCTTTATCTTTTTTAATGATAGATTGGTTGATATCTTTACTAAAAGTTTAACATCTTTGTGCCATACTTGAAGTCCAAGCTCTCACACCTAAGCCTGCAAGGGAGTGTTGACTATATAAATCATATTGTGTGATTTTCCTTTCTTAATTATATTTTGGTGTTATTGTACATTTAATTTTATGTACTTCAACCTTTTATATAATATGTTGAACTTCTCACTAATGAAGTGTATTAAGAAAGACTTTAAGTATTTCAAGAAAAACATAAAAGAATAATGCTATAGTACTGATTTTATGACGATAACTAAAAATTCTAAAATGAATAATTTGAGAATTCTTTTTATAATGAATTTGTGATTTCTATCAAGATTTGATACTTATTTCAATAATAATTATCTAATAGTTCTTTTCATTGTATAAATGTTTACTTGTTATAAATACACAATCAAGATAGATGATATTAAAATTCGTAAGGGCATGGCTTTTTTCAATATAATAGTTTGATGATTCATTATTTTTAAGGCTATATTAAAAAAAAAGTGAAATTATTATGTGAATATGGTTCATATTTAAGACTATGTACCAATAAATTATAAAAAGAAATATAATTCTATTAAATTATATTAGAAAATAAAATTCTGTTAAATTGAGAAGATTACCAATTGAATATGATAAACTAATGATGTTGTAGGAAAGTGTCAAAAGAATTTATTTCTATAAAATATGTTAACATGTGCGGATGTTAATTAAGAATGCCAAAATGATGAAATTATGCATATGCTTTGGAAATGATAAGGAATAAAGGGAGTTTCCTAGTATGTTTATGTGTGTGTGTGTGTGTGTGTGTGTGTGTGTATTTGCCATTTGTTTTTCATGGATATGATATTGATTTATTGTTTATATTGCATCCAAAATAATAGGGTGTTATGGTTTGTATCAGAACATCTGGATATGATCTAGTGGACTTATGATAAGAAAAATGGTTTTACTGATGAGAAATAAATATTTATTAGAGGATGGTGTAAACTAAGACTGACTCATCTCCTGTCTAGAGGCAAGGGAGATTTGCTGATAATGGTGGGGATCAGTTGGCGATCCTTTAAGGGATACTGCATCTCATTCATCAAATATGTAATCATAATTAGCATAGAGAGAGTCATTTATATATAAAGGTATTTCTCCATCATTACCATCAAGAATGATGCAATTTAAGGTGTCTGATAGGGTGGGGCAGTCCAATAGGCCCTTGTCTATGGTGCCACCAAGAGTAGCTATAACATATCAGGATCCTACTTATCTAAAGCATATTGTAAGAGTTGTGGTGTCCGGTTTAAAGAGAACAACTATTGTGGTATGCAGAGATAGTGCTCTCACTTTAGTGCATTGGGTTAAAAGTATGAGGGATATAGGGTGTATCCTATTTCTAGAAGAGAAAGATGTTGAGGTGTCTGAACTATGGCTTAGAAAGGTGAGGAGACTCTTACTTACATTCTAGTGTTAGAAGATGTACGAGTAAATTGTGTAGCACAACTACTTTCAAATAGTGCCTAGACTTGGTAGGTGATAATGAGGGGAAAAGAGTAGGGAAAGTATTGACCGAGGTAGATTTATGGAAGGAGTTTGAGATTAGGTATTACACCTGACAACACAAGAGGAGTATGAAACAAGAATTTTTAGGCCTTAAACATAAGTATACAATAATGTTTGAGAACAAGAGATGGTTTTATGATCTCTTGACTTTTGTTCCTACTTTGGTTCCTAATTAGCAATATTAAGTTAAGAGATTTAAGGATGGGCTTAGATAGGGACTTAAAAATGGGTTGTTAATTTCCAAACATGGACATTTCAGGAATTAGTAGAGGTTGTTAAGGTCTTGGAGGCAGTATTGGGTAAGGAGTAATAAGATATGGATAGATAACATCGGCTAGAGTTGGGGAAGAGAAAGGAGCCTGCATTTTTTACAGGCAAACCTTTTATTTCAAATAGAGGAGGAAAGGGGCAACAACCAACATATTCTATTAGGAACGGGGAAACTTCCCTATTGGAGGATTATCTAGTAGATTTTCCTAACCTAGTATAAGACGATCTTCTAGCAGCATAGATAGATTTAGAACAACTTGAGGGGGGTAGTTCATCATGAATAATAGGGAGTGGAGCAGTTGGTTTTCCATAATATAATATATGTAATTAAGAACATCCTGGGGATTGCATGGTGACAACTAAAAGGTGATTCATTTGTAGGCAATAGGAACATCAATGAAGGGATTGCAAGTATTAAGAGTATTAATGTCATTTATATGGGGGAATAGGGCATTTTTTTTAAAAAAACATTGCCAAAATTAGATGCAGACTATGAGTCAGCAACAATCTATCATTGTGGATAGGCTGAGGAGAGAGCAAATGAGGCATGCTTAGTGAAAAGCACATACTGGTAGGGGACAATCAATGCTAAAAAAGTATTTGTTTTGCTAGATCGAGAACTACATACTCCTTTATAGCATATAAATTTATCAATAGGCTAAATGTATCTAAATGTAAATTGAAAAAAGGGCTATTATCACCCCTCTAGGAGAAGTGGTAGATATAAACAATATGTATAAGAGGCGTATTGTAAAAATAAAGGGTTATACCTAGAAGGTGGTTAGTACCTTTATAAATTTATGACTTTAATGTAATTCTATGAATATATTGGTTAAGTATGCACCATGTCAATATGGATCGCTATACCAAGACAATGACTTTTAAGGTACCAAATAGGGAGAAAATGGAGTGTAAACCCTTTTATAAACATCAGACTGAAGGTAGTAAGACCCCCATCGAGTAATGAAAACTTCGGATGAAGAGAAATGAATAGATGATATGAATAATATGGAATATTATGCAAAATAGAGAGGATGATTTTCATGAGGAAATTTAAAAATGTTGATGAGATTCATATAAGAATTATGAGTTTTGAATTCAAAATATGTAATGTCGGTGAAATCGATAACAAGTTTCATTGGAGGAAATAATAATGAATATTTAAAATAAATTTATTTTGAGAATGAGAAAATGATCCTGAGAAGTTAGTGTGGTAATGAGGAATAAAAAATAATAAAGGATTGTACAAAAAAGTGTAAGTGTAACCATTAATTAAAGATTGGTAATGTTACCGTGTAATGATGATAAGTCCGATAAAGAAATAACCTATGAAAAGATGAAGTAAATACAATTTAAAATAAGAAAATCATCCTAAGTGGTTTGTGGGATAATGGGGAAGGAATTCAAAAAGAAAAACTGCGAAAAAAAGTATTAATTACTGAGTAATATATGCGAAAAATACACAGAAGCATGAATAGTGACATAATCATAAATTAAAGAAAAAAAACCCCATTTGGCTTTAAAAACCTGACAATTTCAACCTTGTAGGAGGATAAGGCTTTTTTCATCTTTTTCTTACTAAAATGGAGAGATTTCATCAAATTTTGAGAGATTTAAATGAGGTTTATCTAGTTTCTTAAGAGAAAATTAAAACAAGAGGAGTTTTAAGGGGTAAAAACAGAGAAAAAAGAAGAAATTTAGTGAGAAAAAGTATAGGTTTTAAAGAGAGAAAGGAAGAAATGGTCATGGAAACTTCTTCAAATCCATCATAAAGTCATGGGTAAGTGTTTTTATCGTTGATTTCTTTGTATTGATGCATGTTTAAAGAAATCAAAATGTGTTGTTAAATTATATTATATAGGTTAGGGTTTAAGAGATTGAAAAAGGATAATTCTTGTTTTAATTTGTGATTAATTGTCCTAAATATGGATGTTGATGCTTGTAAACATATTAAAGAAGGAAAACAAAGTTCCAAAAGAATGAAACCCTTGTGGCGGCCAAAAATTACTTGTTAAAATGGGAGGGTTACTTGAGCTTTTTGATCCAAAATGATGTTAAATTTAATATAGGAATGTTCTAAAGTACATGTAAGTAGAGTTTTGATAAAAACTTTGTTGAAAATTAAAGGGTAGAAAAACTTCATTTTGATCGAGACTTTGATTTGTAAAAAGGAAGGAATTAACTTGAAATTTGTTGGTTTAGGTTGTGTGAAATAGATGAATGGATGTTAAAAAGGTGTATTTTAAACAAGGTTTAGTTTGATACTTGAAGAATTTGTAAGCAAATGTTTTTTGGAAATTAGGTTAAACATAACTGAATGAGGTTATGGATATTTGAGAAACTTGAATGCATTTTAGTATGCTTTAATGCAAGCATAAAGTTCAAAATATAGAAATTATTTAGTCATATGCTTGAACACAAAGGTTAATTTAAATTTTGAACCTTGCTGAAAGGCATAAATGAGTATAAATATATTATGAGAAGTTGAAAATACGCCTATAAAGTCTTAATGTATAAAAAGTTAGCATACTCTTGAGCATGACATTACTGGATGTGTGTGTATATGGAATATATTGTGAAGATAGAACATAGTTCAATTTATTCAAACTAGGTAAAAAGTATTGATAGGATTGTGTTAGTGATCCAGAAAGGACAACATGAATATGACTTTGTGCTGGGAGAGAATGATCATTATGAGAGACAAGTGCTCGATGCCTTAACTATTTACTTTTGGAGTTTTGTGGTTCATACTTCTTTAATTTTATAAAGTTATATTGCGCTGTAAAGAAAGCAAGAAAAAAAAAGCAAGAAAGGAAGTAAGAAAGAAAAAGAAGGAAAATAAAGTATATGTTGTAATAGGAGAAAGGTTTAAAGTTGCCAACATGAGTGGGGATTCTGGAATGTTTTATGACTATGCTCGACTACATGAATGGGGAACAATGTCATTCTTGTTGGTCATATGAGTGGGGGCAATTGTATAGTTAGCCATATGAGTGGGGACTATTGATATTCGGTTGTATAGTCAGCCATATGAGTGGAGACTATTGATATCAAGTTATAAAGTTGGTCACATGAGTAAGGACTATTGATATCATGAAATTTAATCAGTCGAAAGAGCGAGAACTAGTATTAATGTGAAATACATAGTCAACCCCAAGTATGAGGTGACTATTAGTGCTTAAAACTGAGATGCTAAGCATAAGGATGATGGTTTTGAACTGGGAACAAAGTAGTGAAATTGATTTTGGTCATGAAGAGGTCTTAGTTTGTTCCTTGTGTTAAAAGAATGAAGAGTTACCCAAGGGACACGACTAAAATATTGATGTTTTCTCCCAAGTGTAGGAGTGTTGAAGTAATAAATAACCCGGCAAGACCGGGGTCAAACCACAGGGAGGTTAACTATACTAATTATAAACAACAACAACAATAACAATAATAATAAGTTAGGGAGGACTTTGAGATGTAAGATTAATGTGAGGATTAAACACTGATAAAAACAAATGTCAAGGTTAGAGGATCCACTAATGGTATTTCAAACAAGTATAGTATAAACTCTTTTTATTACTCAACTGGAAACCACACACAAAGAAGGTTCCAATCGGATGATTTGTCATTAATAGCTCATTATAAATTGTTAACATGGTCATATTAATTATCTTATTTAAGTAACACCAAACTTTTAAATATTATCAGGAATTCATGATGCTAACTTATGTTAACAACAAATCAAGTTCCTTTCATAGCACAGGTGTAGACTATACCATACGGTTGGGCTATGAAAGTGCCAAGCATTTGTTGTACCAAGTGTTATACAACACAAATCTAGATTAACCATTTAACAAGCAAGGTGTTAAGAATTAATAAGATAAAAATGATAAGACATGTTAATAGCAAGTTGTTTAGGATATAAGTATTGAAGTCCATATTGAGTTTATATTATACTTATTCTTACACCATTAGTGTAACCTTTTCACCTTGACATAATAAACTTAGCTAAACATAATGAACAAGAGAAACATAAATAAACAAGATAAGAACATAAATAAGATACAAGTTAACTAAGTAAAGGAAAGAAAATGAAAAGAATAAACATGATATTAATGAAAGCAAAACTTAAGCATTACAAAAATAGAAAGAGAGAGAGAGCAAGAGCATGATCTTGATCTGAACAACCAAGCTCCTAAATGCATGGCAAATGCCTCCTTTTATAGGTCAAAATTTGGAACTATTGATTTGATGACTAATTGTTGAGTGGGTGGCCAACTCTTGACTTGGTGACAATCCTTATCTTCTTGTCTGAACAAAACGTAATTGCTAACGTTAGAATTCGAACGGACTTGAATCATAAAAGTTCTAGGATATTGTCTCAGCTTTCCAGGAAAAAACAATTGAGGTCATTTGGACTTCTAAAACTCAAGATATAGGCTGAACACTGAACAGTGTCTGGGCTGCAGGACAGATTCGGACTTCTCCATTGTTGCTATAATTTGGACTTGAAAACGGCCTTTTTAAATCTTGAACTCCCTATGAACGTTTCAGGCCTATATCTTAGCTTTCCAGTCATATCAAGCAAACCTAAATCCAAGATCTACAGCTCCAGATATGACCCGATGACCGAACAGTGTTCCAGTTTGGACTGAACCAGCATCTCTTTTCTAAGTTTGGCCCTCTCTTTATCCTTTCAATTTCAGTACTTAAACTCATCAATCAATCCTTTCATTTATGTGATAGGCCTGCATTTAAGATGAACATTTACCATAAATTAAAGGTATCTTATGGTATCAGACTTGTTATTATAAAACATGTTTTAGCTAAGGAGTTATTGATACTTCAAGTGCCAAATGATGATATAAAACCATGATAAAAATGCACTTTTAAGTACTAATCACCAAGATAAAAAAAAATAGACATACTCTTTGTTAGATCTTTATAGTTGTTATATCACGATATGTACATGTTGAAGAATCATTTAATGACATGAACAAGCTAATAAGAAAAGATATAAAAGTAAAATTTATCATGAGCTTGAATTAAAGTGGCCGCTTGAGTGGGATGAATGTCCAATGTCTTAAAGTCAGCCACAAGAGTGGGGACTATTGATAAGGAAAAGTTATAAGTGTATTGCAAGAACGGGGACTAAGTATGAGACAATGGATATAATAGATTGGGAAATGAAGGGCTTGGATTTGTGAAACCCAAATGGGATAAAAGAAAGATTGTGTTAGCAACTCTATGGTAATAGAGAAATGGTGGTTATTTAATGGTCCAATTATGTGTTATACATAGTGTATGTTATAATGGCTTTATGGTGATGGGAATTGTGGCTATTTAGCAGCCTTATTATAGGGTAAATGGTGACTGTTTGGCAAGCCTAAATATGACTTAAGTAAATAATGTTTTGACAGATTAAACATGATACGACCAATGTTATTTTAATAATGAAATATGGTGAAATAGAATTAGGTTTGGTAGTCTTAAAGAGGAGTGAAATCAAGGTCATTATGGCAGCCTAGTTGTAAGAAGTTTTGGGTTGTTTAATAGCCTTAACGAGTAAATATGAGGAACTTTTTGGTTGAGAGAAGATGGAAAAGAGATAGCGGTAGAGCAAATAGTGTATTGAAGTATAGATAATCTTGGTATTATATCTTAGGTAAATAATGGATGGAATTTTGTATGGAGCACATAAGTGGTGGAGAATTGAATTCATTATAGATTAATAAAATGGATAGTTGATTGACCAGGTATTGATGTTTATAGCTTGGGAATCATAGGAGGAACATTTAGACCAATGTGTGTTCCTCGAGTTCATGTGCAAGAAAACTTACAAGTAAAGGGCTTACCTTACTCTTACCTTACTTTTAACATAATGATGATTATTTCGTATAAATCCGAGAATGCAAATAATCCCCAAGTAATGGTTCAAATGTAAAATAGGGACATGCAATTATATATATGTTATTCTTTTTGACAAGAAGATAAAAAACGATGTTTGTAAAAGGATAATACAATGAAATGACTTGATGAAAAATGTATAAAAAAGGCAAGGACTAATAGGAGGATAGGATCCAACCCTGGTGAAAAATGTTGGAAAACCATTACACAACGGAAAGAACTAGAGTATGATAAGAGATATTAAGGGAAAAGGAGCAAGAACATAAAATTTTCTAACAAACAATAGATCAAACATCAAGAACATGAAGAACACGGTGAACATTCAAACAAAAATCACAAACTAGACAAGTTTTTAGGTAATCAAGGGCAAGGTTTTTTGTAATCATGCGTAGATCAAGAATCAAGCAATCGTTTTCTTCGATTAACACTCAAAAGCCACAATTTAATCAAAATGTATTTGAGCTATCGAAAGAACCCTATAATCTAATGCATGAATACATGTTATTGATGTGTTTTAACCCTAGATTATTTGCTAAAGATGACAGGCTAACATGTTTGTACCAAGAATTAACCCAAAACAGCTAAAAAACAAGAGGCTAGGACAAAGTTCATGCGTAGAACATGAACCTAGAATCTGGAAAATTTCTAGAAACTAAAGAATTAATGCCAAAACCCATATTTGGTATTCTAGACCTCTAAACATACTGTTTTTGGTCATCACAAATCACATTACCAATACCAAGCATAATTGAATCCAAAGAACTAATAAAAAAATATCGAATCTTAACAAAAATGCATTAAATTCCAACTTCATAACTGCAACCCCAATGACAACCAACAAAAACATTAAATTTCGATTTAAAACTGACTCTTTGAACACGCGGAACCCAAACCATTCTTAGGAACCAAAAACATACACTAACAAAAATTGAAAAGGCATCAAACACCTACTGCCACCTTTTGGCAAAATCCAAAACTACCATATTTCATCAAAATCAGTCACAAACATATTATCTTGATGCTTAGTAACATCAACAACAACCCCAAACAAGGTTTAAACAATAAAAACAATATTTTTACATATTAATCAAAATAAAATTAGAAAACATCATAACACTAAAACAAGTTCAAAAAAATATCAAAAAAGATTTAAACATTAAGAAAGCATAAATAGGCAGACCACATGGACTTCACCCTTGAGCTTTTTCATGGTTATACCTTCTTCAAGCTTGCTGACTATAGGTTGTTGTTTTTTCTTCTCTTTTCCTTCCTTCTTTCCTTTTTACTCTCTTTCTTTCCAAAGCTGTTTAGACCTTCTATGTTAGGCTTTTGAACCTTCACAATAGGGTATATTAATAAAGTATTTCCTACATTTGTTTTCTCTTTTTTTCTTTATTTTTAGGGTTTTTTCTGGATTTTTTTGTAGATTCCCTCGAAGATTGATCAAAGCTCAATCCTTTTATCAAAATGAGAGAGCTCTGGACAATTGTTAATAGCTGGAACCTTTATCCTTCAATGGTTTTTGAGGATGATGGTTTTGCACAAATGAGTATCTCAGTCAAAGCTGACTAATTAAGCTGGCCACTTTCGAGGCTTTGCTAGAGAAACTCTGATGTAAACGTCATTGAAGACCACCTAAACTTAGTAGAGGAGATGCACACCTTTCGATTAGATCTATCATTGCTCCTTTTGAAGGTTTTAGCTCCACATTCATTCATTTTAAGGTGCCAACTCAATCAACCCAGAAACTGAAAATGCAAGATCGATGTTAAAGACCTTTATGGAAGAATTGGGATGTAGACGTTCAATTTCATGGAAATAAGGTTATAGAGAGGATGTTCTTCTTCCATTTATAAAAAAAACCTCGTGCCATTTGGAGGTCTAGAATTCTACAACGAACTCTTGGAATGTGCCAACCCGATCATCCAAAACTGCCAATGAAGGAGATGAACAGTGGGTGAACGATGCGTCATCTAGGTTAAACCCCTAAAAATTAGAGTTTTTAATTTGGGATCTAATAGATTTTTTTAGTCCCTATTCTTCTAATTACTTTTAATTGCACTTGTAATTACTTCATAAACTCTTAATTTTATGTAATTTCACCCTGTCAAACTTTATCATCAGCCTCAAAGTTTAGTGACATTTTAATCTTGGTCCTTGGTTTCTAATTTGTGTACTTGGACCCTTAATTGACCATCAAACTTTCAATTTTCTTCAATTTAGCCTCTAATTTGGTCAATTTCAACCCTTGAAGTCTCGCATATTTTACGATTTGATTCTTGGTTTTGAATTTCTTCATTCAAACCCTTAATTGGCTATGAAACTTTAAGTTTTTTACAATTAAGCCCATAATTTGACCAATTAAACTTTTCAAAGTCTAATTTCAGTCCCTAAACTTCAATTTCTTCCAATTAACACCCAAATTAACTCCAAAAACTGATTTTCCTTGCAATTAAGTCCTTAAATAAAATTAATTAAGCCTTCCAAAATCCTCATTGAGTCTTTGCTCATCCAAATTTGTATTTCTTTACCCCAAATAAAACAAATTCACCAAATGGGTCATTTGTCAATCAAAATTGGGTCTTTAATTTTGCTAATTTTATACATTCTAGTCCTCCAACTTTTTCACTTGTCATTTTGGTCTTTCACCATCAACTTGGGTAATCTTTTAGGCTTTCTTCATGTGTATCCTCTTGTATTTTGGATTTTATTTTTTATTTTATTTTTTTGTGGGGTAAAAAATGGATAACAACAATACGTATTTCAGTTTAGGCAAAGCCTTAGCGTGTAAACACTTTAGGCACCTCTATCATGAAAAACATACACAAAACAACTCACCTTAAGTAGGAT
>Ga0307509_10003302_pt1 | contig 24750 bp, 30 predicted proteins | sample 10_EM_MG_FD_202245 | JGI IMG/M metagenome (GOLD analysis project Ga0307509, IMG submission 202245) | Populus trichocarpa ectomycorrhiza microbial communities from riparian zone in the Pacific Northwest, United States - 10_EM | ecosystem: Host-associated > Plants > Roots > Unclassified | place... | reverse complement strand
GACGAGTCCCGGGGCACCGACACATCCACTCCGCCGTCCCCGGTCCTGGTCGTCACCCGGTACTTGGCGGCCCCCTTCGGCAACGCGACCGTCACCGACCCGTCGCCACTGCGCGACTCCACCAGATCCGGTACGACCCCGAACTCCAGGTGCACCGACCCGTCACTGGTGGTCGTGCGCACCTCCCGGGACGACACCTCGGCGTGCACGGACCCGTCCCCGGTGTGCAGCGTCAGCGGCCCGGTCGAGTCGGTCACATGCACGGATCCGTCGCCGGTCCGCACACTCAGCGCGTCCCTGAACCCTCGCGCCCGCACACTCCCGTCCCCGTCCTCCACCTTCACCGTGACCCCGCGCGGCACCTCGATCCGGTGCTTGGCCGAACAGTCCGCGATCACCCCGGAACACTTCATCCGCAGCACCAGCCGGTCACCCTTCATCGCCCAGGTCACCTTGGGATCCGAACCGATCGCCACGCTGCCCTGCCACCACCGGGTGACCTCGATCTTCCCCGCCGGACTGGAGTCCGCGGCGACGATCTCAAGCGCCGAGTCGTCCGAGTCGACGGTGAGGGTGCGACCGGGCAGCGCGAAGGTCCGCTGATCGGGATGCTTGTCGTCACCGGCGGAGGCACCGGCGCACGCGGTGGCGCCGACGAGAAGCAGGGCGAGGCCGCCGGTGGCGGCGAGGACACGACGACTGCTGTGGGTGCGGGTCACGATGATTTCCCCCTGGGACGGTCGCGGAGTCCCGATGACTCCCACGGCTCCCCTCGACCGTAGGGAGCGACGCCCCGCCGTGGCATCCGGCGCACTCCCGGACCCGGGGTGGGGAAAACCCCGGCACATCTCCGTGGGGATACGGGTTTGCAGGACAGGCCCCCTGGCAATGTAGGCTGTCGACTCGTCCTGGGCGCGTAGCTCAGGGGTAGAGCGTCGCCCTTACAAGGCGAATGTCGGCGGTTCGAAACCGTCCGCGCCCACCAGTCTCAGGACACGATCAAGGCCTGGATCAGCCGGTAGGAACCCGGAGATCCGGGCCTTGGTCTTTTCTCCTTCTGCTACGGCCGCTCGCGGAGCCGGCGGCGACGGCCTCGCTGTCGGCAGGTCGCTCCGCAGTAGCGGGCCGGGCGGCCGGTGGACCGGGCGTCGAGCCGGGCCCCGCACTCCTCGCACCGCGGCACCACGTGAAGCGTGCCGGGTGCGTCACGAAACGCCCGCCCTTCCGTGACGGGCGCGGAACTCCGCAGGTTCTCCAGCGCCAGCCGCACCATGCGGGTGCCGCCGTTCCGGTCGCGGTGCGCCGCCCACATCGCGGCGCAGCCGACGGTGAGCGCGGCGACATCGTCCGCGCTGACGTCGGCACGGACCCCGCCCGCCCGCTGGGCCGCGTGCAGCAGCTCGTCGAGTGCCTGGCGGAAGCGCCGCGCCGACGCGACCAGGCCGGGGCGCGGCCAGCTCGTCTCCGCGGTCAGGGCGTCGCACGCGTGCTTGCGCCCGTGGGAGGTCTCGACGACGTTCAGCAGGAATCCGAAGAACGCCGCGACCGGGTCGGTACGGGCCGCCCACCGTCGAGCGGCGTCCACATGGTCGTCGATCTGCTGGACGAGCACCGCCTCCAGCAGGAACTCCTTGCTGGGGAAGTGCCGGTACACGGTGCCCGCGCCGACTCCCGCCTGCCGTGCGATCGCGCCGAGCGAGATGTCGAGACCGTGCTCGTCGAACGCCCGCGAGGCGGCGGCGAGCACCTTCATCCGGTTGCGGCGGGCATCAACCCGGCCGACTTCCTTGGGAGTTGCCGTCATGTCACGTAATCCCTTGTCCGCCGGACCCAACCGGGTGCAGCATTCCACATCGACCCCGGGCCCGAGCCACCCTGCCCACCGACCATCCCGGGGCGGAGGACGACATGACCACTGACCGCTTGGTCGTCGTGACCGGTGCGACCGGCAAACAGGGCGGCGCCACCGCACGCCGGCTGCTGGCGGCCGGCAGACCGGTGCGCGCACTCGTGCGGGACGCGACCACACTCGCCGCCAAGGCACTCGAAACCGCCGGGGCCGAACTCGTCCTCGGCGACTTCGACGACCCGTCGGGTCTGCCCGTGGCACTGGAGGGAGCGGCGGCACTGTTCGCCGTACCGCCCGCGGTGTTCGGACCGGCCGGTGCCGACGGGGAACGGGAGTTCGCCCGGGGCCGGGCACTGACCGATGCCGCGGTCGCCGCCGGGATCGAGCACGTCGTCTTCACGGGCGTCGCGTCCACACCGGGACGCCCGGGCGGCTCCGAGGGGAAGAAACGCGTCGAGGACCATCTGCGGGAGCGGATCCCGTCGGTGACCGTGCTGCGCCCGGTGCGGTTCATGTCGAACTATCTCGGATCGACACCCATGGGATTCGACGGCATCGTCCAGGGCGTGCACCGGCACGTCTTCCCGCCGGACGAACCAGCCCAGATCATCGCGGTGGAGGACATCGCCGAATTCGCCGCGCTGGCCTTCGACCAGCCGGACCGGTTCGCGGGGCGAACCCTTGAACTGGCCGGGGACGCCCCCACTCCGGCCGAGGCGGTCGCCGCCATCAGCGAGGCCACCGGTGTCACGGTGCGCTACGAGCAGCTCACCCACGCCGAAGCCGCCGCACTGCACCCCGAGGTGGCCGAGGTCCGGGAGCGCTGGGCAGCCGGATCGCGTTGGGACGCCGACATCGAGGCGCTGCGCGTCATCCACCCCGGACTGCGCACACTCGCGGACTGGCTCACGGAATCCGGCGCGGCGCTGCTGCGGGAGCGGCTCGGCGAGCCCTCCTAGCCGTCGGTGAGGATGCGCCGTACGGCAGGTCGCAGCCCGTTCTGCGCCGGGCTGACGAGGATGCCGGGCATTCCGAGGGCCTGGGCTCCGGCGATGTCGGCCACCGGGTTGTCGCCGACCATCCAGACCCGCTCGGGATGTCCGGCCCGCTCCAACGCCACCTCGAAGATCCGGCGGTTCGGCTTCTCCCAGCCGATCTGCGAGGAGTTGACCACGGCCGCGAAGTGCCCGGCGAGGCCGAGATCCCGGAGCAGGCCGTCGAGTTCCGGCACATGGTTGCTGACGACGACATGGCGCCAGCCGGCCTCGGACAACTCCGCCAGCGCGGCGACGGTGTCGGGGAAGACGGTCCAGCGGGTCGCGTCGGTGTAGCGCGCCCTTACGCCCCGCGCGGCGCGGGCGGCCGGTTCGGCGGCGATGCCCGCGCCGACGTAGGCCTTCGTGAAGAGCGGAAGCAGGGCGTCCCACCAGGCGTCCGGGGTATTCAGGTCGGGGTGTCCGGTGTCCGGCCGATGCCAAGGGAATCCGTCCTGCAGCCCGGGTATCAGATCGGCGCGGGTCACGCCGTGATCGGGTGCGACCTCGGTCAGCGCCTCCACCAGGGACCCGCGCCACATGCCGTCCCTGAACGCCAGGGTTCCGTCGAAGTCCCACAGCACGACGTTTCCGGTCACTCCCGGGATTCTACGGAAGGCGCCGGAAGGCGCTCGCGGATTTCGGGGGCGATGGGCAGGATGGGCTCATGACTCAACCTGGCGCCACGCCCTCGGGTTCCGTGTTGTCCCTGTGGTCGAAGGACTCGGTGCTGTCGATCGGTTCGGTGGGGTCGGTGCTGTCCATCGGGTCCGTCGGGTCGGCCCTGTCCGTCGGGTCGATCGGCAGTTCGCTGTCGGTCGGGTCGATCGGCTCGGCGCTGTCGTTGGTCTCGGCGGGCTCGTGGCTCAGCACGGGGTCCGTGCTGTCCGCGCAGTCGCGGTGGTCGGTGCTGTCGTGGCGTGCGACGCGCGGCTTCCGGGCGGTCGGCGTCGGGGCCGGGGCCGGAGCGGGGACCGGCACCGGGGTCCGTTTCGGCGGGGTGCCGGTCGTGGGGGCGGTGGGAGTCGTCGGGGCCGTGACGGTGTTGGCACTCGCCCAACGGGCGCTGCGCAAGCCGTAGTTCGGCGACGGCGGGGTCAGGACCAGAACTCGTTCGCCTTGTCGATGTCCTCGACGCACTCGTCCAGGTCCGTGATCTTGTCGCCGAGGATGCGGAACACGATGCCGCCGGTTTCGTCGATGCGCTTGCCGTCGCGCTCGGCCGTGAAGCGGTGGAGCGTGACCGCGTGGCCCCGGCCGTCGACGAGGACGTTGCGCAGTTCGACGCGCAGGGTGCCGTTCGTCTGCGCGAAGAGCTGACCGTACATGTCGATGGCCGCGTCCAGGCCCTTGAAGTCGCCGGACAGCGGGTGGCTGCCGGGGACGTGATGCGTGACGTCCGAGGACATCAGCGAGCGCAGGGTGTCCATGTCCCCGCGGACGAAGGCGTCGTAGCCCTTGCGGACGAGGAGTGCGTGCGGGTGGTCGGCCATGATCGATCGCCGCCTCTCGGTTGCTTCGGCGATATGAGGCTCAACTCACCCATTGTCCGCCTTTTCGTCCGCCGGTGGCGCCTCGTGGGCGTGCTTCAGCTTCATCCGTGACTCGACGCGCTCCGCCGCGGTGACTTCCGTCCAGAAGCGGTGGCCGCTGACGAAGACCGCGAGTTCGTGCTCGCGCTGCCGGAGCTTCTCCACCTCGGCCTGTTCGTCGGGCGTCCAGCCGGGGGAGGCGGGGCGTTCCACCTTGCGCCAGCCGCCCGTGTCGCTGAACCCGTCCAGGGGCTCGACCGACCAGGGCAGCCGCTTCAGCAGCGTCGTCAGCTCTGCCCGGACCTGATGCAGCTCCTCCTGACCGGCGAGGAGGTCGCTAGGGAAGTCATAGGTCGTTGCCACGCGCTAATGCTACGCCTGTTCGAATTTGGGTCGCGAGTTCCTTCCGGGACTTCATACGAACGGGTGTGGGCGGTGCGGGTGGCCAGGGGTGGCGGAGGGGCAGCTCGCGGGTGCGTGCGCGGATCCGGATCTTGGTGCGTTTGAGCTGGGGTTCTTGGTCGACGGTGTACGGGTTCGGCGGTCGCTCCCCACGGAGACATGGCGCTGCTTTCTCGACGACCACGACACCTGGATCCCCTGACCCCACCATCACGGTGCTCCACATCACCGTCGCCCGGGAGTCTCAGCCGGCCGGGTCCCGGGAAACCGAGTGGCTCTTCGGGCCCGGCTCTGCCTACGTTCGGCCGCATGGCTGACGACTGCTTCGGGCATCCACGACTCGCCGCGATCTACGATCCGCTCGAACCCGACCGCAGCGATCTCGATGCCTACCTCCGGATGGCGGAGGAGTTCGGCGCGTGCCAGGTTCTGGACATCGGCTGTGGCACAGGGGTGTTCGCACTTCTCCTGGCCGACCGCGGTATCGAGGTCGTCGGCATCGATCCCGCCCAGGCATCCGTCGACGTCGCCCGGGCCAAACCGGGCAGTGAGCGAGTGCACTGGATCTGCGGTGACGCCACGGCCCTCCCGCCACTGCAGGTCGACCTCGCGACGATGACAGCGAACGTCGCCCAGGCCATCGCCGATCCGGACACCTGGCAGAAGACGCTGCGGGGAGCCTACGAAGCGCTACGGCCCGGCGGGCGCCTGGTCTTCGAAACCCGTGACCCGGCCAGACGCGGCTGGGAAGAGTGGACCCGGGAGAACTCCTACCACGTGACGGAGATCCCGGACGTCGGCTCCGTCGAGAGCTGGGTCCAGCTGATCGAGGTGAGTCGGCCCCTGGTGACCTTCCGCTGGACCTACGTCTTCGCAGCGGACGGACAGGTGCTGACCTCGGATTCGACGCTGCGTTTCCGGGAGCGCGACGAGGTGGAGATGGACCTGGTCACGCACGGCTACGTGGTGCAAGACGTGCGCGATGCGCCTGACCGGCCAGGCAGAGAGTTCGTCTTCCTGGCACGACGTCCCTGATCCACAGTGATCCACGCCGCTTGAACTTCAATGGCACACGCTCAAGGTTCGATGGCACAGGACACGGGCCGTCGAAGCGTCCGGTCCTCGTTGATCCCAACTGATCCGGTTCGTCATCATGATCGCTGCACTATTCTGCCGAGCCATGAACGCGGACCGCTGGTTGGCAGACACCCGGACCTCCTACGACACGGTCGCGGTCAGCTATGCCGACCAAATACGCGAGGCTCTGGCCGGGGCGCCGTATCTTCGGGCGGCTCTGGCGCTGTTCGCCGACTTGGTGCACGCCGCCGGCGGGGGGCCGGTGGCGGACGTGGGCTGCGGACCTGGACACGTCACCGCTCACCTGCACGAGCTGGGTGTGGACGCTTTCGGCATCGACCTTTCGTCCGTGATGATCGACGTGGCTCGGCGTGACCACCCCCGCCTGCGGTTCGAGGTGGGCTCGATGACCGACCTCGACCTCGCCGATGCTTCAGTCGTCGGCCTGCTCGCATTCTGGTCGTTGATTCACGTCCCCGACGAAGCAGTGCCCACGGTCTTCGGCCACTTCCGGCGCGTGTTGCGTCCCGGCGGACCACTGCTGCTCGGCTTTCACGTCGGCGACGAGTCGAGGCTGAAGACGCAGGGCTACGGCGGCCACCCGATGAAGGTCCACGTTCACCGCCGCCGGCCCGACCAAGTGGCTGCCTGGCTGCGCGATGCCGGGTTAACCGTCGAGGCCCACATGCTGATCGACCCCGACGAGAGCGTTCCAGCTGCGGTCCTCTTCGCACGCCGTCAGTCCTAGCCTCTCAGCATGCGGCAGCCACTCGGCCGGGACCACATCACCTGGGATTCCCGGTAGCTCCACGTCTCAGCTGAACTGGTCGCCGCAGGTCAGGAGTCCGACCCAGGTCCTGATCATTTGAGACGGGACATCAGGCGACCGTGGCTCCCCCCTCCGGGGAGTCGGTGGAGCGGCTGAGTTTCTCCCAGGCGTCGAAGTCGTCCTGGACGCGTCGGCGCCCGGCGGCGACCAGCCGCAGCGCGTCCGAGCCGAGCAGGACGTGTACGGGAGGCCGGTCCGCGTTCAGCAGGGTGAGGATGGCGTCGCCCGCGCGATCGGGGTCGCCGATGCCCTGACCCGCGAGGGCCTGGCGGCGGGTTCGGATCGGGTCGAACAGGGCGTCGTAGTCGGCGATGCTGCGTGGTGCGCGGACCAGTGACCTGCCGGCCCAGTCGGTTTTGAACGCGCCGGGAGCCACGGCGGTGACCCGCACGCCGAACTCGGCGACCTCTTGGGCGAGGGTGTCGGTGATGCCTTCCAGGGCGTGCTTGCTGCCTTCGTAGAACGCCAGTCCGGGGAAGGTGGTGTGCCCGCCCATCGAGGTGACGACGAAGATGTGGCCGCCGCGCCGTTCCCGCATGCCGGGCAGGACCGCCTTCACGGTCGCCACCGTGCCGAACACGTTGACCTCGAACTGGCGGCGCAGATCGGCCATCGACGACTCTTCGAAGGTGCCTTCGAGCCCGTAGCCGGCGTTGGCCACGAGGACTTCGACCGGGCCCAGTTCCGCTTCGGCGGCCCGCACCGTGGGGTCGATCCGGTCCGCGTCGGACAGGTCGAGGACGAAGGCCCGGGCGCGGTCGGGATCCAGCGCCTGGAAGGCGGCGGCGTGCTGCTCGGTGCGCACGGTGCCCGCGACCCGGTGCCCGGCCGCCAGTGCTCGTCGGGCGACGGCCAGTCCGAGGCCGGTGCTGACGCCGGTGATCAGGAATGTCTTGCTCACTTCGGGTGTCCTTTCGTGGGTGCGTGTCGCGCCGCGGGGCATGCGTGGGCACGGCGGCATCGACCTCGCGGGTACGACGGGGTCTTGTCCGGGTGACGTAGGGGCTGGTTCGCCCGGTTCGGGCGGTGGGTCAGGACTCGGCGGCGGTGTCCCGGGCGGTGGTCGCGGTGGCGGGTCCGCTGCCCCAACTGGCCAGCAGTCGCAGGCGCTCCTGGGACGGCGAGCCGGACGGCGCGCTGTAGACGACGAGCGACTGACCCGGGTCGGCGGCCGAGGTGAAGATCTCGTACTGCAGTTCCAGGTCACCGGCGACAGGGTGGTGGAGTCGTTTGAGGCCGGTGCTGCGTTCCTGGACGCGGTGTTCCGACCACCACGCCGGGAACTCGGGTGAGCGCATCATCAACTCACCGATCAGGTTGGCGATGTGCTGGTTCCGCGGCTGGGCGGCGGCGGCCAGCCGCAACCCGTGCACATAGTCGCGGGCGACGCGTTCCCAGTCGCACCACACCAGACGGGCCCGCGGATCCAGCAGCGTCCAGCGCGCCATGCTGCGTTCCCGGCGCGGCAGTTCGGCCACATCGGGAAACAGCAACGCCCACAACGCGTTCCCGCCCACGACGGTGAGGTTCCGGTCGCTGACGAAGGCGGAGGCCAGTTCCATCGACTCCAGCACCTGTCGCAGCGCCGGTCGCAGCCGCGACGAGTGCTCGTCCCGGTCCCTGCGCCCGGCTGTGGTGCCCGCGAGGGCGAACAGATGCCGCCGCTCGATGTCGTCGAACCGCAGCGCGTCGCAGAGGGCGTGCAATACCTGTTCGGAGGGCTGCCGGGCGCGGCCTTGTTCCAGCCGGGTGTAGTACTCGGTACTCACCCCGGCCAGCCGCGCGACCTCACCGCGCCGCAGACCGGCGACCCGGCGACCGGCGCCGAACTCGACCGGCAGACCGATCTCCTCCGGCGTGAGTCCGGCCCGGCGGGCCCGCAGGAAGTCGCCCAAGTCGTTGTTGGCCATGCCCCGAGTCTTCTCTTCAGCCGGCCGATCACCAAGGGGATGGCTGGCCCTGCCAGTACTACACACCAGGTCGGGCGAGGCAGCCGTTTCAGACGGTGGTCGGGTCCGTCGCCGTCGGGTCCGTCGACGCCTCGTCGTCGCTCATGGCCACGTAGACGGTCATGATCGAGGCGACCACGTCGATCTCCGCCGGGCCGACGAGCCGCAGCCAGACGAGCTCTTCCAGACCGTCGAACCGGCGCACGAAGGCAGCCGCTTCCTCGGGCCAGGGAAGCGGTGTCCTCGGCAGGTGGATCACGGAGATCGCGTCGACGAAGCAGCCGGAGAGCCCGGGGCCCTTCGACAGCCCGACATGGCGGAGGCCGGCGAGGGAGATGATGGCCTCCGGTTTCGACGGCCCGTCCCGGAGGGTGATCTCCAGCGACTCCTCGTCGTCCTGGGCCTCGAAGGAGACCCGGGCGATGAAGTGATGGGCGAACGGCGCCAGCAGCCTCGCGGCACTCGCACACCGGTTCCTGAACGCGTCCTCTGCCTGATTCAGCCCCGTCACAAGCGGAGACTACCGGGCGGCACCGGTCAGTTGGGCTGCGATGCCCCCAACTCCCTTACCAGTCCTGCCGCTACCGGCACCGCGATTCCCTTCCGCTCCGCCGCCCGCAGCAACGCCCCGCCGATCGCGTCCAGTTCGAGCGGGCGGTGCGCCTCCGCGTCGCGCTGCATCGACGACTTGGTGCCCGGCGGGAACGTGTCGTAGCGGGCCAGCGCCCCCGCCGGGTCGGACGGGCCGCCGTAGGACCGGCTCACCGCCGCCGTCTCCTCCAGCAGGGCCGTCAACTCCTCGCGGTGGCGCGTGCGTACGTCGCCCAGGGGGAGGTTGTAGCGGGTGGTGAGGAGGGCCAGTGGGGCCAGGAACGTCATCTTGGCCCAGAGCGCCGCCGTCTCGTCGGGCAGGACCCGGGTCGTGGGACCGGCCGCGCGCAGTGCGGCTGCGAGTGCCTCCAGGCGTTCGCGGGGGACCGGATCGCCCGTGACGTCGATCTCCGCGAACGGGCTGCCGTGCTCAATCACCCCCGGGGCGACGCGAGTTGACTCGACGCGGATGATCGCGGGGGCGACCTGGGCGGGCGGGTGGTGGGCGCGCAGGTGGGCCGGGTGTTCCACGCCGTTCAGGAACGGGACGAGGAGGCTGTCGCCGAGCGCCGGTGCCGGGACACGGGTCAGTGCCGCGTCGAGTGCCGTCGCCTTGACGGTGATCAGGCAGGCGTCGACCGGTTCGCGCAGTTCCGTGTCCGCTTCCACCGGTGCCGTGAAGTCGCCGAAGGCGGCGCTGCGGACCCGGATTCCGTTGCTGCGGAGGGAGTTGGCCGTTTCTTCTCCGGCCAGGCAGATCACCCGGTGGCCGGCCCGGGACAGCAGCGCCGCGAGCAGACCGCCCACGCCGCCGGGGCCCAGTACGGCCACGGTGAGTTCGTCGTTCGCCATGTTCTTCGTCCTCTCGTCAGGTCGGCCCCGTGCACGGTGACGGTGGCCGCCTCGGAGAGATCATCGCAGGCGTGTTCGGGAGAGCGGCGGCGGTATCGCTTTCGTGGCGCGAGACTGGACGTATGTGCCGCAGTATCAAGACTCTTCGACCGCCCGCCCTGCCCGACGAGGCCACGGAGGAGGAGATCCGCGCCGCCGCGCTGCAGTACGTGCGCAAGGTCTCCGGGTTCCGGGCGCCCGCCGCGCACAACCGCGAGGTCTTCGACCGCGCGGTTGAACTGATCGCCGACGCGACGGCTGAGCTGCTGGCCGGGCTTGAGGTGAGGGGGGTTTCGCGGGGAGCGGAGTGACCGAGCTGCGGGCCGGTGGGGGCTGGTCGCGCCCACGCGGCGGAGCCGCACATGTCACAGCCCCGCGCCCCTGAAAGTCACAGCCCCGCGCCCCTGAAAGGCGGTCGCCCACGGAGCGTGGCCGTTGCGGCGCGACAGCTCCGGCGCCCGGTCCGCTACGGCGCGGCAGTCGCCTCTGCCGCCCCCGGCTGCCGTCGCATGACGTACGCCGCCCCGGCCCCCGCCCCGAACAGCGCCGCGAACGACACCCCCGTCGCGAGCCACGTCGCGCCGAGCCACTGGGCGCCGTAGTAGCCGAGCGCCACGCTGTACGCCGCCCAGGACAGGCCCGCCAGGGCCGACCAGGGGAGGAAGTCGCGGGCGCGGCGATGGGCGGCGCCCGCGCCGAGGGAGACCACCGAGCGGCCGGCGGGGGCGAAGCGGGCCAGGATGACCAGGGCGCCGCCGCCGCGGGCCAGGGCGTGGCCGAGACGTTCCTGCGCGGTGGTGAGCCGGCGGGAGCGGGAGATGGCGCGGTCGAGGCGTTCGCCGCCCAGCCAGGCCAGGCGGTACGCCACCAGGTCGCCCAGGACGGACGCGGCGGCGGCCGACGCGATCAGGGCGAGGATGCTGGGTACCTCGTGCGGCACGGGAACGGCGTCGGCCGCCGCGCCGGTGCCCGCTGCCGCCGCCGTGGCCGCCGCGACGACCAGGACACCGCTCGGCAATACCGGCAGGAACACATCAAGGAGGACGGACACGGCGATCATGGCGTAGATCCATGGGCTGCCGGTCAGCGACCCCACACTCTCGAACAACGCATCTCCCCGTGAACTCCCCCGTGGGCCGCGGCAGCGGCGGCCAGTGACAGCCATACAGCGTACGCCTGGGTGGGGACAGGAGATTCACGGGGGGCACGTGTGATCGGCACAGCTTGTTCACTCGGCTGCCCCGTCCCGAGGGGCGGGGCGGGCTCGCATCCCGTAGCAACGTAAAGGGGCTCAAAGAACACCTGAACGTGAGGAACGGTACAGATCATGGTGGCAGGCATATGTGCGGGCGCCGTCGTCGCGGCCCTACTGGCGAGCGGCACAGGCGGCGCGGGAAGCGCCGGCAGCCCGGACGGCTACTCGATGCGGACGGACGCGCGGTTCGCGCCGGTCGCCGCCCTCCTGCCGTCGGCGGCGGTGACGTACGACACGAAACTCGTCCCCGCCGCCGCGTGGATCGAGGTGAGCCAGCACACGACCCGGAGCGGCGCCACGACGGTGAAGCTGCGGGTCGACGGGATGGTGCCGGGGCACGCGTACGCCGTCCATGTGCACCAGAAGCCGTGCGGCGCCGACCCCGCCGCCGCGGGCGGGCACTTCCAGCACAAGCCGTCCACCGACCCGGCCGACGTCACCGCGGACAACGAGGTCTGGCTCGACTTCACGGCCGACGAGCACGGCGCCGCCGAGTCGAGCGCCCGGCACGACTGGAACTTCCGGGAGGGCGAGGCGTCCTCCGTCGTGATCCACGACATGCCCGGCAGCCGCGTCCGCGCCGCCTGCTTCACCGTGCCGTTCGGCTGGGCTCCCTGAGCTGGGGATACGACGACCAGGGGCGGGCGTCGGTCGACGGCGTCCGCCCTGTCGTCGCGACACGCAGGACCGCTCGCGCCACCGCGTCGGCGTCCGACAGCGTGACCGAGTCGACGCCGGGGCGGGCGCCCGCCGCGGTCACCCAGTGCACGCCCTCCGTGGGCACCCCGAACGCGAACCGCCGTGCGTGCGCCCGCCCCTGACGGTCTATCAGGTGGTACGGGCGCGCCGTCACATCCAGCCCGCCCGTCTCGTAACCGTCCACCGTGTGCGGCCGGCACCCGCCCGTCTTCAGCAGCCGGCCGAGCAGCGGGTCGGCGGTGCGCCGCAGGTCCGGTTCGGGGAGGCGCGCTTCCACGAGCGTGGTCACCCGCACCGCCGAGCCCGGTATCGCGGGGGAGCGCGCCACCCAGGCACCGCCCGCCTCCCGCACCTCCAGCCGCGGTCCGAGCACCTCCACCACACCCGCCTCCACCAGCGCGGCCAACTCCTCGATCCGGCGCCGGGGCGGGCCGATGGACAGGAACGCGTTGAGCGGGGTGTACCAGCGGTCCAGGTGGTCGCGGCGCGAGTCGCCCGCGAGGCCGCGGTGGTCGACGACCAGCCGGAGTTCGTTGCGCAGATCGCGCAGTACGTCCAGGGCGGCCTTGAGCGGTCCGTCCACATTGCCGAGAGCGGCCTGCCCGGCGTCCTCGCGCAGATACGTCAGCAGCCAGTCCCGCCAGGCCGCGGGGCCGGCGAGAGCGTGGTCCGGGTACGGCCGGGACAGCCGGTCCCAGTTCCACCGCTCGGCGGCCGGCACCCCGAACTCGTCGAGTATCAGGGCCTCTTGGGGAGCACGGTGCGGGACGGCGAGGAAGCGCCCGGTGAACTCCGGGCGCCGGGAGGGTCGTAGCAGAGCGGTGTAGTAGACCGTCTCGACCTCCTTCGCCACCAACGGCCATATCTCCGCGAGGAATTCGGGCGGCTCGCCCGAGTCCGCGCGTTTGCGGAAGGCGGATATCACCTCGGGGGTGAGGACACGGGGAGTGTGGCGGCCGTGCGGGCCCTTCGCGTTGTCGCCGCGTGCCTGGTACGGGATGCCTCGGCGTGAACCGGCGTACAGGCGGGGCTCGTTGCCGGAGGGCAGGTAGCGGAGAGAGTCGTCCTGCGCGCGGACGAAACGGCCGCCCCTGCCCGTCGTCAACAGGGCTGTGTGGTCGAAGAAGTTGAGGCCGAGACCGCGCAACAGCACTGGTTCGCCGGGCTGTACGGCGGTCAGGTCGGCGTCGGCCGGGTTGGCGGGTGGGAGGTAGCCCAGGCCGTGGTGGCAGGCGTAGGCGGCGAGGCGTTGTCGGGTCGTGTCGCCGAGCGTCGGGAGGTGGCCCTGGGCCAGGACCACCGCCGAAAGGGCGGACAGGGTACGGCCGTTGTCCAGGGTGAGGGACTGGTGGCCGTCGGGTGTGTCGTCGAGCCGTACCGCGCTCGCCCGGTGTGTCGCGACCTCGACGGAGTCCGGCGCCTCGCGGACCGTGCGGGCGAACACCCACTCCAGATAGCGGCCGTAGTGGGTGCGGGTGGGGTAGTCGTCGGGGCCGAGTTCGGCGGGCGCCCACTCGTGCAGGCTCGGGCCGGGGCGGATCGGGCCCGAGCAGTCGACGCTGTCGTCGGTGAAGAGGGTGACCTGGGAGGCCACGGTGTTCATCAGCAGTTCGGGGGACTGCGCGGAGCGCCAGACGCGGCCGGGACCCGGGGGCGCGGGGTCGACGATGTGGACGGTGAGCCGGGTGCCGGGCGGGAGGAGTTCGGGAGCCGAGGCGCAGAGTCGTTCCAGGACGCTGGTGCCGCGCGGACCGGCGCCGACCACGGCGACGGAGACGACGACCGGGGCGGCGACGGAGACGGACGTCGGTTCGTCGTCGGACGCGTTCACTGCGGACAAAGGGGGGACTCCCGGGCGTGTGGGGCGCATTGGAGCGGACCGCCCACCGGAAGCGGACGGTCCGCCTCATCATGCCCGCAGCGATGTCACGGGGATGTCAGTGGGGACTCCTCGACGGTCCTCAGCGTCCCGTCCGCCCTCGCCTGCTCCAGCCGCAGCCGGGCCGAACGGCCGTGCAGCGTAAGGGTCATGAGCTGGTTGCCGAACCAAGGCCCGCCCGTCTTCCGCCACTTGACCGAGGGCTCGGCACAGCGGCCGTGCCGGGCGAAGCGGCGGCCCAGGCCACGGGCGACGGCACTCCAGCCGAAGCGGAAACCGCCCCGTATGTAGGCGGGGATGGAGTTGTGGACGGGGGAGCAGGTCAGCTGGAGGACACGCGAAGTCGGGCCGCCGGTACGCCACTTGGGCTCGGCCACATATGCGTGGTGCACGTCCCCCGACAGCACGAGCACCGACGCCGGTGCCGCCTCGCCCGATCCCACCTCGGCGATCAGCCCCGCCAGCTCCTCGAAGGAGTTCGGGAACGCCGCCCAGTGCTCCAGGTCCGCGGCCCGCCGCAGTTTCTCGCCGAACTCGGCCCAGCGGGTGCCCCGTTCACCCCGGCACAGGGCCGCGTCCCAGGACTCGGCGTCGTGGATGAGGTGCGGCAGCAGCCAGGGCAGTGAGGTCCCGATGAGGAGGTGGTCGTAGGAACCGGGATCGGCGAGCGCCTCGGTGCGCAGCCAGTCCGCCTCGCCGGGGTCGAGCATCGCGCGGTGCTGCTCGTCGAGGACACGGGCCGCCCTGCTGTCCACCATCAGCAGACGGACCCGGCCGAAGTCGCGCCGGTAGCTCCAGCGGGCGGAGGCCGGGTCGGCGTCGGCCCTGCAGGCGAAGGCGCGGAGTCCGTCGGTGCCGTCGGGGGTGCTGCGGACCGCCAAGTAGAGGGGATCGGCGGCCAGTTCGGCGGGGGAGAGGTTCCCCAGGTGTTGGTGCACCCAGTACGACATCAGCCCGCTCAGCAGCCGCTCGCGCCACCACGGGGTGGCCCGCATGTCCGCCAGCCAGGAGGCGCTGGTGTTCCAGTCGTCGATGACGTCGTGGTCGTCGAAGATCATGCACGACGGCACGGTGGAGAGCAGCCAGCGGATCTCCGGGTCCAGCCAGGACTCGTAGTAGAGGCGCGTGTACTCCTCGTAGTCCGCGACCTCGCCGCCGGGCGGTTCGCTCAGGTCGCGGCGGGCGGAGAGCCAGCGGCGGGTCGCGTCGGAGACCTCGTCGGCGTACACCTGGTCGCCCAACAGGAGGAGTACGTCCGGCCGTTCGGTCTCCGGGTCGCGCGCGATGCGCGAGGCCAGCGTGTCCAGGGCGTCCGGGCCGACCGGGTCGTGGTCGTCGGCGGGCGGCGCGGCCCACCGGCAGGAGCCGAACGCGACACGGACCGTGCCGTCGGCGTCGGGGGTGTGGATCGCGGAGGGCGGGAACGGTGAGTCCGGCAACGGCCACACCCGCATACCGTCCAGGAAGACGTCGTACGGCGTCGAGGTCCCGGGTGTGAGGCCCTCCACCGGCACCAACGCGTAGTGGTGGCCCGCGACTTGGAAGGTGCGGGCCGTGCCGGCGGCCCCGTCCGCGCAGCGCACCTCGGCGGTGCACGGACGGCTCGCCTCGACCCATACGGTCGCGGACGAGCCGTCGGCGTACCGAAGCAGTGGTCCAAGGAGCAGTCCGGCCAAGGCTGATCACCTTCCTCCGTCGCCCCGTACGGTACGGAACGACGGAGGCCGGCGCCTAGATCTCCAGGGAGATCAGCAGCCGCTGAGGACCGAGGTCAGCTTGGCCTTCTCGGCGGTGTCGACCGAGAGGTCGTAGTAGTACTTCACCTGGACCCAGGCACGGACGTACGTGCAGGCGTACGAGGTGAGCGGGGGCATCCACTCGGCCGGGTCCTGGTCGCTCTTGGACTGGTTGACGTTGTCCGTGACGGCGATCAGCTGCGGCCGGGTGATGTCGTTGGCGAAGGCCTGGCGCTGGGCGGTGGTCCAGTTGCGGGCCCCGGAGTCCCAGGCCTCGGCGAGCGGGACGAGGTGGTCGATGTCCAGGTCGGAGGCGGCGGTCCAGGTGGCGCCGTCGTAGACCGAGTACCAGCTGCCGCTGGTCGCGGTGCAGGCGGAGTTGGTGACGACGTTCGTACCGTCCCGCTTGAGGATGTACTCACGGGTGTTGCAGGTGCCGCTGATCGTGATCCAGGTGGGGAACAGGTCACGGTCGTAGCCGGTCCGGACCTCGGTCGCGACGGTGAGCGAGGCGAGGTAGGTGCGGGCGGTGGCGGCGCTGACGGGGGTGGGGAGGGCGGCGGAGGCGGTCGGGCCGTTGAAGAGCGCGACGGAGGCTATGAATCCGGTAAGAGCCGCGAGTATGCTCAGCCGTCGACGCGCGTAGAACTTCGGCATACGAACTCCCTTGTGGTGGGGGGATGTTGGAGTGCGAGCGAAGGAATGATTGCGGTGCCGTGTTGCGGCCAGGTATGCGTTCGGTAAGAAGCTAGTGACGCGGGCATGACAAGACAAGGTTTACGGTCGAACTTGTCGTCGCGTACAGTTATTGGCGCAGAAGGGGAGTAGCTCTTCGCCCGAGAACTCTTCTAAGGCACTGTTTCTTGGTTATCGTCTTGTCATGCCGACCGCGCCCGAGTTCCTGCACCTCGCCTACCCGGGCCAGGAGTTCCCTGCTTACCTGTACGGCCGCGCGTCCCGTGACCCGAAGCGCAAGGGCCGCAGCGTCAGGTCCCAGCTCGACGAGGGCCGCACGCTGTGCCTCGGCAACGGCTGGCCGATCGCTGGCGAGTTCGAGGACGTCGACCGCTCGGCCTCCGCGTACGCGCGCAAGAAGCGTGACGACTTCGAGGAGATGATCGAAGGCATTGAGACCGGCGAGTGCCGCGTCCTCGTTGCCTTCGAGGCCTCCCGCTACTACCGAGATCTTGAGATCTACGTACGCCTGCGCCGCATCTGTATGGAGGCCGACGTACTGCTCTGTTACAACGGCCAGGTCTACGACCTGTCCAAGAGCTCCGACCGGAAAGCCACGGCCCGGGACGCGGTCGACGCCGAGAGCGAAGCCGAGTCCATCCGTGAACGCAACCTGCGCACCACTCGCCAGAACGCCAGCCGCGGTGGCGCGCACGGGCCGGTCCCTGACGGCTACAAACGCCGCTACGACCCTGACAGCGGCGACCTCGTCGACCAGGTACCCCACCCGGAACGGGCCGGTCTTATCGCCGAGATCTTCCGGCGCGCGGCGGCGGCCGAACCGCTGGCCGCCATCTGCCGTGACCTCAACGAGCGGGGCGAGACCACCCACCGTGACAAGCTCTGGCAGCGCCATCACCTCCAGGCGCTCCTGCGCAACCCTGCCTACATCGGGCACCGCCGCCACCTGGGCGTCGACACTGGCAAAGGTCTGTGGCCGCCCATCTGCGACGACGAGGACTTCGCGGAGACCTTCCAGACAGTGCAGGAGATCCTGTCGCTGCCAGGCCGTCAACTGTCCCCAGGGTCCGAAGCGCGGCATCTGCAGACGGGCATCGCCGGGTGCGGTGAATGCCCCGACGAGCCGTTTCTGCGCTCGGTCACGGTCCGCGGTTATACGAACTACAACTGCTCGGCGCGCTTCGACGTCGCGCTGCGCGAGAACCGCATGGACGCCTACGTTGAAGAGTCGGTCATCACTTGGCTCAGTTCGCAGGAAGCCGTGGCCGCGTTCGAGAACGCCGCCAAGGATGACAAGGCCCGCAAGGCGCGGATCCGGCTGAAGATCCTCGACGATCAGCTGAAGGACGCCCGTAAGAAGGCCAGGACCCTGCGTCCGGGCGGGAAGGGGATGCAGTTGTCCATCGACTCCCTCGCCGACCTTGAGACCGAGCTCACTCCTCAGATCCAGAAGGCGAGGGCCGAAGCCCAGCCGGCGCACGTGCCCGCGCTGTTGCGGGACTTGCTCGGCAAGCCCCGGCCCGACGTCGACCGGGCCTGGAACGGCAAGCTCACGTTGCCGCAGCGCCGCATGGTCCTGCGGATGGTCGTGACGATCCGCCTGTTCAAAGCGAGCAGGCGTGGCGTGCGGACGATCGAGCCGGGCCGGATCAAGCTCTCGTTCTTCGGCGAGCCCGGCTTCAAGCCGCTGGCTCGAAGCCGGGCGTAACGTTACGCCAGCGCCAGCGGGCGGGCAGGCGGCAGAATCAGCGGAGCCGAGTCCGGTCCGGCGGTCAGCGGCCGGCGCCGGAACCAGCACTGGAGCCACAGCCCGTCACCGGCGAGCCTGAGGAGCAGGTCGTTCATGCCGTTCTGCAGTCGGCGGGTGCAGTCGTCCTCGTCGACGAGCCAGATGCAGCTGCCGTCCTCCTCGACGCCGAAGGTGACGCGGCCCGACGGCATCATGCGGCGCGGTACGCGTTCCCAGCGGGACACGGCGAGGCCGAGTCCCTGCGCCGGGCGTCTCATGCGTCCGTCGTCTGTCCATCTCTGCCGCCACGTCCCGTGGACGATCTGATGCGTGGACAGCTCCGTGATTTCCGAGGGCAGCCGGATACTGCCCTCGCGGGGTGCGATGAGGATTCCGGCCCGGCCCCCCGGCTGGTCCTGGATATCGACGATGCGTCCGGTTGGAAGCTCGCCATGGGTGGCAAGCCGGTACTGCACTTGTATGTGCGGCGTGTAGGACATGAGTCCCCCCTGTACGCCGTGCCGCCGCACGCACGGCGGCACGTACATCGATCCTTCCGCTGCCACGCGGGCGATCATCATGCACAGGGCAACTACTTTTGGCCACACTTCATTCACAGCGTGTCGCGGACGTCATCCTGAACTGCGCTGCTGTGTAAGGGCGTTGGGAATTCTATGAATTCCGGCCATCGCGCCTGGGTGCCTTGCGGTACAGATTCATCAGGGTCTGGACCTTCGCCAGGTCCTCGGCGTTGAGCTCCCCGCGCACGATGGCCCTCACTTCACCGTCCTCGCTCCAGACGGTGTGTATGTCCATGAACTGCACGCCGGCCGCATCCTGGACCTGGCGCGGGTCGAGGTGCAACACGTCCACCAGGGCGTCCAGTTGCGGGTACTCCGGATACTCGTCCGGATGGAGCGCTGCCCTCTCCAGTCGATCCAGCCAGGCCGCGTCGATCACACGCTCGCCACTCGCCGGATCCAGGGCCTGCGCAGCTACATCCTCCAGGCTCATCCCGACTTCGCGCCGGCGGCCGCGCACGTAGTCGGACAGGTCCGTGCGTGCTGCCCTGAGATCGGAAGAGCGGTTGCCGCTCTGTGGCGGTGTTGAGGTCGTCTCGCGCGGGTGTGGCGGTTCGAGGTCCCGGCGTACTCGCCGCACGACTTCGTCGAACCCGGCTGGCTTCAGCTTCAGCTCCTTCGCTGCCGCACTCACCACGATTCGCAGCGCCTCTTCGTCTGGCGACAGGGGTGATGGTGCGGGTGTGGGGGGTGCGGGCGGTGCAGCCTCGTCGAGGGGGCGGGGCTGCCCTCCTGTAGCGATCACTTCCCGAGCGCCAGGCCCCCAGAGCAGTGCGCGCTCAAGGGCTCGCTCTGTCAGTGGGTCGACGGGGTGGCCGTGACGCCAGCGGTTCAGGGTCTGATGGGTCAGTCCCGCCTCTTGGAAGACCTGCTTCCACTTCTTGCCGAGCTCAACGCGTCGTGCCTCCGTGGCAGCAAGAAGGCGATCAGCAGCCTCGCGCATGTCCATGTCCTCAGGTTAGCGGTCCTGTGAATCAGAGTGAACCTAGCTGATCTTGGGTGCGGAACTATGAAGCGCCCTGAATCATGTCCTGTTGATGAAAGTGAAAAACACTGAACGTCAAAGGTTGACAGTGAAGACATGTTGACTACAGTGAAGGCATGAAGTCAGCACTCTTCAACGCGGACGAGGCGAAGCGACGCCTCTACCTCAAGGGGATGCAGGGGCAGCAGCTTGCCGAGGCTGTGGGCGTCAGCAGGACGTCGGTCTCGTACTACCTGAGTGGCCAGAGGCTGCCGTCTGCCCCCGTTTTTCTGCGGATCTGTAAGGCGCTTGGAGCTGAGCCCGAGGAACTCTCGCTCACGTCGCTGGTCGCTGCTTCTTCGGAAACCGCGGCGTGACGCGCGAGGAGCGGCACCGGATTCTCAGCTCGGCGGAGATCGCGGACGCCCGGGGCCAGGCAGAGCGGGCCTTGACCACGGTCGGGATTCCGCAGGAGTTGATCGACAGGCTCCGGCCGATCCTCGCCCCCGCCGTCGAAGCGCTCGCGGCTGAAGAGGCCGCCGCTCAGCCGATGGCCGCCTGACCGCATGAGAACGGGGCCGCGCCGGGCTGGACCCCGGACAGCGACCCCTCGGAACACCTCACCACATACGAAATGAGGAGACCGTGACCGCATCATCCCAGACCCCGGGGCCCATGCCCCCCGAGTACCCGCCCACCGCAACACCGGAGCAGGCGGCCGCGGTGTTCGGCGCGTACGGCCAGGTCCTGCCCGTATCCGTCGGCACCACGTATGCCGACCCATGGCAGGGCAGTGACGTTCCGTACGCCCTCCGCTCGCCGTTCCCGGAGCCGCAGTCGGAAGGCCCGCAGTGCTGCACCTGCGGGATACCGGCGGGCGTCGGTGAGACGGCGCTGCGGCCGGACCCGAAGGGGCGCCGGTACCCGTCCGGCGCGCAGGTCCTCTACTGCCTGCCACACGTGCCCCGGACCTCGGTCGAGGCGGCTGCGGGTGTCATCTCCGCGGCGATGAGCGCCGGTGCGGCGACCGCGCAGGAGCTGGCGCAGGCCGAGGCCGACGCCGGTCTGCTCTTCGACCCGCAGCGGGCCCAGGACATCGCGACCGCCTCGGCGGAGCAGGCGCACGCCGAGGACCAGGCGGAGCTGGTCGAACGCGGCCGCCTGCTCGCCGAGATGGCCGGCGCGCAGCGCCAGGCCGACGCGGTGCGCCGTCTGATCGAGGGCCGCCCGGGCTGGCACCTGCTGCCCGTCGCCGAGATCGCGGCGGCCGTCGAGTACGCCAAGACCGCGCACGACGGCAGCCCTCCGATGACGCTCACCTGGACGGGCAGCGTCCAGGTCCCGGACGCGCGCAGCTCTGTCGAGCAGGTCGTCGTCGAGTGCACGTCGTCGTACGGCGGCCGCGCCGACCTCGTCCTCGTCGACGAGCAGCGCGCGTCCCTCGCGAGCCTGGTCGACACCCAGGTCCGCGACATCAACGCCAAGTGCCCGACGCCCGGTTGCGGCGAGGCTGCCGAGGCCACGGCATCCGATCTGTTCGGCTGGTCCCGGCTGGAGATCGCCAGTCTCGGCGACGGCCCGCGCTGGTATTGCAGCGACGTGTGCGTGGTGGATGCCCTTGCCCGCGCTGGCCACGCGCTCGCCGAGGTCGACGGCCTGGACGCGCGTTACGGGGTCGGTGCGTCGGACGAGTACGCGCGGCAGGTGGCCGAGGCGACCGAGGCCGGGTTCGAGGACGAGCGCGGCGACGCCGACGAGGCCGCGGGGGGTGCGGTGTGACGTCGGCACTCGACACCTATCTCGGGTGGGAGAAGCCCGGGCACATGCGTGACTGCAAGAAGCCCGCGTGGGACGTGTCGGTGCGCGTCCTGGAGGGCGAGTACCGCAGTGGTCACGGCTTCCACGGCGAGCCGGTGGTGAGGCACGCGTGTGCTGACAAGGAGTACTGCGACCACGGCGCCAAGTACGACGCCACGGTGGTGCGGGTCGTGTGCCACTCGTGTGGCGCGGCCCAGGTGATCAGTGGTGAGAAGACCCCGGACACCGGTCAGTCGCTCACCAGCACCAAGTGGCTGGGCTACGGGCTGGCGCCGCGTCAGGCGGCGGGTCTGCTGCTGTGGCCGGGTACCCCCTGGCTCACCCCTGGGCGTGCGGAGTCTGCCGAGCCCCATGACTTCGTGGTCACTCGTCTCAAGGCGAGGGAGGTCACGGAGGACACCGTGGTCGGGCAGATCAGCCAGAGCCGTGGCGACCGCGGGGGCGTGGTGTGGACCGCGCTGGCCGGGCCCGGCGAAGGGGGCCAGTTCGGGTACGGGAGCCGTATCCGTTTCGAGCACGCCAACGACGGCCGAGGTCGAGGCGGGCGCCCCATCCGTTCGGTCGCTGCGGCCGCGCGCTGGATCGGCGAGCGCCTGGCCGGCCAGCCGGAAGCGGGTGCGGCGTGAGTGCCATCGAGGAGACCCGTACGGCGGCCGTCACGGTCGGGAAGGACACCGGCGACGGCATCCAGTCGCCTGCCGGCGAGTCCACCCCCGTGCTCGCAGGTCTGCCGCAGCGGTCGTACGCCCAGGCGGTGCACGCGGCGCTGTGCGCGATCGAGGTCCTGCCGGACTACGTCGAGAGCGGCGAGCGGGTCGAGGTGTTCGACGGGCAGCCGGAGCTGTTCGTCCGGCTGGAGTGGCTGCCCGGTCACGACGACCTGGCCCCCGTCGCGCTCCAGGCGGCCGGGCTGGTCGTGCAGTGGTCGCACCTGGCCGGCTGGTCGGTGTGCAGCGGTGCCGACGTGGCCGAGTTCGACGTCGACGAGCTGGCCGACCCGGACACGGTCGCCGAGCGGTGCATGCATGCCGTGCTGTGCGGCCTGGGCTGCGCCTGTGAGAAGCCGCCGCGCGGCCGCTGGGAGCGGGCCGCCGCGTTGAACGCTGCCCTGTCCGCGTTCGACGAGCGTGAGGAGAACGGCCTGTGATCGGCGAGATCCTGATCATCTTCGCGTTGCTGGCCTTGCTGGGCCTGTTCATGGTCGCAGGGTTCATCGAGTCACTCGATGAACGGCGGCCGCCCGGCCCCGTCGTGCAGCCCCTGCGGAAGGTCGTGCCGCTGCTGCCCCCGGCCCGTACGGGCGGCCCCTGGTACCCCGAATTCGCTCTGACCCGTGGCCGACGCGTCCGCGCTGCCCGCGCCCGCGCCCGCTCGGTCCGGCTGGGCCGTACGCGGCCTGTGGCCGAGGAGGTCCCCGCCACCTCGCGCCGCCCCGGCGCCTGACCCCTCCAACTCCGGCCGGGCACGGCGTGCCCTGACAACCCCCGTGCCCGGCCGGGCACTAACCACTGAAGGAACACAGCATGCGGAACACCGCAGGCAGGACCATGCTCATCGCTCGCGCGCTGCGCGATCTCATCCCGGGCGCCGATCCCGCTCACCTGACCGTCCAGGTCACCGAGACGCTGCCCGGCACCGTCGGTCACGACGGCGAGCCCCACAGCCACACCTGGTCCGGTACACACGCCGGCCTCGCCGAGAAGATCGCCACCGCCGTATGGGGGGACTCCGGGCAGGAGGCGAGTCCGCTCGCCCAGGCCGCGGACGCCAAGCGCGCCCGGGACCTGGTCGGTGAGCTCGGCATCCTGATGTCGGCCGGCGCCGACCTGGAGTCCGCGCCCTGGTACCCCGTGCGCCCGGGCGACCTGGTCCACGTCCACTACGAGGCGGCCGGCGAGATGGCCGCGTTCGGCGAGACGTACCTCGTCGGCGACGCCCGCGGACTGCTGAGCATGCAACTGCTCGCACACACCTGCCCGGGCAACGAGGAGGACGTGTCCGGCATGGTCGGCTGCTTCGTGACCGAGGCGCACGACGACCCGCTCTTCGACCTGTGGTTCGAGGCCGGTCCGCAGCGGCTGACGATCGTCCGTGACGGCCGCCCGGTCCACGTCGGGGGTGCGCGGTGAGTGCGGACACCTCCTACGACGAGGCCGAGCTGGGCGTCGACGAGCCGTGCGGCGAGGGCATGTGCCGGTGCGCGTGCGGCGGGGCCTGCGTGTGCGGCTGCGAGTGCCCGGGCGACCGGGACGAGTGGCAGCCCGGCGAGTGCGACAACTGCTACGGCGAGACCATCGACGGACCGCTGGGCCCGATCTACTGCGCCTGCGCGATCGGCCAGGGCGCCATCGACGGCCACTGCGTGTGCGGGCCGCCGCCCGGCCACGTGCCCGCCGACGAGAACCCCACTTACACCCTCGTCACCCCGGCCGCGGGGGGTGCGCAGTGACGCCAGCCGACGCGCGCGCCCTGCGCCGCCGCAAGGCGGCCGACCTGAGGGAGGCCGAGCCCGGCCTGAGCCTGCGCAAGATGGCGCGGCGCCTGGGGGTGTCGCGCGACACCGTCGCGCGGGACCTGGAGGAGCACGACCGGCGCGCGGCCGGGTCTGCGCCACCGGTCGAGGACGTGGCCGAGCCGGTGGCGCACTCCGCGCCGGTGGTGGACGCCCTCGCAGCCGATGCCGAGGACGGCCGAGGGGCGGCGGTCGATTCTGCGCCGCAGGCCAGCGACGTTGCGGCCGAGTCTGCGCCGCCGGTCGTGGTGGCGGCCGCCGAGGCGGCGGAAGTTGCGCCGCCCACCCAGGACTCCATCCCGGACGAGGCCCAGGCCGTGGCGCATCCTGCGCCGGCGGCGCGGCAGCCCCGGCGGCTGGCGGACACCGAGCTGACGATCGACCTCAGGCAGTGGCCGGGGCTGCGACGCGACCTGGCGGTGCTGGCCGAGACCGGAGTCAGCCCCGAGGCCCTGATCAACCAGGCCGTCGTGGTCCTCACGCATGGCTACAAGCAGGGCGTGCGCTGCGGCGCCATCCGCCCGGACCGGCCGTTCGTCGTACGGGACTTGATCGTCGGACCCCCGCGCAGCTACCCCCGCCGGCCCGCTCCTCCCCGGGATGCCGCGAGCGGCCCGGGCACCTCCTGAGACCGGGTCCGGCCGCCCGGCCGCTCTCCCTCCCCCTGGGGGCGGCCGGACCCATCCCCTTACCGAAGTCCGCACGAAGGAGGCCGCTGGGTCTGTGT
>Ga0307509_10003301_pt1 | contig 24750 bp, 20 predicted proteins | sample 10_EM_MG_FD_202245 | JGI IMG/M metagenome (GOLD analysis project Ga0307509, IMG submission 202245) | Populus trichocarpa ectomycorrhiza microbial communities from riparian zone in the Pacific Northwest, United States - 10_EM | ecosystem: Host-associated > Plants > Roots > Unclassified | place... | reverse complement strand
CATGTTGCCTTCTGCTTCTGCGAACTCTTCGACACTCAGCAGTTTGCGGGCGTTCTCGGAAAGGATGCGCATCGCCGTCAGCGGCTGCGCGATCTCATGAACGATACCTGCCGACATCTGCCCGAGAACGGCAAGCTTTCCGGCCTGGATGGCATGATCCTGAGTCGCGCGAAGCATGCGCTCTGCTTCGCCCAGCTCGCTCAGCTTGGATTCCATGCTCCTGTTCGCCTCGACGAGGACCTGGGTCCGCTCGGCGATGCGCATTTCGAGCTCATCGCTGATGCGCTGCAGCTCGATCCTCGCGGCCCGCCGCTCTTGCAGTCGGCTGCGCCGCAGCCAGAGCGTGATGATCAACAGCGCGGCGAGTGCAAAGGCAAGAGCCGTCGCAACGGCGACATCGCGTGCGGCCGTGAATGCTGCTTCGGTGCTGCTGAACAACAGGAGCCTCCAGGACAGTGGCCCAACCTCTGCTGTCTGCATCAACAGCGCGGGCGCAGGGCCTCTGCCCGCAAGGTGGATCAGGTCTGGGTGTGGGCCCGACAGTATCTCGCTGCCCCACGCGGGCCGCGACGGTCGAATGGGAAGCGTCTGCAGGGCCGAGTCGCCATACTGACGCGTCTGCAGCAGTCTACTTTGGGTATCGGCAGCGAGCGGCGCGAGCGTCCGATAGCGCCAGTTGCTGTCGCTGCTCAGAAAGACAATGCCGTCGGCGTCCGCGAGCGCGACCGCGTCGGCGCCTTCGCGCCAAGCCTGTTCCAGGTCGCCCAGGTTGATCTTGACGACGACGACGCCTATCGGCGCCTGCGCAGCCATGCTTGTTGCCAAGGGGTCGGCGTCCCGCGGGAAGAGCGGGGACGACAGGAAGTAACCCGGCTCCGCTGTGGTCGTGCCCACGCCGTAGAACCTTCCTGCCTGGCGTTGCATCGCCTGGAGGAAGTAGGGACGAAACGAGTAGTCCTGCCCGACGAAAGTGCCGGGTTCACTCCAGTTGCTCGACGCGATCGCCTTGCCTTTGCTGTTCAGCAGGTAAACCGTGAGCGGCTCGGTCTTTTCTCTGACTCGCTTCAGGTAGTCGTTGACCGATTGCAGCCGGCGCGCTTCGTCAGGATGCACTAGCAGATCGATCAGTTCCCCTTGCTGGCTTAGCACGTACGGCATCGATTCGTACTTTTGCAAGGTCTGACCCGTGACTGCCGTCAGGAAGTCGAGTCGCTGACGGCTTGTTCGCCTCAACTGATCGAGACTGCTTTCGACGACCGTCTTGTAGGTCGCGAGAACGAGCGCAATCCAGACCAGACCGATGGCAACCGCACCGACCAGCGCAAGCCACGGCGTGCGCGGGACGTCGGCACCGCCGCCCGAATGCCTCGGCGTGGCAGATCTTGAAGCGGCGCGCCTATTCGTCATCCGGGCATGGATCGTTCATTCAACCCCTCCGTGGAGTTCGTCGGGCTGAAGTGTAGGTCGTGAAAGCCACACAGGGAGGCCGTGGATTGCACGCACATCGCTTCACTCTCGTGACGTTTGAGTTCTCACTTGCGGGGATCGAGACGGGCGGACTTCCGCACACTTTTGAGCGAAAAAATGCGAAACCCCATCCACTGCGCGAAGGCGGGAGAAGGTGCTCAGTGCCGTGCGCCCCAGGAGGCCTCAGGGTGTTCCCTAGCTCCGCAAAAGCTGGCACCACATATGCGATGAAGAGGTCGACCTGGGCCATGACGTGGAGCGACTGCAGCCTCGCACGCAGCATTGCCCGCGCCTCATTCGCTACAGCCCACTAGAGAACGAAGGCGTCGAATACATCTTCGGCATTCCGCGATGAGCGCACGGCCTGAAGGCGCCATTGCGTTTCAGTCCGCGCGGATGCTGCACTTGCGCAGTCACCGTACGTCACCAACCAGCGATCCCGGACAATAGCTTCTTGATCAACGAGGTCACCTCATGCATTTGTTTCACAAAGTCCTTTCGATCTTCGTGATCTGCGCCGCCTCTGCGGGGGCGTCGGCTCAAAACAAACCTGTCGTGCAGTTCATCGCGACCGGCGGCACCATCGCCATGAAGGTCGATCCCGCGACCAAGGGCGTAGTCCCTGCAATATCCGGCGACGACCTGATGCAGACCGTGCCCGACGCGGTGAAGTACGCGACCATCGAGGTCAACAACTTCTCGGCCATGTCGGCGAACTATGTCGAGGCCAAGTGGTGGACACGCCTGACCAAGGCGGTTGACGACGCGCTCGCGCGGCCGGAGGTCGCCGGCGTGGTCATCGCACACGGAACCGACACGATGGAAGAGACCGCGTACTGGCTCGACCTGACCGTGAAGTCGGACAAGCCGGTGATCCTGATCGGCGCTCAGCGCAATGCCTCGTCGCCCGACTTCGACGGTCCGCGCAATCTGTTGAACGCGATCCGGATCGCGACCTCGCCGGAGGCCAAGGGCAAGGGCGTGATGGTGGCGATGAACAACCAGATCAACGCCGCGCGCAGTGTCACCAAGACGCATACCGGCGACGTCGAAACCTTCAAGTCGGGCGATTTCGGTTTCCTGGGGGAAGTGTGGGATGACAAGGTGTTGTTCTCGCGTGCGCCGTTGCGCCGACAGCACTTCGACATCGGTGCGGCCGACATGCCGCGTGTGGAGATCCTTGCGATGTTCGGCGGCGCCGATGGCTCGCTTTTGCGTTACGCCGTGGACCAGGGCGCCAAAGGCATCGTGGTGCAGGCGGTCGGCATGGGCAACATGAACGTCTCGATGTTCGAGGCGGTGAAATACGCTTTGTCGAAGAACGTGCCAGTGGTGGTGTCCACGCGCGTGCCGAACGGCCGGACGATGCCGGTCTACGGATTCATTGGGGGAGGCAAGACGACTTTCGACGCCGGCGCCGTGATGTCAGGTGATCTGAATCCGCAAAAGTCTCGACTGCTCTTGATGCTCATGTTGCAGCAAGGCCGCACGAGCAAAGCAGAATTGCAGGTGGCGTTCGACCGCTAGCTGGAAGTGCTGCGGCAGCCGCTTCTGCAAGGCGAGGCGGCAAGGCGCATTTGGCAGGGGTTGCCCTCCTGAGGTCAGGCCAGACCCAGCAGCACGGCCGTGTCGCTTGCGTGCCCCTTCCCTGTAACGCCAAGTGAGCCATAGAGTTCGGTGCAGATGCGGGCGGCTACCGAGCCGGCTCTGAAGACCTCATTCGCTTCACTCTCGTGACGTTTACGCCTTCACTTGCAGGGATCGAGACGGGCGGAGTTCCGCACACTTTTGAGCGGCAAATGCGAAACCCCATCCACTGCGCGAAGGTGAGTGAAGGTGTTTAGTGCCGTGCGCCCCAGGATGCCCCAGGGTGTTCCCTAGCTCTGGAAAAACTGGCACCGCATATGCGATGAAGAGGTCGACCCAAGCCATGACGTGGAGCGACTGCGGCCTCGCACGCAGCATCGCCCGCGCCTCATTCGCTACAACTACTAGACAGGAGACACCATGTTGGCCAATTCACTTGCACTGCCTCTCAGGGAAGCCGATCTCGTCACAGGTGACAGCAATCGCGCCCAACGCATCAAGGCGATCGTCGGCGCCTCATCGGGCAACCTGGTGGAGTGGTACGACTTCTACGCCTACGCGTTCACGTCGATCTATTTTGCGGCTGCGTTTTTTCCGACCGGGGACGCGACCAGCCAGTTGATGGCCACGGCAGGCATCTTCGCAGTCGGGTTCTTCATGCGGCCCCTTGGAGGCTGGCTGTTCGGCTGGATCGCCGACAGGCATGGGCGCAAGAACTCAATGCTGATATCCGTGCTGATGATGTGCGGCGGGTCGCTGATGATCGCCTTGCTGCCCACCTACGCGACCATTGGCGCGGTGGCACCCGCACTCCTTCTGGTGGCGCGCCTGATTCAAGGGCTGTCGGTCGGAGGTGAGTACGGCACCGCCGCCACCTACATGAGCGAGATCGCCGGCAAGGGAAACCGAGGCTTCTATTCGTCGTTCCAGTACGTGACCCTCATCGGCGGGCAACTGCTGGCGCTGCTGGTGCTGGTGGTGCTCCAGACGCTGCTGTCGGTGGACGAGATCAAGAGTTGGGGCTGGCGCATCCCGTTCATCATCGGCGCCGCAACGGCCGTCGTGGCCATGTACTTGCGTCGCTCCCTGGTGGAAACCGGCTCGCAGGAGGCCATGCATTCCAAGGAGGCAGGGTCGCTCGTCGCTTTGCTGAAGTACAAGCGCTCGGTGCTGGTCGTGTTGGGGCTGACGATGGGCGGCTCGCTGTACTTCTACACGTTCACGACCTACATGCAGAAGTACCTCGTGAACACGGCGAAGATGGAGGTCAAGACGGTGAGCATGGTGATGACGGGCGTGCTTGTCGTCTTTATGTTGCTGCAGCCGCTGTTCGGGGCGTTGTCCGACCGGATCGGGCGCCGATCCAACATGCTGCTGTTCAGCGGCATCGCCACGCTGGCCTCGGTGCCGTTGCTGGTCTCGCTCGGCCAGGTGTCGAGCCCCTATGCGGCGTTCGCCCTGGCACTGACCGCGCTGGTCATCGCCTCGTTCTACACCTCGGTCAGCGGGGTGGTCAAAGCCGAGGTGTTCCCGAGCACGGTGCGCTGCCTGGGTGTGGGCTTCACCTACGCGGTCGGCAACGCGCTCTTCGGCGGCACCGCCGAATATGTGGCCTTGTCGCTCAAGGCGGCCGGCCACGAGGGATGGTTTCCGTGGTACGTGACCACCCTGGTCGGCGTGGCGTTCGTGGCCTCGTGGATGCTGCCGGATTCCAGACGAAACAGCTATCTCGATGGAACCTGGAAGGCGTAGCCGACGCCCTGGCCCGCTCATTCAACCCCAACGCATCACAACAGGACCGACCCATGAAAGCAGCTGAACTCTTCGTCAAGTGCCTGGAGAACGAAGGTGTCGAGTACATCTTTGGCATTCCCGGCGAAGAGAACATCGACGTGATGGACGCGCTGCTCGACAGCCCGATCAAATTCGTCACGACCCACCATGAGCAGGGTGCTTCCTTCATGGCGGACGTGTATGGCCGCCTGACCGGGCGGGCCGGCGTCTGCATGTCCACGCTGGGTCCCGGAGCGACGAACCTCATCACCGGTGTCGCGGACGCCAACATGGATCGCGCGCCGATCGTTGCCATCGCGGGCCAGGGCGCGACCACGCGGCTGCACAAGGAGAGCCACCAGATCCTGGATCTGGTCAGGATGTTTCAGCCGATCACCAAATACGCCACCCAGATCCTGGACCCCGGCATTGTTCCCGAAATCGTGCGCAAGGCATTCAAGGTCGCGCAGACCGAGAAGCCCGGGGCCACCTTCATCGACTTTCCGGAGAACGTCGCCGAGATGACGACGGACAAGAAGCCGATCAAGGTCCAGCGGGCGTACACGTCCGAGGCTCCCGGCCACAAGGTGGACGAGGCGGCCAGGTTGATCACGGCCGCCAAGGCTCCGATCATCCTTGCCGGCAACGGCGTGATTCGCCAAGGGGCCGCCGACTCGCTCGTGACGTTCGCCGAAGTGCTTCGCATCCCCGTCGCCAACACCTTCATGGCCAAGGGCGTGATGCCGTTCACCAACGAACTCTCGCTCGGCACGATCGGCATGAAGGCGCGCGATCTGCCGTGGTTCGCGTTCGAGAAGGCGGACGTGATCATCTGCGTCGGCTACGACATGGTCGAGTACCACCCCGACATGTGGAACCCGGAAGGCGACAAGACGATCATTCACATCGATGCGCTGCCCGCCGAGGTGGACGAACGCTATATCGTCGCGGTTGGCGTGCTCGGCGACATCCCCACCTCGCTGCGCGCCATCGCGCCGCACGCGAAGCCGCAGACTTCATCGCCCTTCAAGGCCGTGCGCAAGGCCATCGTCGCCGACCGCGCAGAGTTCTCGAAAGACACCGGCTTCCCGGTCAAGCCGCAGAAGATCGTCTGGGACCTTCGCGAAGTGCTGGGTCCGAACGACATCGCCATCTCGGATGTCGGCGCCCACAAGATGTGGATGTCGCGCATGTACCGAGCCGAGCGCCCCAACACCTGCATCATTTCCAATGGCTTCGCAGCGATGGGAATCGCGGTGCCCGGCGCCATCGCGGCCAAGCTGGCCTACCCGGATCGCAAGGTGGTGGCAGTGACCGGCGACGCCGGCTTCATGATGAACTCGCAGGAGATCGAGACCGCAATCCGCATGAAGACGCCGTTCGTCATCCTGATCTGGAACGACTCCGAATACGGCTTGATCACCTGGCACCAGCTGCGTCACTTCGGTCGTCCCAGCCACATCGATTTCAAGAACCCGGACTTCGTCAAGTACGCGGAAAGCTTCGGCGCCAAGGGCTATCGCGTCGAACGCGCGGAAGACCTCCTGCCCACGCTGGAGAAGGCGCTGGCAGACGACACCGTGGTCATCATCGATTGCCCGGTCGACTATGCCGAAAACATGCTCCTCACCGGCAAGCTCAAGGAGATGAAGTCGCCGCTTTGACCGATCACGGTCGAGAGCCCAGCAACGCCCTTCGGACACGCAAGAGAACCGCATGCCGCTGAGTCTTTCCCGCGCCGACCTGATCCGCACCCGCAACTTCATCGGAGGCCGCTGGCTCGATTCGACCGGCCGCACCTTCGGTGTTCTGGACCCTTCGAACGAGAGCACCATCGCAGAGGTCGTCGACAGCGATGGCGGTGACGCCAAGGCGGCGGTGGACGCTGCCCATGCGGCGCTGCCTGCATGGAGAGCGGCACCGGCGCACGCGCGCGCGCGGGTCCTCAAGCGGTGGCACGCGCTGATCCTGCAGCACCAGGAAGACCTTGCGCGCATCGTCTCGCGCGAACAAGGAAAGCCGCTGGCCGAAGCGCGCGGCGAGATCCTCTATGCCGCTTCCTACGTCGAATGGTTCTCCGAGGAGGCGACGCGCAGCTACGGCGACGTGATTCCGGAGACAGTGCGCGGTCGCAAGATGCTCGTGATCAAGGAAGGCGTGGGTGTGGTGGCCGCCATCACGCCCTGGAACTTTCCGGCGGCCATGATCGCCCGCAAGATCGCGCCCGCGCTGGCGGCGGGCTGCACCGTCGTCGCCAAGCCCACCGAGGACACCCCTCTGACGTCGTTGGCGCTTGCACTGCTGGCCGGGGAGGCAGGCGTACCCGCTGGCGTGCTCAACGTGGTCACTGCGTCGCGCAGCAGGGTCGCCGAAGTGGTCGACGTGTGGTTGGCCGACGCTCGCGTGCGCAAGATCACCTTCACCGGATCGACGCCGATCGGCAAGCACCTCGCTCGCGAGTCTTCGGTGACCTTGAAGCGGCTGTCTCTCGAGCTCGGGGGCAACGCACCGTTCATCGTGTTCGACGATGCGGACGTCGACGCTTCGGTCGAGGGCCTGATGGCGGCCAAGTTCCGCAATGGCGGGCAGACCTGCGTCTCGCCCAACCGCGTCTACGTGCAAGCCGCCGTGCACGATGCATTCGTCGAGAAGCTCGTCGCACGCGGCGCGGCGCTTCGAGTCGGCCCGGCATCGAACGCGGACTCGCAGATCGGGCCGATGATCAACCGGCAGGCCCTTCGCAAGATCGAAAGCCACATCGCCGATGCGGTGGCGCACGGCGCCAGGCTCGTCGTCGGCGGCACGCGGGTGCTCGACAACGAGGGGCCCAACTACATCGCGCCGGCGGTCCTGACGGGTGCGACCGCTGCCATGCAGCTTGCAAGGGAAGAGACGGCATCAACGAAGGGCTGGTCGCGTCCGAGACGGCTCCGTTCGGCGGCATCAAGGAATCGGGCTACGGGCGCGAAGGGTCGCGCTGTGGCCTCGACGACTACATGGACGTCAAGTATCTCTGTCAGGGCGGCTTGTCCTGACCTCACCACACCGAGCGAGGAATCTCCCCATGAAGATGCGAGCTGCAGTGCTGGACAAGATGGGAGCGACACCGCCTTACGCGGTCTCCAAGCCCTTGACCATCACGACCGTCGATCTGGCGCCGCCCGGGTACGGCGAGGTGCTGATCAGAATTGCGGCCGCCGGCCTGTGCCACTCCGACCTGTCGGTGATCAACGGTGACCGCCCGCGCCCCATGCCAATGGCGCTTGGCCACGAAGCCGCAGGCATCGTCGAAGAGCTTGGTGAAGGAGTGGTGGATCTGAACGTCGGCGATCACGTCGTGGTGGTCTTCGTCCCGAGCTGCGGCCACTGCGCACCGTGTGCCGAGGGCCGCCCGGCGCTGTGCGAACCGGGTGCCGCAGCCAACGGCGCCGGCACGCTGCTGTCGGGCGCGCGGCGTCTGTCGCGCGGGGCCGAACCGCTCAACCACCACCTCGGCTGTTCGGTGTTCGCGGAGTACGCGACGCTATCGCGCCATTCCCTCGTCAAGATCGACCCGACGGTACCGCTCGACGAGGCCGCGCTGTTCGGCTGCGCGGTGCTGACCGGCGTCGGCGCGGTGGTCAACACCGCGAAGGTCAGCGTCGGCGCCTCGGTCGCCGTCGTCGGGCTCGGCGGGGTCGGGCTTGCGGCATTGATCGGCGCCAGGGCGGCCGGAGCGCGGCAGATCATCGCCGTGGATCTCTCGGACGACAAGCTGCAGCAAGCGATCGCGCTGGGGTCGACTCACGTCGTCAACGCTGGCCAGCCCGATGCGCTCGAGCAGATCCGGTCGCTGAGCTCCGGCGGCGTCGAATTCGCGTTTGAGTTCGCCGGCTCGATTCGCGCGCTCGGGCTGGCCTATCGCATCACGCGTCGCGGCGGCTGCACGGTAACCGCCGGGCTGCCGCCATCGACGGCCGTGCTGCCACTGCCGGCCGTGAGCCTGGTGGCAGAAGAACGAACCCTCAAGGGCAGCTATATCGGCACGTGCGTGCCGTCTCGCGACATCCCGAGGTACATCGACCTGTACACGCAGGGGCGACTTCCCGTGAACAAGCTCTTGACCGGCCGCCTGCCGCTCGACGACATCAACCACGGCTTCGACCTGCTCCACGAAGGCAAGGCGATCCGACAAGTGGTGGTGTTTGAATGAGCGACGCCACCAGCACCTGGGCCGACTCGTGGGCAACGAGTCAGCAAGCGCTCTTGAGGGCCATGTTCCCGGTCCAGGCGCCGGGCGCGTCCGGCGCGATGGACGCGCAAAGCCCCATGCAGGAGCAATTCGACGATCTTCGGGACACCTGGCAAGAGTCCATCGAGAAATGGACCGAACTGGTGAGGCAAGATCCGAAAGCGATTGCCATCACGCCAGAGGCGCTGCGCGAGCTTTTCACGCCGACTCGCTGGAATGGAACGGGAACCGGCTCGTTCGACGCGGGCCTTCGGCACGTGCTCGAAGGCCCGAAGTACGCGATGCTGTTCGACCTGGATCGCAAGCTGCTGGCGCTCGAGCAGCTCGCTTCGCAGCGAAACAGAGACGTCGCCGCCTTCCAGGCCATCATGCTCACGGCCTGGAACACCGCGTTCGAACGCTTCTCGTCGAGCATCGCATCCACGAAAGTCCAGGCGCCTGCCACATGGCGAGGTATGGCGGACCGATGGCTCGCTGTCCTCAACGACACCCTGATCGAAGCGCAGCGGTCCGAGGCGTTCGTCGAGGCGCAGCGAAAGATGCTGCGTTCGGCGTCGGATCACCGGCTGCAGGAGCAAAAGATCGCCGAGGCGTGGTGCGAAGCCTTCCATGTCCCCACGCGCACCGAGATGGACGAGATGCAGCGCACGGTGAGGCTTCATCAACATCAGCCAGAACGCGCGGCGGCTAGTGTTCGCCGGAACCTTCATGGCCGGAGGGCTGAAGGTCGCCATCGAGGACGGCAAGCCGCGCATCGTGACGGAAGGACAGACACGCAAGTTCGTCCACGCTGTGGAACAGGTGACCTTCAGCGGACCGTTGGCGGCGGCAAAAGGCCAGTCCGTCCTGTACGTGACGGAACGTTGCGTTTTCAGGCTGACCGCCGACGGGCTGCAACTCACCGAGGTGGCGCCCGGCATCGACGTCGCGCGCGACATCCTGGCGCACATGGGGTTTCGTCCGGTCATCAATGACGTCGCGGTGATGGATGCACGGATCTACCAGGCCAGGCCCATGGGTCTAGCGGGGGCGTTACTCGACCTGCGGCTGACCGATCGCTTGAGCTACGACGCCGAGCGGAACATCCTGTTCGCCAACTTCGAAGGCATGGTGATCCGCAGCACCGATGACATCGACAGCGTGCGCCGGGTCTTCGACTCGCTCTGTAAAAAGGTCGGACGAAAGCTTGTATTGATCGTCAACTACGACGGCTTCCAGCTCGACGAAGCACTGACCGACGCCTACTTCGACATGGTGGCGGAGCTTCAGGCGAAGCACTACACGACGGCGACCCGTTACACGACCAGTGCCTTCATGCGGATGAAGCTGGGGGCCTCGCTGCCTTCGCGCCATGCGGCGGCCCACATCTTTGAAACGCAGGCAGAGGCGAGTGCGTTCCTTCATCGACGACCGCAGGCGGTCGGCAAGGCAGCGGCCTGACAGGAAATCGAGATACCCACGACGGCGAAGCACTGCGTGCCACCTCGTTGCGACGTGGCTAGCGACAATGATTCGAGGCCGAAGCACAGAGAGCCCGCCCGCGACGAACCGCGCCGAGCTTTGAGGTCAGGCGGTCTATCCGCGCAAAGCCCGGACAAGCTTGCGACAAAAGTTGTGAAATCTCGTCGGTTCGGGTCGCGATCAAGTCGCGCCATCGCGCCTATTCAGCGACCGGATTGGCCACGAGGAGCAACGTGCCACCATAATGGATCTCATCCTCGGAAGAGGTCACCAAGATCGATCGGCCGTCAGGTGAGATCGCCAGATTCGCGTGATGCATGCCCGGCAAGGGGATCAGGTTCAACAACTTGGCCTGAGGCGAAATGACAGCGATGCCCCCGCCCCGATAGAGGCCGATGAAAAGATTGCCGTGCTTGTCGACCCGCACGCCGTCCGGCGTGAACACCTGCTGGCCACTCAATGCCAGGATGTCCGCAAGGCGGACGAACTGGCGTTGGCCGCTGAGCGCGCCGTCGGGCGCGATGTCGAACTCGAGAAGACGATTCGCAACGCTCTCGGCGAGGTAGAGCTTCTTCCCGTCGGGCGTGACCGCGAGGCCATTGGCGTAGTGGATGTTTTGCGCGACTACTCGAACCCGTCCGTCGTCGCTTCGGTAGTACACCTTTCCAAGCGAGGACTCCGATCCGGAGCCGGAGAAGTAGACACCCCCGCGCGCATCGTTGGCAAGGTCGTTCGGGAACAGGAAAGGCAATCCCTTGTCGTCTTTGCCTATCGTCTCGAGGATCTTGCCATCCAGAGAGATGCGGACGACAACGCCACCGTCATAGCAGGCGACCAACAACCCGCTTGGCACCTGCGCCAAGCCATTCGCGCCGCAGCCGTCCAGGTGCCGGACCTTCTCGACCTTGCGTCCGACAAGACGCAGGACATCCGAAGTCGCATAGTCCACGAAGTACAAGGTATTGCCCACGAAGACCGGACCCTCGGGGAACTGAAGGCCATTGGCTGCAACCTCGGGGCCAGACGCGTACGAGTTCATCATTCCCAACAGTGCGACGATCGTCAACACCGCTCTGATCGCAGCGTTCAGCAGCCTGATCGGATTGCTGGCGAGGATCTTGTCGAGATTGAGTCTGTTCATTTACTGGTTTTCGAAAAGCTGTTTGGGCCCGTGCGACTCGCTTGGCTGCTCGCGACCGCGCCTCCACGGTCGGGGCAGCTGGAGTCGCCCCAGAGGCATGTCGTCGCAACGCGAGGATTCTTACCGTGCCATGGAACTTCCGTGTCCCTGCGGATGTCCTTGACTCTTCGATTGCACTTTGCGCGAACCATGACAATCAACAGAAGACACTTTTTCGACAGAATGCTCGCGACCACGGCGGTCTATGGTGGGTTGAACTCGCTTGCGGGCGCCGTCAAAGCGCAAGGAATTTCGCCCACGGATGGAGCCCGGTATCGTCGTCTAGCGAGACGTCAAACCACCGCGTCGCCCGGCAAGATCGAGGTGCTGGAATTCTTTTCATATGCCTGTCCACACTGTTTCGAACTCGAGCCTGTCTTAGAGCCTTGGGTGAAGAAGCTGCCCTCGGACGTCAGATTCCAGCGAGTTCCGGTGCCGTTTCTTGCCAGTTCCCAAAATCTGATGAAGAGCTACTACGCTTTCGAGGCGCTCGGCCTCGTGGAGCACATGACGCCAACGATGTTCGCGGCGATGAACGTCGAACATCAGCTTCTCGCCTCCCCAGCTGAGGTGGCCGCGCTGGTCGCGAAGAACGGCGGCGACAGCGCCAAATTCCTGGTGGCGATGGGATCGTTCGGCGTCGCCAGCAACGTACTACGGGCGAAGAAGCTGCTGGACAGCTACGAAGTGGACTCGACCCCCACGTTCGCGGTCCAGGGCTTGTATGAAACCTCGCCGGCACAGGCGGGAGGTCATTCGCAGGCGCTCGCGATGGTCGACGTGCTGATCGCGCGAGCGCGCGCTGGCACCTGAGTGCCGTAGAGAGGGCTTTCTTCGCCTTGGCGGCCGCGCCCGCGTCGAGCGCAGCGATCTTGTCCGTCGCGTCGGACCGGCTCTACGTCGCTGCCATTTCCGACGATGAACTTCACGTGATCGTCAAATCCAAGGGAAACGAAGTCAGTTCGACCGTCAACGTCGGGCCGCGCCGCTGGTGCCCAGCAGTCCAGGACACGTCAAATCCCTTTCGACGTCGGATGGGCGAAGGCGTCCTTCGTCTCCGGGTTGAGCGGATAGTTGATGTTGATGTTCTTTGGCGGGATGGGGGACATGAACCAGTGCATGTAGAGCTTCTCCATCTCGCCCGACTTCATCAGCCCGACAACCACGCGATCGACGAGTGCCTTGAATTCGGCATCGTCCTTTCGAAACATCAGCGCCATGTTTTCGGTACGCAGGCTCTCGCCGACGATCACGTAGTCCTTTGGATTGCGGGCATTCGCCATCTGTCCGGCCAGCAGGATGTCGTCGAGAACGAATGCCTGCGCCCGTCCGGTTTCGATCAGCAGGAACGAGTCGGTATGGTCCTTGCCAGACAGGTTCGTGATTTCCAGGTTGCGGCCCTTGTCGGCTTCGCGCAGCAGACGCAACGAGGTCGTTCCGGCCGTCGTTGCCACTGTCTTGCCTTGCAGGTCGGCGATGCTCTTGATGCCGGAGTCGGCGCGCACCAGCGTGCGGATGTCGTAGCGGAACACGTCTGGCGAAAAGGCCACTTGCTTCTGCCGTTCGATCGTGTTCGTGGTCGAGCCGCACTCGATGTCAACCGTTCCGTTGTAGACCAGCGGCACGCGATTGGCCGAGGTCACGGCCTGGTACTTGATCTCGATCGCCGGCATCTTCAGTTCCGTCTTGATCGCGTCGACGATCCGGTTGCAGATGTCGATGCTGTAGCCGACCGGCTTCGAGCTGGCGTCGAGATAGGAAAATCCGAACGATGACTCGCGGTACCCATAGGTGATCGCTCCGCTGGCCTTGATCTTGGTGAGCGTTCCGATATCTTCGGCGACGACCGAGCCCGGCGCGCCAAGTACCGCGAGCGATAGGAGCGCAGCGTGGAGGATTGACGGTTTGAGCGTTGACATGGTGTACCTCGAATGGGTGAGAGTCATGGGGAAATTCCGGGAGGACGTCGCTATTGATGTGGATGGGGCCCATCGTCCGCCTGCACTGGCGCGATCTGGATCAGCATCGAGACCTCAGCGGCGCCGCCACCCGGCAGGGCGGCCACGCCAACTGTCGTGCGAGTGGGCATCGGTGCGTCCGGAAAGATCTGCGCGATGGCGGTAGAGGCGGCGTTCATGACCTGGATGTGTTCCTTGAAACCTTCGGCTGAATTCAGATAGCCGGTTACCGCAACCACCTTGATCACGCGATCCAGGCTGCCGAGTTCATCCTGAGCAGCACGCAGAATCGCGATCACGGCCGCGACCGCCGCGCGCTCGCCGCGCGATACGCAAGCTGCTCCGATCAGCTGACCGGCAATGACCTGTCCATCTTCACGGCCGACGACACCGCTCGAATAGAGCATGTCGCCCACCTGGGAGAAGCTCGCGTACAGACCGGCTGGCCGAGCTCGCGGTGAAGACGCTTGCCCGGGAAACGCTTGTAGTCGGGCATCAGTGCCGTTCATCGCCGTCCTCCATGTCGTGGGCATCGCCGCGAAGCCAGCAGATCTGCTCCGGTTCGTCCGCGGCCGGAAGACGAACGAAGATCGAAGAAGGGGACGCCATCGCCTCACCCTGGTGAACCGTCAGCAGCGCGTTCTCGTCGCTCGCCAGGTTCAGTTCTCGCAGGCCCCACGCAAGGGCAGAGGCGGCGATCCCGGTCGCCGGGTCTTCCGGATAGCCTGACGACTTGGGGAACTGCCGAGCACTGACGCTCGGGTCTGCCGCGCCGAGGCCCGAGACCGCGAACGGGTAGAGCCCGGTCGATCCCAGGCGATCGCAGAGCGCTTCCACGCCAGCGAGATCGGGTTGCAGGGCGTGCAGCGTTTCCGGACTCGCCAAGCGGATCAAGGTCTTGACGCGGCTCGTCGCCGCGTTCAAAACCGGCGCGACGATCTGGCCGGTCTCGACGCGAAGGCATTGCGCGATGTCGCGAACGAGCGCATCGCCGACAGGCGTCACGGTCGCCCGCGGCTGGCTGATCTCGACCATGCCGTCGACGATGCGGCCGCGCACCGAGCCGCTCGCTGTCTGGATGGTTGTCGGCGCTCCGTCCCAGTCCTTGCGATGGTGCAGGAGCCAGAGTGCCGCGATCGTCGCGTGGCCGCACATCTCCATCTCGTGGGCGGGCACAAAATACCGCATCTGAAACCGGCTTGAACCGTCCGACGGATCGAGGACAAACACCGACTCGTACCCGCTGGTCCGAGCTAGCCCCTGCATCATGGCCGTGGAGAGTCCGTTGGCATCGAGCCACACCGGCGCAGGATTGCCCCCCACGCGACGCCCGGGCATGGCGAACACGCGAACCAATCGGGAGACCGGAATCGCGGAAGTCGAAGGTCGAGGGGAGGGTGGGCGCACGCACGTTCCTTGCTTATGGGGTCGAATGATTCTCTCGAGCGCCGGATCCGCGGTGGCTCGGATCGCGACATCCGCACGCACAAACGCGACAATGCCCCGACCATGAACCCGAAGGACGCCCCCGTACCGCCGCGGCTCTCTCGTTTCGCGGATCGCCTTGTCTCGAAGGCGGCGATGGTTGCGAACACCCGCGACGGGTACGCCATGGCGCGGCACACGCACGACTGCGACATGCTTTTCGTGCCGGTCGCCGGCCGCTTCGAGATCGTCGATGCCGAGGGGCGGCAGTTCGATTCCGCACCCGGACATTTCATCTGGTTCGCGGCGGGCGCTGCACATTCGACCGTCGCACGCACGCTGCGTCAGACGCACCTTGCCGTCTACATTGATCCCGACTTCTGGGCCACCGCACTTCGTGCCCATGGCACGACAGGTGCGCCGCAAGGCATGCGCCCTGGAAGCAGGGCGCTCGAAGTGCTTTCGCGAAGCATGCTCGAAGCTTCCGGAGCGCGTGCGGACGACGCTGCCGCGTACTGCGGCGCCTTGGTCATGGAGGCCGCGCGGCTCGGCGCCGCACCCGTCCTGCAATCGCAGCGGACGCCTGCGCGCTGGATTGCCGATCTGCTTGCCGATGGCATCGCCGCCGATCTGTCGCGGCCTTTGTCATCGTCGCTGCCTGAATTCGCGGAACGACAGCGCCTTTCGCGTAGGCAGGTCGAGCGCATCTTCAGATCGGCCTTCGGCATGTCGCCGCTTGCGTTCCAGCAGGTGAAGCGCGCCGAGCGCGCGAGGTTCCTGCTCGAGACCACGGACGATTCGGTGCTCTCGGTGGCTCAGCAAGTCGGGTGGGAGTCGGGTTCGTACCTGTCCCGCGTGCTTGGCCGGGAGTGGAAGCTCTCGGCGAGGCAGCTTCGGGACCGCCTGGCAGATCGGCGCTGATCCGACTCGGTTGCGAGCGTCGCGCCGTCGCCGGTGTCAGTCGATCAGGCCCGTTGAATCCAAATCAAACTGCAGAGCCTTGTGGTCGAGAAGCCCCCCGCGTTCGAGCGATCGCGATGCACTTGGGCGCTCCCATGTTCTTACCGAAGGGTCAGCGGTGCCCCGAATCACATGTGATTCCAAGAGGAGAAGCACATTGACAGCCTACTCGCGTAGGACAAAGCAAAAGCGTCCCGTCATTCGGACAGTGCGAACCTGTAGCCCATGTCGTATCCCTTGACACCCGCTTCGTCGAGCGTCGGAACGCTCGGAAGCAGCGCGATGCGTCGAGTGGTCGAGACCCCAAGTGCACGGAGTTTGCCGCCCTTGTCGGTATGTGTCAGCTGCTTGAGCATCTCGCCCGCGACTCGCACCTGACCAAGATGGCTTGCTCGAGTTGCGTGACGTCATGCTGATTGGCCCAGGCCAAGCGAGCGACAACAGGAAGCCACGGTCGTCCACCAGCGGGTGTCGCTCGCTGGTGCTGGAGTCGATATTGAAATCGCTTGGCATGCGGTAGGGCACGAGCAGTGCGCGGCATCACATCCGGTGCGAGGATGCGTTGTTTTCCAAGCCTTGCGCTAGACGCGCACGTTCACTGTCTTGCCCTGGTGGAATACCGAACATCCGCCGGTACTCTCGATTGAATTGCGAAGGGCTCCCGTACCCAACAGCGAAGCCGACGGTTGCGACATCCGCCGATGAAGAGTGAAGCCGCGAGCGTGCCTCCTGCAAGCGTATCCGCTTCTGGAATTGCAGCGGGCTAAGTGAAGTTACCCGCAGGAAATGCCGGTGGAAGGAAGTGACGCTCATGCCAACGAGGCCCGCCAATTCCTCGATCACGCGGATGTCCACCGCGAGGTCCACACACGTCCAAATGGCAGCAGGAGGTGTCCAGAATCCGGTAGTGCACGGACTGTTGCACCCGCAGGATGGGTCTGACAAACCAACAACCTACGGAGGGCGCCGTGCCCGAAAATCAAAGCAATCGCCGCAGTTTTCTCGCACTTGCAGGAAGCACTCTGCTGGGTGCCGCCACCTCGGCATCGGTAAGCGGATGCTCAGATGCCCAGGCGGCGGATAGCTCAGCGTGGAACACCACGAACAACCCCCAAGTCACTGCGCTCGGCCCCAACGGGGCGCAGATCACCGGGTACTGTGCGCCGGCATACAAGCCCGTATTCGATGCATTCGTCGCAAATTTCCAGCAGCGCCAGGAGATCGGAGCCTCGGTCGCCATCACTGTGAAGGGCATACCCGTTCTCGAGGCATGGGGCGGATTCTCCGACGCACTGGCCACCACGCCGTCGGTACCGTGGAATCGAGACACGGTGTCCTTGGTCTTCTCCTGCACGAAGGCTGCGACCGCGATATGCGCGCACATGCTCGCAGCGCAGGGGATGCTGGATCTCGACAAGCCAGTCGCCTTCTACTGGCCGGAGTTCGCGGCGAACGGCAAGAGCGCGATCACCGTTCGGGTGCTGATGCAGCATGCGGCCGGCCTGGCGGCCATTCCATTCAGCTCTCCAGTTCCTCTGGGCGGCTGGGCAGACTGGAGCCTGATGACGTCAGCGTTGGCGGCACAAGCACCGTGGTGGGAGCCTGGTACGGCACACGGATACCACGCGTTGACCTACGGATGGCTCGTCGGCGAGGTAGTGCGCCGTGTCAGCGGCGTATCGGTCGGCACGTTCTTCCAGAATCAAGTGGCCGCGCCGCTGGGCATGGACTTCTGGATCGGCATGCCCAGTTCAGAGCTCGGCCGGGTTGCTCCGATGCTTGCGGCCACAGAAGTGTTGCCGGTGGACCGCTTCACAAACACCGCGATCGCCGACCCGAGCTCGTTGCAAGCAGCGGTCTTCAATGTCGGAGGCTGGCTTGGAATTCCACCTTCAACACCGCCGGCCTACAACACCCCCGCCTCCCTCCAGGCCGAAATTCCGGCGGCCGGTGGTGTGTCGAACGCACGTGGGTTGGCAACGATGTATGCCGCGCTCGCCAATGGTGGCGCCTTGGGCGCCACTCGACTGCTGCCGACCGACTATGCGGCGTGTCTGGGGCTCATCCACAGTTCGTTGCCGGTCGACCGCACTCTGCTGGTCGCCATGCGCATGGCGCTGGGATTTCATGGCTCGATCGACAACCGCGCGATTGGGCCCAGCCTTTCGGTATTGCTCGGTGCCACGGCGTACGGTCACGCCGGGTTCGGCGGAAGCATCGGCTTTGCGGATCCGCAGGCCAATCTGTCCTTCGGCTACACGATGAACCGCATGGGTGCAGGCACGGCGATCAACGATCGCGGGCAGTCGCTGATCGACGCGGCTTACACCGCCCTGGGATTTACCTCGAATCGCTATGGCGCGTGGGTCTGACCGGCGACAAACCCGGATAGAGGGTAGTGCAGGATGAAACTACCATCCGGCCATGGCTACCACCTCCCAGCGCGGCAACGCAGGGCCCTTTGCAGGAACCTCGTCGCGCTGGGATATGCAGTTCAGCACGAGGTCTGTGGATGAGGCCGTCTCCGCGGTCGAACGGTTGTACGGGCCCCATGAACTTGTCCTGTACCCGAGACGCGTTCTAAACATGCAGTTCGGCGGATTTGACGTTGGACGTCTTTCCGTTTCGCATATCGAGTATGGATGCCCGGCACTCGGTCGACCTGAACGACCGAACGAGTACTGGATGTTTTCCTACATCGTTCGAGGCGAAGCACGTACCGCAGGGCAGACGGTGGGCACCGCGATGGCCAGCGTGCGAGCTCCCGGGACGATGACCGATATCCCGATGTCAGCCGACCTTCAGCTGATGAACCTCAAGATCGAACAAGCTGATCTGCTTGAAGCGCGCGCGACCCTCCTGGGATATGAGTCGGACGACCCGATAGGATTCGTTGACTGCATGCCTGCGGGATCGCTGCCCGCTGTGCGATTGGCCAGCCTTCTCCAGCGTTTGCAGAATCTTCCATCGTGTCCAGCGCCGTTCCGAGCGCTGTTGGAACGACGCTGGCAGGAAGCGACGTTGCTGGAATTGCTGATGACGCTGCCGCTTGCAAGCCCACTGCATCCGGATCGAAGTGCAGTTCAGCGCGGTGCGGTCGATCGAGCCATGGACATGATCCACGCCGACCCAGCGGCCAGCATCACATTGGGTGATCTGGCGCGCACGGCCGGTGTTGGCGTTCGCGCGTTGACGCGAGGATTCGAGCAGCGTTTGGGCATTTCACCGATGCGCTATCTGCAGCAACGCCGGCTGGAGCGCGCTCGCAGCGATCTCCTGGATGGATGTGAAAGCGTGACCTCGGTGGCCTACAGGTGGGGGTTTGGGAACCTCGGCGACTTTTCGTTGACTTACCGTGAGCGCTTCGGGGAGCGGCCCAGCGAGACCTTACGTGGCGCCCGGCGCACGCGTGCTACGCATGAAGTATGGTGAATGGGGAGGAGTCTGTATTTCCCGTTGCCGAGCACCCGACCGCGGCGGGCGAGGTCGCTGGCCCGGATCAGTCGCGTGGCGAAGCAGCCAACCGCTCGACCAATCGCCCCAACGCGAGCAAACCGTCCTTCGCTCTTGCCGAGTCGGGGACGCCGCAATTCAAGCGGATGAAGTTCCCGTACTCCCCTCGAGGAGAGAAAAGCACGCCGGGTGCGACGCCGACGCCCAGTCCGACGGCCCGTTCCTGCAGGACCATGGCATCGACCTGACCAGGCAGTTCGACCCACAGGAGAAAGCCACCGCTGGGCAAGGCCGACAAGGTACCCGCCGGGAACACACGCTCGATGTTTTCTGCCATGCGGTAGACCTGCGCCTGCATGGTCCGGCGCGTGCGGCGCAGATGCTTGGTCACACCGCCGCTCTCGAGGTACTCGGCCAGCGCCAGTTCCATCACCTGTGGCTGCCCGATGCTGGACACCCGCTTGAGAAAGCCGATCTGCTCGCTAAAGCGCCCGCCATCGACCCAGCCGACGCGCATGCCCGGCGCAATGGTCTTGGTGAGCGAGGCGCACAGCATCACAAGACCGGACTCGTCGAAGCCTTGTGCAGCCTGACATTCACCCTCGAAGTGCAAGTCGGCAAAGGTCGCGTCCTCGATGACGGGGATCTGGTGGCGGATGACCACCTCGACCAGTTGTCGCTTCCGGTCCAGGGGCATGGTGGCACCCGTTGGATTGCTCACGGTCGTCGACAGCAGCACGGCTGCGATCTTCCTGCCACCGGCGGCGGCCGCGTCCAGCGCGTCGACGTCGAAACCGGCCTTGTTGGCGCTATGGATGGGCAGGGCGCGCAGGCCCAAGATCTGCAGCGCTTGAAGGAATCCATAGTAGGCCGGCGCCTCCACGGCCACCGTGTCGCCGGGTTGGGTGACCGCGCGCAGGCACAGCTGAACCGCTTCCACGGCCCCGTTGGTGATGACCACGCGACGCGGATCGACGCTCGCTCCCCACTCCACCGCGCGACGCGCGACCTGCTGCCGCAGCTCCACGCAGCCTGGCGCAAAGTTGTAGCTTCCGATCAGCGTTGGCCTCTTGCGCAGCAGGGCGGCGATACCGCTGGCCAGGCGCTTGCAAGGAAAGAACGAGGCATCGGGCACGGCTGCACCGAAGGGAATGAGATCGTCGCGATACGCCATCGCCGACGCGGGACCGGTCTCGGCGATGTAGCGCATGACGACGGCGTTGTCGGGCGTCGGCATTGCGCGCGCGAGTTCGGGCAAACGTGGCGCGACGTAGAAACCGCTCTGCGAGCGCACGACGATCCACTGCTCATCTTCGAGTTGCCGGTAGGCTTCCTGGACCGTGTTGACCGAGAGCTTCTTCGACTGGCTGAGCGCACGCACCGAAGGCAGCTTCTGGCCTGCGGTGAACACGCCTTGCAGAATCTGCTGCTTCAGCTCGTCGGCCAGGCGCGCGTAGAGCGTGGAGCGCAGTGCCGCTGCGGGCTTCGCCTGCACCGTGGGCCCAGTCGAATTCGATGCGCGGACCGCAGCGAGTTCGACCACCTTCGCTCGTTTGTCATTCGCTTGTCTGCCACTCGCGCTGCCGTTCATATCGATCCTCGTGCCGTGGACTCACAGGCTGACCTTGCCCGTCATCATCGTCCTGGTCGTGCCGCCGATCCAGAAGCGGTGATCCTCCACCGGCCCCCGGATGTGAACGCGCCCATCCCTGCCGACAAAGCGCCCCTGGCGAGTCTGGTACGCGAGATGCCCGGCGTCAACGCGCAGACCCTGCAGATGATGCTGCAGCGTCGCCACGCAGGCATTGCCTCCGCCACACACTGCGTCCTCGGGCACGCCGATGGCCGGGCCGAAGGACCGAACGTCGAAACGCACGTCGGCGGCATCGACGGCCGGGGCATAGACCGTGATCCCGGACACGCCCAGCGCGACGCTGAGCGCCTCGATCGCCGGCATGTTCGGCTTCAGCATCGCCAGACCGGCAGGCTCATCGAGCTTGACGACGATCCAGTTCGCGCCCGCGCTGACCCGATACGAGTCGGCTGCGTCGGCGAGGCCGATGGCGGCAGCGACGGCCCGAGCGTCATCAGTGGTAAGCGGGGCCACTGAACCCGGCGCCGGCGTCTTGACAAACACCTTCACGCCACCGGCCGAGAGGCGCAGCACCTTCAGTTCCACCTCGCCGACTGCACACTGCTGCCAGAGCGTCGCAGTTTCGCCGGGACCGTCGCCAAAGCGATCGTCGCTCGCCACGAACGAAGGGCGCCGGACCATGCCGGTCTCGACGGCCAGGTGCGCCGCTCCAAGCGATGGATGGCCTGCAAAGACCAGTTCGGCGCGCGGAGAGAAGATGCGCACCGCATAGTTGTCGCGGTCGTCTGCGACAGCTTGGGCGCTCGGACGAAGGTAGACCGTTTCGGGCATGCCGTTCCAGGCCGCGAACGCCTGCATCTGCCCCACTGCCAAGTCCTCGTCGACCGTCACGATCATGACCGGATTGCCCCGGTAGTGGGCCGACGAAAACACGTCGACGACGTGGAACTCGCTCATCGTTCGGCCATCGCCCGCGCGACGGCCAGCATGGTCTGCGCCGCTGTCGCAGCAGACTGAGCCGTGACGTCCAGGTGCGTGGTGGCGCGGATGAAGTTGCCGCCGATGGCTCGTACACGCACGCCCTCGGCCATGCAGCGTGCAGCGAAGGCCTCGGCGTTGACGGAGTCCGAGCCGAAGCTGAAGCGCAGGATGTTCGATGCCGGCCGCGGTGGATCGAAGCAGAACAGATCGCAGGCCGACAGCGCGTGCCAGATCGATTGCGCGTTCGCGTGGTCGATCGCGAGTTGCTCGATGTGGTGCTCCAGCGCATAGAGTCCAGCGGCGGCCAGCACGCCGGATTGCCGCATCGCACCGCCCAGGCGGTACTTCCATTGCCAGGCCTCGCGCACGAACTCGGCGCTGCCGCACAGCACGGCGCCCACCGGACAGCCCAGCCCCTTGCTGAGGTCGATCCAGGCGCTGTCCCAACCGGCGGCGTAGTCTGCGGCGGCGATTCCGGTGGCGGCGGTCGCATTGAGCAGTCGGGCGCCGTCCATATGGCAGTTCAGGCCGTGCGCTCGGGCCACGTCGCGCACAGCGTGCAGTTGCGGGAGTGACCAGACAGCACCGCCCGAAAAATTGGTGGTCTGCTCGACCGAGAGCAAGGTCGTGCGTGGCGCCGTGCGGGTCCGAGGCCGCACGGCCTCGACCACTTGCTGCGCCTCGAAGATGCCGTGCGGCGACATCAGCGCACGGATCGAGACGCCGGCGAGCGCCGCGGCGCCGGCCGCCTCGGTGCCATAGATGTGCGACTGATGGTCGCAGATCAACTCATCACCGGGCCGCGTGTGGGTGAGGATGGCGACCAGGTTGCACATGGTGCCCGAGGGCATGAACACGCCGGCCTCCTGACCCAGCAACTCGGCGACCTGTTCGCACAGTCGCAGGGTAGTGGGGTCGTCGTCCGACTGCTCGTCACCGACCAGCGCCTGCGCCATCGCGGCACGCATGCCCGGCGTCGGCCGGGTCTGGGTGTCGCTGTAGAGGTCGATGCAATGCGGGGGCATGGCGTTCAGATTGCGGTGGCGTCGGCCAGCGGCAGACCCATGTCGGCCGGCACCCCCGGCGGCAGGTCATGGAAGACGGCCGGCTCGAGCGCCGTGCGATTGACATGCAGGGTGAACACGTCGAAGCGGTTGTAGTAGCCCACGACGTCGTGGAATTGCTTGGGAGCGATGCAGTCGTCGAGGTCGATGTCGGCGTAGACGATGCCCTCTTCGTCCTGCAAGGTTTCGCTGATCACCGAACCGGTGGGGCCGATGATCATCGACACGCTGCGCGGCGAACTCTCCACCAGCGCGCGGGCGGCCGGCTCGCCCCGGCAGATCAGATCGGCTGCGGCATCGCTGAAGAAGCCCGAGGCGACGATGGTGAAGCACTTGGCCTCGAAGCTGTGCGCACCCGAGCGGATGCGGATCGCCGAGGCCAGGTCGTAGCGCTCCTTGCTGGTTGCGGGATGGGTCGGCCAGCAGGGTGAATAGGACGCGACGTGAACCTGCTCGCCTTGTGCCATCAGGCTGTAGCGCGCGAGCGGGTTGGTGTTCTCGCCGCAGACCAGCGCGCCGACCTTGCCGAACGGCGTGTCGACCACGCGCAGGCCGCTGCCGTCGCCGTTGGCCCAGGTCAACTTCTCCCAATAGGTCGGGACGAGTTTACGGTGGCGGTTGAGGATGTTTCCGCCCGCGCCGATCAGCAGGTTGGTGTCCCAGATGCAGCCCACGCTGACCTGGGACGCTTCGTTGATGCCGATCGAGACGACGACGCCGTGCTGGCGCGCGGCACGCCGCACGCGGTCAATGGCCGGGTGGTCGATGGTCACCGCGCTCTTCGCCATGCGCACGAAGAAGTCATGGTTCTCGACCGGTGCGCGCAGGCCCGACCAGACCGGAAAGGCACAGATGTGGGCTTCGGGGAACGCGACGATCTTGGCACCGTTGCTGGCGGCCTCGGCGATCAGCGCGCAGGTCTTGTCGATGGTGGCGTCGAGGTCGAAGTAGATCGGCGAGACGTGGCAGGCGGCGGCTTTGAATTTTGAAACGAGTGTCATGCAGGGCTCCGATGAGGCCAGAGTTTGCAGCCCGGGATGCACGTCTGAGAAGATGCAGCTGAGACGGCTTGTGACCCATACAGTTGCCGCCGTGCGGCCCGAGCTACGACCGCCGCCGATACGACTGTCAGCGTCGCCTTTGCGGCGCTGGATTTGACTTTTTTTATGTCCGCTCACGGTCGACCACGACCGCTCGGACGGCGAGCGCGACGGGCCGGTCCACCCGCCATCGCAGTCGTACGACATGGCCGGCGGATGCGCCCCCGCAGAGTTGCCGGTCGGCGGACCTCTGCTCGCCGGTCCTCGCGTTATCCTACTGATTTTCTATGGCGCAGTTCGCGTTGAGTAGTGACGGGCTCACCTGGTGAGCTACCGGCCGCGCAGACTGGCTTCGTGGCCCGAGCGTTTCGGGCCGATGGAACCTGTGATGAGAGCGCGCGAACTCAAGCAGTTGTTGAACCAGACCGCCAGACTCACGCTCGGTCAGTGGGAGCAGTTGATGGCGCATCTGAGCACGGGCCTGGCACTTGACCAGGCCACGGCCATCGTTCAAGGCCGAATGGAGCAGCATCCTGGCTGCCCGAAGTGTCAGGCCCAGCGGGTGGTGCGCAACGG
>Ga0307509_10003300_pt1 | contig 24752 bp, 16 predicted proteins | sample 10_EM_MG_FD_202245 | JGI IMG/M metagenome (GOLD analysis project Ga0307509, IMG submission 202245) | Populus trichocarpa ectomycorrhiza microbial communities from riparian zone in the Pacific Northwest, United States - 10_EM | ecosystem: Host-associated > Plants > Roots > Unclassified | place... | reverse complement strand
ACTATCCCACAGCGCCATTCTGAGGGTGGAAAAATAAATATAAGACATTGACTGCATTTACTCCTTTTTCACTTTATTTGTTAATTTTTCTTTGCTATTTAATGGTGGCCGGAGAGAGTGATGGTTCCCTGCAATGGTTTCACTTTTTCGATGGTATATTTCCCGGTTGATGGTATCCGAAAGGGTTCACCGCCAAGCGCATGGTATTCTAAAGGTTTGCTCATTATAATATGGTGGAGATAGTGCCTCGCTTAGATTAGGGGTGGCAAAAATAGGTTCTCGAGTATTGAACTATTTGTTGGTATAAGGTTTCTTTCTCCTCTCAAATGCTTCATCTAAGTTTCTATATTATTCTCAAGCCGAGTACAACTTTTTGTTTTCTTTCCACTTTCTTTATTATTCCTTTTGTTCCTATATACTTTCTTTCAATGCCTTTGTTCTTTGTTGCGGAAGTGTGGTGGGAGTGGAAGCTTGGTGAAGCGGAACCAGACCACCACACTATACACTATATAGCTTGCTTATATCTTTACGATCATTCTTGTAATAGTTGGCGGTAATCTATGATCTTGATTGTCAGCTATCATTACTTCTCAGTTGAAACGATTGCGCGTTGCTACACTATTTGTTGTAATATGCGATCGGAATATGTGCACAGAACTAGGACGAAGAAGTGATAACGGAAAGTAGTGAAGATCTCGTATTGTGACCACGCTTGTTAATTCAATAATAAGAAAGCCATAGCTCAGCTATATAATACAGCAATTGAGTTCAGCCATGACCACCGTATTCTGCTAATAAGGAAAGACAAAGACTATCAAAGAAGTATCCTGGGAGGAACAAAAGGAACAATGAAAGAACACACAATAGGCTTTCAAGTCAACCAGTAACGAGTATGAAAACATAAAGGGCTGAAAGAAATATTTGAGAGGAGAAAGAAACCATATTTGAAAGGAGCAGAAAACCATATACGAACACTATTTTTGGTTCACTAAGTGAGTGATATTACATGACCACATGCAACAATACTTGTATTGGATGCGGCTTATCCATCAGGTAATCGTATTTCCACCGCATATTATCCTCTCCAGGATATTCTATCAACTTGTATTGAGGGGCTGTTGATTCATAGCGTGACAAGCGACTTTAAGATCCTAGTATAGCTATACTTCTATTCTTAGCGAGTGTTGGGCTTTGTGCCATTCAGACTCATGCGATCTTTTATAAAGACTGGTCTGGGACCAGTTCAAACCGGACCGGACCACCCAAGTTAGTCGGGTCCAGTCATCGCTATCACCAGGACTGGCCAGCCCGGTCCCGCCTCCAAGACTTGACCGGTCGGACTATTCGGAACCCTGCGAGGGGGAATGGTGTGGTTCCGGTGTAAGTTATGCAAATGGGCTGGTAACAGCAAGGAAACGATATGGAGATGCGTATTCGGTAAGATAAAACAGGATTACTGCATTGAAATTAATTTCAAGGTCACATTTCCCAAGGCTCAATTTGGTAAATTAGGTACTTTTTCTTCGGTGCTCCAGGATGTGACTGATCATATTTGCAGTGCTACTTTAACACGAGAAGACCCCCGCTTTTCCTTACCTTCGCCCCGGTTTTCTTCTGCTCCCACGGATATCATCAACCCACCATACTCAATAACTCCTCCACTACAACAGCACAAGCAGAAGAGAACGGAAGATGTCTCAATATCCCATCTGTGACAACTCCTTCAATAATACCAATTCTTTTAATAATGTGTGGAACAACTGTACCATTGCCGGCTCCGCTCCTGGCCTGGCTATCGCCCCTAAAGCCCAAGCTACGCCATCGGGATATCCAAGATCGCCGTGCCGATAATGTGGGGGAGTGGCTTTTGCAGACTACGGAATTCAAAAACTGGTTTGACTGGAGAGGTGGAAGCGAAGGCGATAAGGCAGTATTGTTTTGCTATGGGGGTCCGGGGGTCGGCAAAACATTTATTAGGTAACACGAATCATTCCTGGAGGATAGAAGGAGAAGCTCAGTACTAACAAGCCACGATGTCAGTTCGCTGGTAGTGGACAGGCTGTGCGATCAGTTCACGGGGCAAAACATGGCCGTTACGTGTTTCTATTTGGACTTCGCAACGCGAAAGGAGCAGTCCGTTGCCAGTATTCTGGGTTCATCGCTCAGACAGGTTGTTGGCGGAATGGGAAAGGTTCTAGAGGAAATAACACTGGCCTTTCAAAGGCAGAAAATGGCAATCGGTGGACGGGGGCCGGGACTCCCGGATATCGTAAAGATGCTACAAAACATCACATCCTCACTACGCACCTTTATATGCGTTGACGCTTTAGACGAATGTGCGCCGACGCATCGCGTGAAACTCCTGAATTCACTCCAACAAATCCTCGAAACGTCCTCGCACACACGAGTATTTATCATGGGGAGGCCTTATGTGCGTGCTGAGGTTGAAAAGCGTCTTGCTGGACGAGTGATAAGTATATCTATAGGCCCCAACAAAGACGATATCATCGAATACCTTCGTGTTAGTCTAGGCGAGGACGAAACTCCAGACGCCATGGATGAGAGCCTAGAGGCAGAAATTCTGAAGAAGATTCCCGAACATATGTCTGAAATGTAAGTAGGGGAATGGTATTAGGAGTCCTGCGACACACAGCACGCTAATAGATATGCATCTAGGTTTCTACTGGTCTCCTTAAACATCGATGCGATCTTAAACGAAAAGACAATCTCGGGGAGACGAGAAAAGCTCCGCAAAATGACAAGAGGATTGGAGTTGGGAGATGTTTATGGTGCGACAATCGAACGGATAAAGGCGCAAGGTGGTGACAAATCGAGACTCGGGATGGCCGCGTTGATGTGGATCAGCCATGCGGAACGGCCGTTGCGAGCGGAAGAGCTCCGCCATGCCCTAGCAGTGCAGCCAGGCTCCACGGATTTCGATTTTGGCAACATCCCTTCGATTTCGACGGTGGTAAGCTGCTGCCAAGGGCTTATTACTGTGGATAAGGAGGGCTCAACTGTACGATTAATCCACTTTACTCTCCAGGAGTATCTTTCCCCTCGTCCCGATATATTCAGTAATCCTCACTCGGTAATGGCCGAAATATGCTTGACTTATCTAAGTTTCCAACAGGTCAAAGACCTTCGGGCTTCTCCGTCTACTGATGCGGCGAACACACCCTTTCTAGGATATTGTTCCATTTACTGGGGAGCGCATGCCAAAAGGGAGCTCTCGGACTACGAGAGGTCGCTTGCGCTAGAGCTGCTAAAAGAGAATTATGGCCCGATATCGACCAAATTGCTTTTAGAACAAGCAAAGCGTTCCTATACTATGTATTTTGATACTTGCTCCCCATTCAGTGGACTACACTGCGCATCGTTCTTCGGAATTGTTGAGATTGTAGCTGGTTTAATAGAGATGGAATGTCATGATATCAACGGAAGAGATTTTTCGGGCCGTACGCCACTCGCATGGGCTACCCGCAGTGGGCACGAGGAAGTGGTGAAGGTACTACTCGGGCGGAGGGAGGCCAATCTGGACAAGACAGGTAATGACAGCCGAACGCCACTCTCGTTTGCCGCCCAGAAGGGACATGAAGGAGTTGTGAAAATACTACTCGCGCGCGAAGAGGTCAATCCTGACAAGCCAGATAATGACGGCCGAACGCCCCTCTTGTTTGCCGCCCGGAAGGGACATGAGGGAGTAGTGAAAATACTACTCGGACGTGAAGAGGTCAACCCTGACAAGTCTGATAATGAAGGTCTAACGCCGCTCTCGTATGCCGCCCTGTATGGACATGAAGGAGTCGCAAAAAGCCTACTTCAGCGGGCAGAGGCCAACCCCGACAAACCAGGTGATGGCGGCCGAACGCCCCTCTTGTTTGCCGCCCGGAAGGGACATGAGGGAGTAGTGAAAATACTGCTCGGACGTGAAGAGGTCAACCCTGACAAGCCTGATAATGGTGGTCTAACGCCGCTCTCGTATGCCGCCCTTTACGGACATGAAGGAGTTGCAAAAAGCCTACTTCAGCGGGTAGAGGTCAACCCCGACAAGCCAGATGATGACGGCCAAACACCGCTTTCGATTGCCGCTATGAGGGGAAATGAGGGAGTGGTTAAAATACTACTAGGGCGAGAAGAGGTCAACCCCGACAAACTAGATAAGAAGGGCCGAACACCGCTCTCGTTTGCCGCCGGTAATGGAAATGGTGGAGTGGTGTCAGTGCTACTCGGGCGTGAGGAGGTCAACCCTGACAAGCCAGATAATAGGGGTGGGACACCGCTCTCTTTTGCTGCCCGGGACGGAAATGAGGGAGTGGTCAAAATATTACTCGGACGCGAAGAGGTCAACCCTGACAAGCCAGACAATGACGGTCGAACACCGCTCTCCTTTGCTGTCCAGTCTGGAGCTGAGGGGGTTGTAAAAATGTTACTTGGGCGGGAAGAAGTCAACCCCTACAAGCCAGATAATTACGGTCAAACGCCGCTCTCGCATGTCACCTGGAGATGGCATGGGGGTGTGGCAGCTCTGCTAGAGTCTCGCAATGCGGCAACCCCCGGTAAAATTTGAGGTCTAAGAGACAGCGCTTCGTGGAAACAGCTGCCGCCGCCCCTTCCCTTCGGGGGGCTGCTCATGGCGATGCACACAGATATCAGCCCTTGCCGGTAGAGGATATCCCATCACAGGGTATACCGATATACACCACACCCTCCTGCCCCCTTTCAGTTATTTTCCTTCATACTTGGGTGAGAATTTATGATTTTTCTATTTCCAAAGTTCCGTAGAGATTGACTCGTGGGCGGTTTCTATTGATACGGGGGGCCGAGTTTATAGATTGCAGATTTCATCCTTTCATATTTAATCCTCTCTCCGTAAATTCCTACCTGCAGGTCTTTTTTTCTCTCTTGTATCGTTCTTTCTTCCTTCGCTTCCTTTTCTCCCCTCTCGCCCAAATCATTGATAATCTTCATATAGTGTTTTTTTTAGACAGAAGTGTGGTGTACGATAGTATAAAGATTCTTCTGCGCGTTGTCAACAGCCTCATATTCACCACACTTATAAGAGAAAACTAAATTAAATACCCTAATGAAAATGAACCATCTGAAGCTGATGACAACAGGCCACGTCGGCCAGAGGTGAGTAACCAGTCCGGAGGAGGCTTAGAAAACCTACTTTTCGCTTCCCTCGTTGGTCCCACTTATCCCGCGGTCAATTTCGGGGCCATAGAACATATAATACCACCAGATATGTCGCGAAGGGGGTATACCCTAGCAGATACTCACAAACACTAACACTATCTTAGCCGAAGCTGTATTAACACCGCCCAATGGCTAATATCCCAGTACATCTTGCCGGGTTGGCAGGAAATAACATCTCTGAACAGCTTGGCACAGGGCTACACAACTAATGAAATAAAAAGAGGTGAGGACCGAAGCGTCCTTCCCATCAAGGAATCTACCCAAACCATGGATTTCGCACTCGAAGGACGCAAGTCCATCGCAGCACACCTTACCCTGTTCGCGACCTCACAGTTGTGCGATATCAACCCCGAAACAAATATATATTACACTTTAGCCATGCTATTTTTGTTCAAAATTTCCGGAACCGTACTCAAGATACCTGCGGGAGTGTGGGGTCTCGAAACCAGCGATTCTGCTGCGCTCAGGCCTCTGTCCACTTACCAAACGACCCCTATTGATATTCCCGGGAGCGGTTAGGACACTTGTAATTATCGTACTCGGATACCAGGGCTAGTCCGCGAACACAGGGCTGACAAAGCTAACGACGATATTAGGAATAGCGCACTCACTAAGGGGTGTGTGTTGAAAACCAGAAGAATTCCTCGAACGCTTTCTGCTTTACTATTGGTTGAACTATCTATTCAAGGTTTCTATTGGATATTTGCCACTTTAGCTCATGCTCAGAATAAATCCTGGTGTTCGCGGACTAACCCTGACACCCGAGTAGATCCATTAGCGCAAAGGTCGGGTTAGTCTCCGACAGATCCTGGCGCAGACTCTCTTGCGGCTCTTACCGGCGTCGGTCATGTGTGGTCATGTGATTAGGGTTCACAAGAGGATCTAGGTCTAAACTAATCCAGATTCGGAAATTCGAGTGATAGATAATGAGTATTTCTCTGGAGACTCCTAGGGCGGAGAGAATGAGCGCAACCTAATCCAGAATTCTCTGTGTGTTCGGCAATGCCCAGCTGCCCACTTTCCTAAAATGGAGCCACATCAAATATTTCTGATGGTTGTTGCATCTTGCATCCATTTTATCACCCATATTCTCAACACTAAATTCAAAAATTATCCACGATTGACACCATTAATCCCATATCCTATAGTAGAGCACTCCTTCGGAGGATTTTTTATTTCTTTAGTCAAAAAAATAAATTGCGCCATGATCGTTTTACTGTATTATGTAGTGTGTTGCTTTTCTTCAATAAATTCCAAGTGCTTGGTCTATTATTGCGCTCAGTCTCCCCGCCCAACGGTAGGAGTATACATTTTTTGGTACCGTAGCCGCAAGTTACTCGAGTAGGATAATTAGGCAACACAGGTCCTCGCCTAGCTCTTGCTTGCTGGGAGCACGGCTGCGTTACAGGCCACTAAATACTCCCTCGCCCGAATAGTTTAAGTTGACCCCAGATGTTCTCTTCCGTCAGAAAAAAAAAGAAGGAAATCCACGGGTGCTGTGGCTTTTGCCGATATGATAACCCATTTAATTTTTTAGTTTTAGCTTATTGCGGATTGAATGGTTTAGACGAATCGCACTTTAATTTTGCGGTCGCACAGGGGAAGTGCCTTATTCGTGGGCGGAGTTACCTCATAAACTGCTGCCGGGCTCGTTCAAGGGGTCACGAGAAGCATACCATACCAAAGGATGCACATCTGCAGCCTTTACGTCTTCAAATGCACGAGGCTGTACGAGTGCCGGTATAACTTGAGACGGTACAGTGCTGTGGGTAGCCTGGTTAACGGGATTTGGCGTCTGCACGAATCTCTGCAGCACCTCATGCTAAGCGAATCTTCCAGGAGGCCAGTCCAGCTCCTCAGTACAGCTGTCTGCGGTACCATGACAAAATTTTATAGCCGATACATTCTAGCCCTGTTGTGTTACCGTACCACCCTAGGTGCCAGAACTACAAGTATAAGCATCTGGCTGTTCCCGTTCCAGTACTGTACGAGTACCAGTCGTGCGCATGAGGGTAATTTAGACTTAATTCGTAGCTTGAGCTCGGGCTATCTTGCCGAGGGTTGCTCCGGAAGATGAGGTGGGGGGCGGGGGGCGAGGTGTGGTTTGGGTTTATCCAAATGGGCTGGTAGTAGCAAGGAAACGATATGGTGATGCGGATTCGGTAAGATAAAACGGGATTACTGCATTGAAATTAACCTCAAGGTCATATCTTCCCCAGGCTCAATTTGGTAAATTAGGTACTTTTTCTTCCGTGCTCCAGGAAGTGACTAGTCATATCTGCCGTGCGGCTTTAACGCCACAAGACCCCCGCTTTTCCTTACCCAGGCCACGGTTTTCTTCAGCTCCCACGAATATCATCAACCCAAACTCAATAACTCCTCCACTACAACAGCGCAAGCAGCAGAGGCCAGAAGATGTCTCAATATCCCATCTGTGACAACTCCTTCAATAATATCAATTCTTTTAATAATGTGTGGCAAGTGGGCTGGTAACAGCAAGGAAACGATTTGGATAGCGTTGTTGGCACTAAGTCGCCATAGTTTGTGCCACGCCACAACCTCCCAGATGGATGTTCCCGGCACGGCACTAATTATGTAGCGCCCAAGCAATACATGTGCAAATAACATGACTTTTTAAGAAGAAACATAGAACCCATCTACAAGCCCAATTAATATTGAATATCCCCCATTTCCCATCCCTTTGGGTTCTCACTGTGCTGAAGAACATGAATATTTGCTTCCTCAATAACAGAAACAAGCCTACAATAATTGAATTGTGCCAGGTTGTGCCATCAGCTAATCTCACTACTCGAGTACATTCTGGCATTTCGTTGTGCCGTGCCGCGCACATCGGCATGGCACAAAGCACTTCAAGTTCCAACAACGCTAGATCATACAAGTATGGAGATGCGTATGCAGTAAGATAAAACGGGATTACTGCATTGAAATTAGCTTCAAGGTCATATCTTCCCCAGGCTCAATTTGGTAAATTAGGTACTTTTTCTTCGGTGCTCCAGGATGTGACTGGTAATATTTGCAGTGCTACTTTAACGCGAGAAGACCCCCGCTTTTCCTTACATTCGCCCCGGTTTTCGTCAGCTCCCACCGATATCATCAACCCATCATACTCAATAACTCCTCCACTACAACAGCACAAGCAGCAGAGGCCAGAAGATGTCTCAATATCCCATCTGTGACAACTCCTTCAATAATACCAATTCTTTTAATAATGTGTGGAACAACTGTACCATTGCCGATGATCGGGCTCCGCTCCTGGCCTGGCTATCACCCCTTGAGCCCAAGCTACGCCATCAGGATATCCGAGATCGCCGTGCCGATCATGTGGGGGAATGGCTTTTGCAGACTACGGAATTCAAAAACTGGTTTGACTGGAGAGGTGGAAGTGAAGGTGATAAGGCAGTCTTGTTTTGCTATGGGGGTCCGGGTGTCGGGAAAACATTTATCAGGTAACAAGGATCATTCCCGGAGGATAGAAGAAAGAAAGGCTCAGTGCTAACAGGCTACGATGTCAGTTCGCTGGTAGTGGACAGACTGTGCGATCATTTCACCGGACAAAACACAGCTGTTACGTGTTTTTACTTAGACTTCGCAGCGCGAAAGGAGCAGTCCGTTGCCAGCACTCTGGGTTCCTTGCTCAGACAGGTTGTTGGCGGAATGGAAAAGGTTCCGGAAGGAATAACACAGGCATTCCAGGGGCAGAAAATGGCCATTGGTGGACGGGGGCCGGGACTCCCGGATATCGTGAAGATGCTACAGAACGTTACATCCTCACTACGCACCTTTATATGCGTTGACGCCTTAGACGAATGTGCGCCGACACATCGTGTCAAACTCCTTAATTCGCTACATCAAATCCTCGAAACATCCCCACACACACGAATATTTCTCATTGGGAGGCCTCATGTTCGTGCTGAGGTCGAAAAGCGTCTTACCGGACGAGTGATAAGTGTACCCGTAGGCCCCAATAAAGACGATATCATCGAATACCTTCGTGTTAGACTAGACGAGGACGAAACCCCAGACGCCATGGATGAGAGCCTGGAGGAAGACATTCTGAAGGAGATTCCCGAACATGTCTCGGAAATGTATGTAGGGGGAATGGTATCAGGAGCCCTACGACACACAGTACGCTAATATGCATCTAGGTTTCTACTGGTCTCCTTAAACATCGATGCGATCTTAAACGAATCGACAATCTCGGGGAGACGAGAAAAGCTCCGCAAAATGACAAGTGGATTGGAGTTGGGAGATGTTTATGGTGCCACAATCGAACGGATAAAGGCACAAGGTGGTGACAAATCGAGACTCGGGATGACAGCGTTGATGTGGATCAGTCATGCGGAACGACCGTTGCGAGCGGACGAGCTCTGCCATGCCCTCGCAGTGCAGCTAGGCTCCACGGATTTCGATTTTGGCAAAATCCCCTCGATTTCGACTGTGGTAAGCTGCTGTCAAGGGCTCATTACTGTGGATAAGGAGGGCTCAACTGTTCGATTGATCCACTTTACTCTCCAAGAGTATCTTTCTACTCATCCCGATATACTCAGTAATCCTCACTCGGTTATGGCCGAAATTTGCTTGACCTATCTGAGTTCCCAACATGTCAAAGCCCTTTGGGCTTCTCCCTCTCCTGATGCGGCAAACACACCCTTTCTGGGATATTGTTCCATTTACTGGGGAGTGCATGCCAAAAAGGAGCTTTCGGACAACGGGAGATCACTTGCACTGGAGCTACTAAAAGAGAATTATCGCCCGATATCGACTACATTACTTTTAGAACAAGTAGAGTATTTCTATATTTCGGATTTTGATATTCCCTCTCCGTTCAGTGGACTACACTGTGCATCGTTCTTCGGAATTGTTGAGATTGTGGCTGGTTTAATAGAGATGGGATGTTATGATATCAACGGAGGAGATTTTTCAGGTCGTACACCACTGGCATGGGCTGCTTGTAGTGGACATGAGGAGGTGGTCAAGGTGCTACTCGGGGGGGGAGAGGTCGACCCCGACAAGCCAGATAATGACGGCCGAACTCTGCTCTCAATTGCCGCCCGGTATGGGCATGGGGGAGTGGTAAAAATACTACTAGGGCGGGAAGAGGTCAACCCCGACAAGCCAGATAATTACGGCCTAACACCGCTCTCGTTTGCCGCCTGGGGGGGACATCAGGAGGTGGTTTTGATTCTGTTCGGACGCGAAGAGGTCAACCCCGACGAGCCAGATAATAGAGGCCAAACTCCGCTCTCGTTTGCCGCCCGGTATGGGCATGGGGGAGTGGTAAAAATACTACTAGGGTGGGAAGAGGTCAACCCCGACAAGCCAGATAATTACGGCCGAACACCGCTCTCGTTTGCCGCCGAGTACAGGCAGGAGGGAGTGGTAAAAATACTACTAGGGCGGGAAGAGGTCAACCCCGACAAGCCAGATAATTACGGCCGAACACCGCTCTCGTTTGCCGCCCGGTATGGGCATGAGGAGGTGGTTTTGATACTGCTCGGGCGTGACGAGGTCAACGCTGACAAACCAGACAATAACGGTCGAACACCGCTCTTATTCGCCGCTTGGAACGGACGTGAGGAGGTGGTAAAAATACTACTAGGGCGGGAAGATGTCAACCCCGACCAACCAGATAATGATGGTATAACGCCGCTCTCGTATGCTAGGTGTGCGAGTGTGGCAGCTCTGCTAGAGTCTCGTATTGCGGTAACCCCCGAGAAAATTTGAGGTCTATGTGACAGCTTCGTGGAAACAGCTGCCGCAACCCCCCTTTCCGGGGCAGGCTACTCATAGTGATGCGCACGGAGATCGGCCCTTGCTGGTAGAGGGTATCCCATCACAGGGTATACCGATACATACCACACCCTCCTACGCCTGTTTGTTATTGTTTTCACACTTGGATGAGATTTTATCATTTTTCTGTTTCCAAAGTTCCCTAGAGATTGACTCGTGGGTGGTTTCTATTGATGAGGGGGGTTGAGTTTATAGATTGAAGATTTCACCCTTTCATATTTAATCCTCTCGCGGTAAATTCCTACCTGCAGGTCTTTTTTTCTCTCTTGTATCGTCCTTTCTTCCTTCGCTTCGTTTTCTTCCCTCTCCCCCGAACGATAGATAATCTCTAAATGGTGTTTTTTTTTAGACATAAATATGCTGTATGATAGTATAAAGATTCTTCCGACCGTTGTCAACAGCCTTATATTCACCGCACTTGTAAGAGAAGACTAGATTAAAGACCCTAATGAAAAATAACCATCTGAAGCTGATGGCCACTGGAAACGTCGGCCAGAGGTGAGTACCCAGTCCGGAGAAGGCATAGCAAACCCTCTTTTCACTTCCCTCGTTGGCCCCACTTATCCCGCGGGCAATTTCGGGGCCATAGAACATACCACTAGATATGCCGCGAAGGGGCTCCCTAGCAGATACTCACCAACAATGAGACTATCCTAGCCGAAGCTTCATTAACACTGCCCAATAGCTAACATCCCATTACAACTTGCTTGCCTAGTGGGCAGGAAATAACATCTCCGGACACCTTGCTACAAGGCTACACAACCAACGAAACAAAAAGTGGTGAAGGCCGAAGCGTCCTTTCCATCAATGAATCTACCCAAACCATGGATTTCGCACGGGAAGGACGCAAGTCCATCGCACCACACCCCACCCAGTTCACCTCCCCACAATTGTCTGATCTCAAACCTGAAACAAATATATATTACACTTTAGACATGCCGGGTTTTATTCAAAATTTCCGGAACTGTATTCAAGATATCTGTGAGAATGTGTTGTTGAAAGCCAGTGATTTTGCGCTCCTGCATCTGTCCACTTACCAAACGACCCCTAGTGATTTTCCCGGGAGTAGTTAGGACACTGTAATTCTCGGTAGATATAGCGTAATGGAGTGGTTAGTCTCCCACAGGTCTTGGCGCCGACTCTTCATTCGGCTCTTACTGATGCCTGTCATGTGTGGTCATGTGATTATCGTCCACCTGGAATGTTCCGCATCTGGGTCTGAACTAATCCGTATTCGGAAATTCGAGTGATAGATGTTGAGGGCGGGGATTAGGAGCGCAACCTAATACCGAATTCTCTCTGTCTGTTCGGCCATGCCAAAGCCGCCTGCTTTCCTAAAATGGAACCACATCAGATATCTTTCATGGTGATTCCTTCCAGTTTATCACGCATATTCTCTCAACACTGAATTAAAAAATCAGCCACAATTGACACCATTAATCCCATATCCTAGAGTAGAGCACTCCTTCGCAGGATTATTATTTTTTAGTCAAAAATAAATTGCACTGTGATCATTTTACTGTATGCGCTTATCGCCCTCGGTCTCCCCGTCCTACGCTAGGAGTTTCCATTTTTCGGTACCGTTGCGGTGAGTTAGGATAATAGGCAACACAGACCCTTGCCCAGCTCTTGCTTGCATGCCACCCTGGGGGTACGGCTGCGTTACCGGCCACTAAATAGTCCCTCGCCCAAGTAGTTTAAGTTGACCCCAGATTTTCTCTTGCGTCAGAAAAGAAAGAAATCCAGAGGTGCTGCGGATTTGCCGATATGATACCTGTTTAATTTTTAGTTTTAGCTTTTATTTCGGAGTGAGTGGTTTAAACGAATCGCACTTTGATTTTGCGGTTGCACAGGAGAAGTGCCTCATTCGTGGGCGGAGTTAGCTCATGAGCTGCTGTCGGGCTCGTTCCTGGGGTCACGAGAAGCATAGCATATCAAAGGATGCAAATCTGCAGCCTTTATGTCTTCAAATGCACCAGGCTGTGCGAGCGTCGGTATAACTTGGGACGGTACTCGAGGAAGCCAATCCGGCTCCACCAGTACTCGAATACAACTGTCTGTGGTACCGTGATAAAATTTTATCGCGGATGCATTCTAACACTGTTGAGTTACCGTAGCACTCTGGGTGCCAGAACTACAAGTATAAGCATCTGGCTATGTCCGTTCCAGTACTGAACCAGCCGCGCGCTTCAGGGTAATTTAGGCTTAATTCGTAGCTTGAGCTCGGGCTGCCGAGGGTTGCTCCGGAAGATGAGCCGGGCGACAAGGGGGGGTAGTGTGGTTCACGTGTGTGCAAGTGGGCTGGCAATATGGATAGCGTTGTTGGCACTAAGTCGCCATAGTTTGTACGATGCCACAACCTCCCAGATGGATGTTCCCGGCACTGCTCTAATTATGTAGCGCCCAGGCAATACATGTACAAATAAAATGACTTTTTAAGAAGAAACAATGAAACCATCCACAAGCCCAATTAATATTGAATATCCCCCATTTCCCATCCCTTTGTGTTCTCACTGTGCTGAAGAACATGAATATTTGCTTCCTCAATAACAGAAACAAGCCTACAATAATTGAATTGTGCCATCAGCTAATCTCACTACTCGAGTACTCGAGTACACTCTGGCATTTCGTTGTGCCGTGCCAGGCACACTGGCATGGCACAAAGCACTTCAAGTGCCAACAACGCTAGATCGTACAAGTATGGAGATGCGTATGCAGTAAGATAAAACGGGATTACTGCATTGAAATTAATTTCAAGGTCACATTTCCCAAGGCTCAATTTGGTAAATTAGGTACTTTTTCTTCGGTGCTCCAGGGAGTGACTGATCATATTTGCAGTGCTACTTTAACGTGAGAAGACCCCCGCTTTTCTTTACCTTCGCCCCGGTTTTCGTCAGCTCCCACGAATATCATCAACCCACCATACTCAATAACTCCTCCACTACAACAGCGCAAGAAGCAGAGACCAGAAGATGTCTCAATATCCCACCTGTGACAACTCCTTCAATAATACCAATTCCTTTAATAATGTGTGGAACAACTGTACTATTGCCGACGACAGGGCTCCGCTCCTGACCTGGCTATCGCCCCTGGAGCCCAAGCTACGCCATCAGGATATCCGAGATCGCCGTGCCGATAATGTGGGGGAATGGCTTTTGCAAACTGCGGAATTCAGAAACTGGTTTGACTGGAACGGTGAAGGTGAGCGTGATAAGGCGGTCTTATTTTACTATGGGGGTCCGGGGGTCGGTAAAACATTCATTAGGTAACAAGGATCATTCTCGGAGGATAAAAGAAAGAAAGGCTCAGTGCTAACAGGCCACGATGTCAGTTCTCTAGTAGTGGACAGACTGTGCGATCAGTTCACGGGGCGAAACGCAGCCGTTACGTGTTTTTACTTGGACTTCGCAGCGCGAAAGGAGCAGTCCGTTGCCAGTATTCTGGGTTCCTTGCTCAGACAGGTTGTTGGCGGAATGGAAACAGTTCCGGAAGGAATAACACAGGCATTCCAGGGGCAGAAAATGGCCATTGGTGGACGGGGGCCAGGACTCCCGGATATCGTGAAGATGCTACAGAACATCACATCCTCACTAAGAACCTTTATATGCGTTGACGCATTAGACGAATGTGCGCCGACACATCGTGTTAAACTTCTTAATTCGCTACATCAAATCCTCGAAACATCCCCACACACACGAATATTTCTCATTGGGAGGCCTCATGTTCGTGCTGAGGTTGAAAAGCGTCTTCCTGGACGAGTGATAAGTGTACCTGTAGGCCCCAACATAGACGATATCATCGAATACCTTCGTGTTAGACTAGAGGAGGACGAAACTCCAGACGCCATGGATGAGAGCCTAGAGGAAGACATTCTGAAGGAGATTCCCGAACATGTGTCGGAGATGTATGTACGGGGAATGGTATTAGGAGTCCTGCCACACACAGTACGCTAATAGATATGCATCTAGGTTTCTACTGGTCTCCTTAAACATCGATGCGATCTTAAACGAATCGACAATCTCGGGGAGACGAGAAAAGCTCCGCAAAATGACAAGTGGATTAGAGTTGGGAGATGTTTATGGTGCGACAATCGAACGGATAAAGGCACAAGGTGGTGACAAGTCGAGACTCGGGATGACAGCATTGATGTGGACCAGTCATGCAGAACGACCGTTGCGAGCGGACGAGCTCTGCCATGCCCTCGCAGTGCAGCTAGGCTCCACGGATTTGGATTATGGCAACATTCCTTCGATTTCGACTGTAGTAAGCTGCTGCCAAGGGCTTATTACTGTGGATAAAGAGGGCTCAACTGTGCGATTAATCCACTTTACTCTCCAAGAGTATCTTTCTACTCATCCCGATATACTCAGTATTCCTCACTCGGTAATGGCCGAAATATGCTTGACCTATCTGTGTTCTCAACAGGTCAAAGCCATTTGGGCTTCTCCCTCTCCTGATGAGGCAAACGCACCCTTTCTGGGATATTGTTCTATCTACTGGGGAGTGCATGCCAAAAAGGAGCTCTCGGACAACGGGAGATCACTTGCACTGGAGCTACTAAAAGAGAATTATGGCCCGATATCGACTACATCACTTTTAGAACAAGTAGAGAATTTCTATATTTCGAATTTTGGTACTCCCACTCCGTTCAGTGGACTACACTGTGCATCGTTCTTCGGAATTGTTGAGATTGTAGCTGGTTTAATTGAGATGGGATGTTATGATATCAACGGAGGAGATTTTTCGGGTCGTACACCACTGGCATGGGCTACCCGCAATGGACACGAGGACGTGGTCAAGCTGCTACTCGGGCAGGGAGAGGTCAGCCCAGACAGGGCAGATAATTTTGGCACAACACCGCTCTCGATTGCCGCGGAGTACGGACATAGGGAAGTGGTGGAAATGCTACTAGGACGGGGAGAGGTCAACCCCGACAAGCCCGATAATGGCGGTCGAACACCGCTCTCGCATGCCGCCAGGTGGGGAGATGAGACAGTGGTGGGAGTGCTACTCGGACGGGAAGAGGTCAGCCCAGACAGGGCAAATAACTTTGGCCGAACACCGCTCTCGATTGCCGCCTGGTATGGGCATGGGGGAGTGGTGGAAATGCTACTCGGACGGAGAGAGGTCGAACCCGACAAGCCAGATTATGACGGTCGAACACCGCTCTCGCATGCCGCCGAACGGGGACATGACACAGTGGTGGGAGTGCTACTCGGACGGGACGAGGTCAGCCCGGACAGGCCCCATAATGGCGGCCTAACACCGCTCTCCTTTGCTGCCGTGCACGGACATGAGAAAATTGTGGAAATCCTCCTCCAGCGGGAAGAGGTGAACCCGCACAAACCAGATGATGATGGCCAAACACCGCTTTCGATTGCTGCCATGAACGGAAATGAGGGAGTGGTCAAAATATTACTGGAACGCGAAGAGGTCAACCCCGACGAGCCAGATAATAGGGGCCGAACACCGCTCTCGTTCGCCGCCGAGGATGGATATGAGGGAGTGGTCAAAATATTACTCAGACGCGAAGAGGTCAGCCCCGACGAGCCAGATAATAACGGCCGAACACCGCTCTCGTATGCCGCCGAGGGTGGACGTGAGGGAGTGGTAAAAATACTACTAGGGCGGGAAGAGGTCAACCCTGACAAGCCAGACAATGACGGCCGAACATCGCTCTCGTTTGCCGCCGATGGTGGATGTGAGGGAGTGGTAAAAATACTACTTGGGAGGGAAGAGGTCAACCCCGACCAGCCAGATAATAAGGGTCGAACGCCCCTCTGGTATGCCACCATGAGTCGGTGTGAGAGTGTGGCAGCTCTGTTACAGTCTCGTATAGCGGCAACCTCCGGCAATATTTGAGGTCCAGGATACAGCGCTTTGTGGAAACAGCTGCCGCCGCCCCTTCCCTCCCGGGGCAGGCTACTCATAATGATGCGCACGGAAATCAGCTCTTGCCGGTAGAGGATATCCCATGGAGGGTATACTGATATATATCACACCCTCCTACACCTGTTTAGCTATTGTTTTTCATACTTGGGTGAGAATTTATGAGTTCCTGCTTCCGAAACCTCGTAGAGTTTGACTCGTGGGTGGTTTCTATTCTTGTGGGGGGTCGTGTTTATAGATTTTAAAGTTCATCTTTTCATATTTAATCTTCTCTCTGTAAATTCCTACCTGCAGGTCTTTTTTTTCTCCCTTTTATTGCTCATTCTTCCTTCGCTTCTTTTTCTCCCCCTCGCCCGAACGATAGATAATCTTTATATAGTGTTTTTTTTCGACAGAGATGTGGTGTATAATAGTATAAAAATCTTCTGCGCGTTGTCAACAGCCTTATATTCACCCCACTTGTAAGAGAAAACTAAATTAAATACCCTAATGAATAGAACCATGCCATCTGGGGCTGATGACCACCGGCCATGTCGGCAAGAGGTGAGTAATCAGTGCGGAGGAGGCATAGCAAACCTACTTTTCAGTTCCCTCGTTGGTCCCCGCGGTCAACTTCGGGGTCATAGAACATACCACCAGATATGCGGGGCGGCTCTACCCTAGCAGATACTTACCAACAATGAAACTATCCTAGCCGAAGCCGCATTAACGCCGCCCAATAGCTAACATCCCAATAAAACTTGCTTGCCTGGTGGGCAGGAAATAACATCTCCGGAGAGCTTGCCACAAGGCTACACAACCAATGAAACAAAAAGTGGTGAGGGCCGAAGCATCCTTGCCATCAAGGCATCTGCAAAAACCGTGGATTTCGCTCGGGAAAGACGCAAATCCATCGCAGCACACCTGTCAAGTTCGCGTCCTACAGTTGTGCGATCTCAAACCCGAAACAAATATATCACACTTTAGACATGCTATGTTTTATCCAAAAATTTCCGGAGCGGTACCCAAGATATCTGTGGGAATGTGGTGTCTTGAAAACCTGCGATTTCGCCGCGCTCCGGCCTCTGTCCGCTTACCAAACGACCCCTATTGATTTTCCCGGGAATGGTTAGGACAGTTCTCGTAGATCTATTAGCGCAACGGTGTGGTGATTCTCAAAGAGATCTTGGCGCCGACTCTTCTTGCGGCTCTTATTGTTTTCTGGTCATGTGATCAGGGCTGACGAGAGCAGCGTCCAGCTCGAATGTGCAGCATCTGGGCCTGAACTAATCCGTATTTGGAAATTCGAGTGATAGATGTTGAGGGCAGGGAGAATGAGCCCAGCCTAATCCAGAGTTCTCTCTGTCTGTTCGGCGATGCCAAGCTGCCTGCTTTCCTAAAATGGAACCACATCAAATATTTCTGATGGTTGTTGCTTCCAGTTTATCACGCATAATTATCTTCAACACTGAATTGAAAAATTAGCCACCATGGACACCATTAATCCCACACGCTAGAGCACTCCTTCCGAGGAATTTTTTTTTTTTAGTCAAAAAAATAAATTGCGCGTTGATCGTTTTACTATATATGGAGTTTTGCTTTCTTCAATAAATTCCAAGTGCTTATTATTATTATTATTGCGCTCAGTCTCCCCGCCCTACGGTAGGAGACTCCATTTTTCGGTACCGTAGCGGTAAGTTAGGATAGTTGGGCAACACAGGTCCTCGCCTAGCTCTTGCTTGCATCCAATGCTGGGAGTACTAGTATGGCTGCGCTACCGGCCACTAAATACTCGCCCGAGTAGTTTAAGTTGACCACAAATTTTCTCTTCCGTCAGAAAAGAAGGAAATCCACCGGTGCTGTGGCTTTGCCGATATGATACCTGTTTAATTTTTAGTTTTAGCTTTTATTTCGGAGCGAATGGTTTAAACAAAGCGCACTTTAATTTTGCGGTCGCATAGGAGAAGTGCTTTACCCGTGGGCGGAGTTACCTTATGCACTGCTGTCAAGCTCGTTCAAGGGGTCACGAGAAGCATAGCATATCAAAGGATGTAGACCTGCAGCCTTTATGTCTTCAAACGCACGAGGCTGTACGAGCGCCGGTATAACTCGGGACGGTACAGCGCTGTGGGTAGCGTGGGTAACGGGATTTGACGTCTGCAAAAATCTCTGCATCACCTCATGCTTAGCGAATCCTCGAGGAAGCCAATCCAGCTCCACCAGTACTCGATGACAGCTCTCTGCGGTACAGTGACAAAATTTTATCGCGGATGCATTCTAGCCCGGTTGTGTTACCGTACCAGCCTGGGCCAGAACCCAAGGTGTGTGGCTGTGCCGGTTCCAGTTCAAGGGTTGGAACTTCTTAACAGGAACCGGCAGGGATAATATGGCTGGTTAACCTTAAATAACCGTTCCATAACTTCTTGCCAGACCTTGCACCACAATCCCATGTTCATCCCAAAATGACGCTCCGCACGAAAACGTTCTGTCAAGGCTGAGCTTCATCGCACAAAAAGTCACCCACCCCCCAACCCTGCCAGTCTCTTCCCTGTCAGGCCCCCTGCATGCCAAGCCTTTTCATTAGGCCCCTCCCACACCAGTTTTGTCTGGAGCGAGATAAAAAGGGCACCCCCTCCTGCTACTCTTCGCCTTGGAACTCTAGCGACGCTAACCAAAAGATTCCCCTTACTTCTTGCCTAAGGCCCACTTTCGTCTGCTCTCTCTCGCATACTGGGGATTCGGATTCATACCCCTTCTTCTTGCCCAACCAACCCTTATCCCAACGCGGTTGTCGCAATGGACCCCCATGGCCATCAATCCGCGCAACCAACTTTACACTCCAACTCACGGCCTCCTGGCACGCGGCCCCCCCCAGTCTACATCAATAGGGCGCATACAGGGTGGGACATGCGGCTGGCCGAGCCGAGCTCTAGCCTCACACCCCCAAATCTCCTATTCGTAAGGCTTATAATCGGACTATTGCTGCCCTTGGCATTGTTCATCCGGGTTTCCATGAAAAAGGTAATTTGAGCCACTGTTTCTCGGGGGCTAAGTTGCAGCTTTACTGATTATCGAGTAGATATTCAACAAATGCAACCAATATCGAACTGATCCGGCTCACCGCACCCAGTTTGGTAACACAGACTACGATTTCATACCTTATACAATTCATGGACCACATATACAATTTCTAGGACTCTCTCCCTCTACCGAGCTACTTTTCCAACATACCCACACGTCGCGGGTTGCTGGTTGTACTCGGGTGTGGACAAAAAAATCGGAAAATTTGACGCACATCCCCACAGTCACCGGTATTATCTCCACGATTACCGGTATTTGTATGGAAGCGGCGGAAATATTTTTCCGATTTTTTCGTCCCTGCCCGAGAGGTACCAGCTACGCTTCAAAGCTTATTTCCTCACTGGCTGTCGCCATCCTGGCTAATACGGCAAGTCTGATCTGCGGCTTTGAATCGGTGTCAAGTGTTCAGGGATTGTTTTTTTGTGGCTTTATAATCTTGAGGAATTTGGAACTTCCTCTATCACAGTTTCGCGGACATATGAGGGGAACATTGTGTGCAAGTAGCGCAATGACCAGCCATGGTGTCTACGAGGATCTATTCGTCTCCGGCAAATGTTTTCCCCAGCTTGCTAATCCCCCTATACGCAAGCTACATTATCTGTAAGTACATTTCTTGCGATACCCTGTCGGATATTCTAGCTAACACTTAGGCCTTGTAGAAATTTGTTTCAACACCTCCCAAATATTAACAATATTCGTCTACGTTCACATATCATTCTGTATCGAGGCATACCCGGTACATTAGGTATTCTTATTTGAAGTCAAATCGTGAGCCGGAGTGCTAATAGTGTCTTAGATTCGATTACACTTCAAGATACCCAAAACACCACTTTCACCAACATCGACTATCACACGGCCGCGAGCAAATCTTGCCGTGGGCGGAACAGACCTAGACATTGCCCGACTTTACCTCATAGCGACAGCGCAGCGATTAGCGGCAATCTTCTTACATACCCTCCTCTAGCGATATCAACAGTATTCACCACTCTTCAAAATTCTCCTAAACAGCCATGGCTTCCATACAGAGCCCCTCATCTTTCGTCGATTTCGGTGCCATCTTCGACGACTTTATCAACAAAGATTGTCTCCTTAGCGATGTACCTAACACCTTAGATTCCGAGGAGACAACTTCCCTTCCCCCACAAGAACGACAACCACATCTTCAAGAACTATCTCCTCCCGCAACACCAAAAGCGAATGGTGCTCCTGCGATCGGCACGCATCCTCATCCACACCCAACCCTTAAATTCTCGGAGTCGCACTTCCTGGCCACTGAGACTACAGACCTACCAATCTGGAAGGACCCTTCCGACCTATTCAACTTTGACTTGGCCACTCCTGACGCAATGCTTGTAAAAGACTTGCTAGCTGCTACTGATGAAGGAATCCCCCAAATCCTAGCCACGTTGGCGGAACCCATACCCTCAAATCCCACGACAGACTACCCCCTCCAAGCTCCCACACAATATTCGGTGCTCCCGCCAACCCCCTTCTCTCTCCCTTCGACAACCACATCGCCCGCCCCTATCGTGCCGCCCCCTCCACCGCCCTCTACCGTCCACTCGGTACTTACACCCACACTCACCACCACCACCCCTCCCCCCACTACCGCAATACCTACCTCCAGACCCCGCCAAAAGAAAACCTTCCCCTGCACCTCCCCTCACTGCCACCCCACTGCGACAACCCAAAACTCTGAAACAACCCACCATCACCATCACAAAGACCCCAAACACCGCTTCTGCTGCCGCTATGAGGCCTGCACTTCGTGCACTAGCTACACTACGAGAAAAGACCGCAACCGCCACGAGGCATCGAAGCACAGTGAGCAGCACCTAGTTTGTGATGTCTGCGGGCATACAACGGCTAGGGAGGACAATATGAGAGTCCATGTACGCGCGGCGCATAGGGAAGGGTGGGAGGTGATTATGAAGAGGATTATGGGGGTTAGGATGAGGATGGTTATGGGGTTTCGGTAGGTTGGCGGGTGGGGGGGGGGGGAAAGGTACCCGTGTGTTTTCCATATTTCCTTTCTTTTTGAAAAACCGGTGGGTAGGGTAGAGAAAAGGCGTTTTTTTCCTTGCTTCGTTTAGTGGGGGCCGGACATACATCTCGCTAACCCACATTTTGTCACGTCTCGCTACTATACTCTTGATTTCTCCCAGTTGATTTTACGTTTTCTGTTTTTAGCGCCCGTATTTGCTTTGGTTTCTTTTAGTTTCTAGCGTATTTCCTTCCCTTTTCTATATCATACCTTTTTTCTTTTTTTTTCTCTCTCCCGGTTTCCGACTCTTCCTTGTCCGGTGCATTGCATATTTGGACTAGAGCGGGGGGGTGCTAGACCTCGCATTAGGATATTGGCGTCGCTTCTCCTGGTAGGGTCAGTCGTATTTTCTATTCCACTCGCGTCAGCCCATGTGCTGCATGCGAAGCTTTTCATTGTGTTTTTCCCCACCAGCCCGACGGAGGAAATTCTGGACGTCTTAGATTGAGATCTAATCACTCCAGTTCCTGCGGTACAATGATTTTATTTTATTTTCTCCTTCTAACTTACTTTGTCTGTTTACAATTTGTTTTATATCATGCTATTACAAAAAATATATGTTCGCACTGTGATAAAATAAAAAAAACAGCTATGAGACTCCTGTTTCTTTGGAAAAAAGAAGAGAAAATTCGGTGTAGATATTGCCAGTGGGGGTAGTAGTTCATTGTTCTGCTATACCACCATTGCTTGCGGGGTGGTAATTACAGCCTTAGCCTTAGCCGTACCTACGCGAAACTAGGGAGGCAACGAACAGGAACATTCTGCGGGCGGAAGAGGATTTTCATCAGGGTTAGGGTCACAAATTACCAGCAACGCGCAATTAATCCCTGTTGGTGCGCAGCCTAGCACCGAGTTCCGTCGTAGCTAAATTACGCCGGGTAAACTACCGGAAGCGGTAGTGCTTCCCAAGCACCTGTGCTCGTCGCGACACCGTGATACCAGCGCGGCGGAGCACTCGCGAACCTATCCCTGCCCAAGCACCTTCCATCGTAAACCCTGACTCGCATTTGGCGCACTGCACAACCGCCATGGAATTTCCCGCCCAGCTGAAAAAGCTTGTCTCGGGCCAAGCCACCACCAGGGGCGCAGTGCATTACCGTAAAAACTCGATAGATCCACTAAAGTTCATCGACCTCGGATCACCCCGATCAGAGACAAAACACCCCGAGAAGGAATAGTGTTTTCCAGACTGGGTATAGGTTGGGGAGGCGAGCTTGCAGAATCTCATTTAACTTATATTCGCAATTTTATTAACCTACTCCTCTAAACCCATTGCGGTTTAGAAGGTGACTCATGCTAAGATCCCCTTTAGTGGATCTATCGAGTTTTTACGGTACTTGTATTAGCCCCCCACCCTCGCGTGCGTGATCAGACGTGTTTCATTTTATGATGTGGGCACCTTGATGGATGGATGGGTGGGTGGAATGTGGGGCTTGACGTCATTGGGGATTGGAAGATCTTGCGGTCGGGTATATCGGTGTAGGGTTGGCTGGGGGTTGGGCGCGGTTGGGTATGATACGGTAAGGAGGAAGAATTCGGGGGGGAGGGATTGGTGAATGGGGTGTGGCGCGGGTAGCGGGTAAATTAGTCGGTATAAAGATGAAAAACATGAAAAAAGGTTCTGCGAAGGGGGCTGATGAGAGTGGGTGGTTCGCCGGGGGTAAGGTATCCCAAGCTAAATAATTAAAATTAGCTTTGGGACTGGTGAGCTCTCTACTCGTACGGGTCGCTTGATACTCAGATCCCGTTCGGAGTCCTGAGAATTGGCAATTTAATGGGGAGCCGGCAATGATGTGACCGGTCGAGTTTTTGTAGCTCTGTCGTTTACAGTACTGTGCATAGTGTTCCTCGAGGCTTAATTATTGGTCAGCATAATAATATCTACACCGCCGACTCCAAAGCCTCGGCCCTCTCGTTGCTTAGCAGAGTATGATACTGTAAAAATTCGAAAAAGTCGGTATGCAGGTGCAAGGATTATCGCACTCTGATTGGCAAGACCTGGCCTACGATTGGCCACAATCCTTGCATTTGCATACCGACTTTTTCGAATTTTTACAGTACCGTACCGTAGCGGTGGTTGCAGGGGTAACAAGAATTCCCGAAGCTCAAGGGTTAGTTAGAATGGGTGGATTAGGTAATCGGCCTACCACGGCAACGAGAATGTCCGGAAAAAGAGATAGTGTTACAGAAGCCAGAGTATATATATACCAGCTACTTCGAAGTTGAGCATAACCGAACGAGCGAGAATCAGGTGTTGTAAATTACAGGGAATTCCTCACCATGGCAATAAACCCTTATGTTATTATCAAAGCCGGAGGTCAAAAGTCCCAACCCTCAAGAATCATGCCCCAGACAATACCCGAGAAAAAAAACAAGAAATGCACAATGACACAAACTTCCTTCTGTAAGGGAGCTCTCTTCCCTCCCAAATATTCGCCAAGAGAACTCAACTTCAAACTTCAAACCCCCACCCCCCCTCATGTGGGGGGCTCCGTCACTCGATTATTAAAGAATCGGAAACTTTCAAGGCACTGAAATGTGATCAAATAAATGACTATTCCTGGAAAGAAGCATGGTGAGAAGGGAGATCGGAAATATTAACTAGCGCCTCTGAAGCAGAATCGGGCGGGGGGGAATTCGGGGGTGTGTGAATCGGAGGGGATTCTGGTTATCGTGGGGAACTTGTAGAAAATTGGGCTATTTCATGTCTAGTGTTCTCAACTGTCCGGGGGGGGGGGGGCATAGGGCA
>Ga0307509_10003299_pt1 | contig 24761 bp, 33 predicted proteins | sample 10_EM_MG_FD_202245 | JGI IMG/M metagenome (GOLD analysis project Ga0307509, IMG submission 202245) | Populus trichocarpa ectomycorrhiza microbial communities from riparian zone in the Pacific Northwest, United States - 10_EM | ecosystem: Host-associated > Plants > Roots > Unclassified | place... | reverse complement strand
GCGCAGACCACAATTAGCGCTACATGCCGAGTAGGCGATCGTCAGTGATATACGTGGTCTGCTTGAGGAGACTAGGGACTCGGCACGTGCCATCCACGAACCTGTCTCTAATCGTCCACCTCATACGGTTGTCTTATATCGTGGACGGGCCGGGGTCGAATCCAACCGGACCTCATCGATTATCCCAAGCAAATACCTTCAATCCAAACATGAAGGCCGCTCGTGAGTATCAAGCACGAACTTCCGTATATTTTATCGACGAGGCTGACGTTCCCACAGGATATGCCTCCCGTCTGCGGCAAAAGCTTATACCAGATGATATACGGCGGAGGATCGATGACATCTCCGAGCAGTTCACTGGTGCCGGATGGAAGAATCTGCCCCAGGAGCTCATCGATGAGATTCTAGGTTACCTCCTAGATGATCCGGCCGCGCTGAGAGCCTTCTCCCTCACGTGCAAGCGCCTCTTCAGTACCACGCGACCACTCATCCATCAACGACTCGTGTGTTTGGATTCAAGGTCGAACCTTCCCAAGCCGAAGGGACCCCTGTTCAGTCGTCGTAAGAGAGATCCCGGAGCCTTCGACCGGTTGATCGATGCAGATCGCCTGGGCGTTCTGCGTTACACTCAACACCTCGCCCTCAAGCTGAATCCCCTGGCAGATTATCCGCGTCTCAATCCAGATGACCTAAAAGAATACCTTCCACATTTTCAGTCGATCGCCAAGTTGCGTACTCTCACCCTCGACACCTTTAATTTCCACCCGTTCATCCCGGTTTTCGATAAACATTTCGGCATGTTCGCGGACACTCTGCAGCACCTCGATATACGAAACGCCGACTGCACGGAACAAGAACTCTTGTTTATCATATGCCAATTTCCTCTGCTGGAAAACCTGACCGTGTCCCCAGCCAGCGGGATCGTTACATACCCTAGGCACCCCGTTCCAACGATCACGCAGTCACCGCCGCTCCGGGGAAAGCTCGTTTTGGTCCATATAATTTCGAGGACGCTCCTCAATGCCCTCGCTGAGTTCCCTGGAGGACTCAGCTTCCGTTCACTGGAACTGTTCGGATGTAGGGACCCAGGGGCTGTCGTTGCAGCATGCAGCCACACTATGACGTCGATATCGTACGTATGGCCTGCACGGAATGATGAAAGTGAGTCAAATTCTTGTCTCTGGGTGCGTATCGTGGCGTAACATTGGGGACTACAGTAATTCCGCTAGACCTCGGACGGAGCGTGGCGCTCAAAACGCTTGAATTAACCATCCAGTTGTCGGCTCTCCCGCTAGCCCGCGAATGGATCCAACGGACGCTCCGAACAATAACGTCGCCCGTGTTCAGCGAATTCGTGATCTGGGTTATGAATGGGGTACATCCGTGGCGTCCGGTGGATACCCTCGGTTGGGCGCCCGTAGTGTCGTCGTTGAATGCCCTAGCCAAACGCAATCCTAATTTCAGGGTTGTTCTGAGGGGGGAGTTCCCGCTCATATATGGTACCTGGTGTGATCGTGACGGGGCTCACTCGTTTTCCAGGAGTCACTTTCCGATTATTCCACCGAAGAGTTTTGTAACATATGAGTACGTACCTCATGTAGAGAACCGGGTTTTGGGGTTTGGTGATCTGTAAATACTATGGCTTCACGCATCCTTTCCGGTTGTTGGGTGTTTGGGTTTTTGTTTCTGACCTCCTCCCGCATCGTTCTCCGCCTCTGGTCACATGGAAGACTAGATTTGACCACGATAGAATGAGGGGGGAGTTGTCGATCCATCTAGATGTTTAGGCGGACCTGAACCTACGCCGGGATGATATAGGAAACTCTTGGTCGGGTTAGGGGGAAGGAAGAACCAAGGTCACAACCACACGTGAGAGAATCGAAGTTCTTGTTGGAGACGCGTTTGCGTCGAGCCTGAAGTTCAAACATGATATTGTTATGACCATAGAGACTATAGTGGCAAGCGGAAGGCGGCAAAGTTGCTCTCGATCCCCGCCTCCCCGACCTGGTAAAGCCACCCAAGTTGACGTCACGCCTACGCGCTCGGCGCTTTGACAACAACCAAACCGGCTGGCAGCCCATCGACCTCGTTTGACTCCTCCACCATGGAGAAATTTCTAAAGCGCACTCGTCGTGAGTTACTACAGCCCTTAAGCACGACACTGGGCGCGTTTCAAAGCTGACTATTCGGTGCGGCATAGGAGACAGCGGCCGCTCAAGCCAGTCCAGCTCTCGACGGAACTCGCAATCTACTCCCCAACAGACACGCGCACGTCAAGCACCAGTCCCATTTCCCACCGGTGGTATGATAGTCCTGCAAGTTCATGGCGGTGCACTGATTACGTCGGGTTTAGATCCTGATCCGTCTACTTCCTTCGGCTCAGGAGAGTCGGTCTCGCAGTGGAGGAGGGAAGAGATCCTCACTCTCCCTCAAGAACTTCGGGGTCAATGCTTGCTTACCATGCAAGCTCACGAACGGCAGACTTCTGCGATCCCGGAGCAGAGTCATATCGCAGGGCTACAAGGTGCATACGATCCCGCCGCGACGTCTCAGGCATCGAACGTGCAAAGTATGTTTGGGTCTGACATCAACACGAGCTGCTTTGGAGAACGAGAACGCGCGCGTCAGATGGAGGTTTTGATGGTTATGTGGTCTAGAGGGTTCGTCTAATATTTTCTTGTCGAGTTGTTTTCTGGCTGATTTTTCCCATCGACGATTCGTTCGACTTCTCTGAGATAGTGGAAATCCTGGATGACCAGTTCCGACCAAAATACACCATCCGTTTCATGGCGAGGGTCTTTTGAGCCGAAACACGCACGGCACTATTAGTCCCTACGCCTTCAACATCCCAGGGGTGTTTGGATGATTCCCCGGTGCACAAATTCACGCCCCCACTGTATCCCCCTCCCATACCCTCCACTGCATCCTCCTCTCTTCTCCCCTCGCTCCTCGCGAGCTCTGCCATTCGGAAGCATGGACCTTCCGACTTTTCGCCGGTCATCCTGCACCTAACCTGTTCTTTTTATAGTGAATGCTTCGGATCCCTGAATTCCCTCATACACGAATTATGTACTTGTATGACATGATGTACCACCAACCTGCAGGCCTTCCGTGACACCGTACTCATCCTCAAGGCTAATCCCGACAAAACTTTACAACTGCTTTTCCCACTCGTGTAACCCGGTGCGATCACCCCTCCCTCGAACGCTACCGCCTTGTGGGATTTTGCGTCACCCGCGTCACCCCCAGATTCGGTAAACTAGGCCTGTTCTTACGTTCGGTACATTAAACAACGTGATTCTTGCGTGCCAGTCTTGCTGGCGCGGTAAAACACCAATTGCAAAAACCATATCATGACCGCGTACGGCGTGGTATCGAAGGTAGGTGGAAGTGGATTTCCCCTCCCTTCTACCCCTCGGACCAGACAGGGCGAGGTCATGAATTCCGATTGACTCGTACCATCTCACCTCGAGACGGCCCTGAAGAGTCTCAGATTAGCGCAATACCTCCATTCCGTACAGAGTGACCACCTCTCCTCGGGAAATAGTGGAAGCGATAGCTGGGCAAAGCAGTCAGGAACCCCGACAACTTCGTCCTCTCAAATGTCACCCGAAAGAGTCCACTGGGTGACAGGTGCACGGCGGGCGGTTGGCTGGCGTAGTTTGTGCGACAGGGGTTGAGTACGGAGCACCAGTCCCAAGCAGCACGGCGTGGATACCGGCGCAGACATGGCGATGTGTTTGAGAGTCAGATCGGGGATTTTCCCCAAGTGGTTCCAACGATAGAGCTGCTCACTGAGTGAAGGTCACAGCGCAACAGAGCGTCTACGTCGAAGGACCCTTCCATGATGTGGTTGTGCTCGTTATCCCTAGCGATGGGACCCAGCCATACGGTCGCCACGACGTCGTCAGAACATTCACCGGCACCCTCGGGATGGACCTCTCCACGGAAAGGACAACGGCCCGGACCGCCCATATGTGACGTGTAAACCTCCCGCCCAACTACTTGCACCGCTTACGCTAAACCGCCACTATCGCACCAGCACCACACCCTAGACAAAGCCTGCAAAAATGGCAACACGTACACGCAAGGCCAAGATGTCGCTCCTGGACGACAGAATCGAAATTTTGAGCAGGGACGCAGTCGAAGCCTCCTCCGCAAAGCAGGTCTTAAGAACCGTTAGCGCCACCCTCGCTCTGGTTCGGGTTGGTGCCACCATTCTGCCCGCTTGTGGACTCTCCTTGACGACCTAACCAGGACAAACTGATCGACGACGAAGATTCCGTGCAACTGTCTGAATACTGTTTCAATGTTTGCGAGGTGTTGAAGACTGTCGTCCAGGGAAGGAACGCGGACAGTCTCGATGTATCCGTGAGGGTGGCACTCGAGGATTTGGGAAGGTGTGTTGATTAGTCTCCTTCTATCTACCCCCTCACCAACCAACTCCAGGATCACATGTGAAATCGAGCGGACTCTGAGGAGGGGGGTGGGCATGCCACGCACCAAACGCAACAAGGGCAAGGTTGAAGGGCAGAAGTTCAAGATCCAAGAGATACTCGGCACCCTTGACGCACCGAGCGCGCCCATCGATGGATCCCTCTCCGCTGATTCTCTCAACACCGCTACGACCTCTACATCTGAGAGCGGTGCGCCTTCACCCCCATCTTCGCCGATCTCGCGCGGAGTACTGACTACCCCCACTTTCCTGATTTCAATATTCCAGCTTGCAGGCGTTTGGTCAGACGTACATTCACTCTACGTGAACTCCCCTCCCTGATTGAAGTGATCTTCTCGAGTCAGGATGAGAGCGACATGATCCGTTGCCTCCTTGGGGACGACATACAGGCATTTGTCGATGTGATGGATGAGGCACGTTCTACGCCTGCTTGTCACCACGAACACGTGTTGATTGAAACCGAGATGAATGTATTCTGTTGACCAGGCGCTGGACAGACCCGATGTATCGTCACGGACCCGAAAGAACTGTCTCAAGTCGTTGTACAGAGCGTGTGGCCGCCACGCACTCCTTCCAACATGCTTGAAGATTCCAGTTTCCTATGACCGAACCGGTGATGCGTTGTACAGGGGCGGGTTTGCAGATGTTTGGAAGGGGAAACATTGCGGTCGGGATGTTGCTGTAAAGGTCATCAGGATTTACTCAAATGCTGACTTACAGAAGATAATTGGGGTGAGTTGCTGATCGTCTTCTTCTACGTACCTGTGCACTGACAGTGTCTGTGTAGAAATTCTGCAAAGAGGTTTTGACATGGAAAAGCCTCCGGCATCCGAATATCCTGCCGTTGATTGGAGTGACAATGTCTGAGACTAAGTTCGCAATGGTATCAGACTGGATGGTGAATGGAAACATCAACGACTTTGTGAAGGCACACCCAGACGCAAACCGGTTCGAGCTGGTGGGTTTTTCATTCAAAGTCTCACTGTCTGCGCTTCAACTTTGTTGATTATTAAATAATTTACCTAGCTGGGAGGCGTTGCGAAGGGGCTGATTTACATCCATGGTCAGGGAATGATCCACGGGGATCTTAAAGGGGTATGTGTGTTTTTACGTCTAGGGTTGATTTCCTGTCTTACCGGGTTTACCCGTACAGGCCAACGTACTGATTGACCAAACCGGCCATGCCTGCCTAGCGGACTTCGGTTTACTTACGGTCATCTCGGATCCCACAAACCTTTTATCCTCAAGCTCATACACCCAGGGTGGCACGGCACGATGGATGAGCCCAGAGCGTATCGCTCCGCAGCGGTTCGGGTTCAAGGATGGCCGCCCAACGAAACCCTCTGATTGTTATGCTCTCGGAATGGTCATATATGAAACTATCAGCGGTAACCTGCCATTCCACAAGCATGCAGACCTAATCGTCTTCATGAAGGTAATGGAAGGTGAACGCCCTCCTCGGGGGGTCGGGTTCGTGACAAACCTTTGGGAGGTGCTGGAACTGTGTTGGGCATCTAAACCAGACGACCGTCCAAGTATTGAAGAAGTTCTTCAGTGTTTGGAGGTGGCCTCGAATTCATCAGAGCCATGTTCTCCCAGGGTGGATGATGAAACGGAGGAGGGTGGGGATGAAATGGAGGAGGGTGATGATGAATCGGACTCGACAACTGATGCTTCTGATACTCCAACTTGGACGATATCGTCTCGTTCCACATCAATATTTTCGCCGCTTAATTCACCAGGTCAGAACAGTCCTTCCCTCTTTCATGGCGCACTTGTTTAAAACCTGAGCACACCAACAGCGTCTACGCCTGTCGATCAGCAGGCCGACAGCACCACGCGTGAAGGAGACGAGGAAGACGAACGAATGTACTGTTTCTGTAACCGTGTCAGCTACGGAGAAATGATCGGATGCGATGATCCACAATGCGAGAGGGAATGGGTGCGGATTCTCTCGAACTTTCTCCAGGCACCGCTTGTGCTAATGATGTGAAACTGACCCTAGTTCCACCTACCATGTCTCGGAATACCCTGTCCCCAGGGTGTCTGGTACTGTGACCCGTGTAAGACGAAGCGGAACGGAACAAGGTAAAAACCAACCGAGGGGGAAAACGCAAGACTCGTGGCGGAAGAAACAATGCTATAGTGTGATCGCGTCGGCTGTTTCCTTTTCCCTCCGTGTCTAACTTGTGTTCTTGTATTCTCTACCCACCGTATCCACCTTCGTCTGCGTCGCCTGGCTGGTACGGCTGTAACTCACTACTCATAACTCCCGACAACTGATAGGGAATCGAGATCATCTATCACAGCAGCGCGTAGCACCTGTTCAGTTCAGGCTCTGCTGAAAGGACGCGTAACACTCTGTATGCCGTCTCGGGTGTTGCTGTCGTCGGGGATTTACTGCCACTGCGCACGGGCTGACTCACGCACGCCAGGGGAAGAGCAGTTTTTGGTCGGTGTGGATTTCGTCGCTGGAAATGAAGTAAGCCTCAGGCTTCTTCTCCCTCTCAACGTCCTCGAAACCTTTTTTCGTAGTTGCACCTTCACACGATACGCAAGGCACCGCACTCCCGAGTTCAGCCGCCACAAGAAAGATCCCGGAACCTTCGACCGGTTGATTGGCGTAGATTGCTCAGGCGTTCTACCATATACTCGACACCTCATTTTCAAGCCGAAATACCACTTCTCTGACCCCCGTTTCGATCGATCCGAGTGACCTGCAAGAATACTCTCCACACCTTCAGCCGATCACCAAGTTGCATGCTCCCACCCTCGACCCTTTTCATCTCCCCCAATTTAACCCGGTCTTCAACAAATATCTCGGCGTGTTCGCCAACACCCCACGGCACCTACGGCATGGAACAGCAGCTCTTGTATATCGTATCCCAGTCTCCCCTGCTTGAAGACCTGACAATTGGGTATTCACACAGGGAACGCACCGAACGGCACCCCATTCCAATGGTCACGCAGTCACCGCCGCTTCGAGGTAAACTCATTTTGGCGCGGCCGGTTTCTAGGGAGCTCTCACAAGGCCTCGTGGCTTTCCCTGGTGGACTCAATTTCCGTTCACCGGAGCAGTTCCGGTGTGGGAAAACGATCATCTGGGACATCTTGGCGGCCGCACCGCGACATCGATCTCATACTTCTGGCACTTAGAAGTCGACAGGGGTGAGTCGAATCCCTCCATTCAGGTGTACGTCGCGATATAACCATTTGAAGACGTTAGTCGTCGCGATGGACTTCAGCCGAAATGTGCGTTCGAAAGATTCCAACTGAGTATTGCCCTCTCCTACCTCTCGTATGTTCGCAAATGGATCTGCTGGTCGCTCCGAACGATCACCCCGTCCGTGTTCAACGAATTCGTGATTAAGGGTCTGTACGGGTGGGAGCCGTGGGATCCGAAGATCATTAACGGCATCAACGGTTGGAACGTCCTAGACGAGTTGTTGAGTGTCCTAGCTGGACGTAATCCTGTTTTCAGGGTTGTGTTCGGGTAATCTTCCCCCAGTCCCCCGATGGTATCCGGTTCACTTTCGACCCTTCCGACCAAGTTCCTTCGCTTGCTGCAAGTCACCCGCCACTTGTTTCGTCAAGGGGCTTCGTTAAGTTTGAGCACATCCCTGATGCAGAGAACCGGTGTTGGGAGTTTTGTTCTCTGTACTTTAGATGAGTGGTCCTGGTCCAAGTTGCACACTGTTCGTTCAATCACGAGGAGAGTTTATAAAAACACGGCGCTGTATGTCCATACGCGTTTAACTTTCCAACCGGGCGGGGCGGATGGACGCTCGCATCCGCTACACACTCACGTACTTCCCCCCGCCACATTCTCCCCTCTCCCCTCCCCACCGCCACTCGGGGGCAACGGGCTTTAGAGTTTTCGCCGGCCATCCCACTTCGTTTCCTTTTTCCTATCGAACGCTTAGCACCCCTGTATCCCCTCTATCTTCGTGCACGAATCGTGTATTTGGATGTGCGAATCTATGGTCGCACCTCACGAGTCCACCTCTGGTATTGACACTCACCACAACCGTCCCAAGCGAGCGACGGTCGCTTCAACAGCACACCGAATCCGGCTCCAGCGGTCCGTGTGATGGAGGTGCTCACTTTGTACCCGCATGAGGGGCCTGGAGGCTTTCCGTGACGCCATACTCACCCTCGCGGCATGGATGCACGATCGCTCTTCTCATCCGCTTGGTTTGGCGATTGATGTCGGTCATCTCGGTCCGGGAAACGGAGAATCTAAGTCCCCTCCCTTGAGCGCTAGCTGCCTGTGTGGATTCCGTGTCCCCGTATTACCCTCAGATTCGGTAAGCCGAGCCTTTTCTTAAATGCGATCCACTGAAGGATGTGATCCTTGTACGCTAGCCCCGCCGCTCGCGGGGGAAAATACTGATTACAACCCATGTCCGCGTACGGAGCGATCTTGAAGGCAGACAAACGTGGATCCCTTCTCCCAACTACCCGTTGGACCACACACGACAAAGTTACCGGGTCACCGATCCCGATAGATGTATATCATCTCACCCTCGAGATTGCGCTGAAGAGTTCGGGTTTGGTGGAATACCTCCATTCCGTGTTTGCGCGGGTTGTGGAAGATGGGAGGACGTACCCGATGGAAGTAGCTGAGGGGGAAGAGTATTCTAGGGAGGCTTTTGAGAGCTATTTCTTTGCCGCTGATGTGGTCGTTGGTGTTCTCGCTGGAGAGCAGGAAGGTGATAACTGCCATGATGGGGCTGAGATTGTCCTTGGGACAGGTTACCCGTCCGGCCCGTCAGCCTCGTCGAAAGGCGGTCAGCCGCCCGTATGGGAGGACATCATCGTTGGGTTCTACTACGTGGGCTTTTTCTCCGGTCTTCCATTTGGATAAAGGTGACTGATTCCGACGATAATCATAGATAAAACCCAACTACCCAGGCAGATCCTCACACGTACGCCGCCTCGCTATCCTACTTTCCGCAGTTTGGTCTGAAAGCGCTACTCTGTCTCTCCGTAGATCTGTAACGCGGGGTTTATCGTACCCCCAAAACATTGGAACAAAGGTTACGGCCGCGTTCTCGCGAGGTCGTACCTCCACTATGCCCCGAAGCTCGGGTACCGAGGGAGCGTGTTCAACCTCGTCTACGTGAACAACGTCGCGAGTATCAGGTGCGCAAATTATACTATCCTCGGCGCACCCCCATTCTCGGTCACCTCACCCATTTCCTCCCTCAGGTTGTGGGAAGCTTTGGGATTCACGAAGGCAGGGCTGATTCCCAATGCTGGGCGCCTCAAGAAGGAAGGAGGAGGGGAGGAGTACGTGGATGCTGTGGTGTTCTACAAGAGTTTCGTAGAAGATAACCAACAATGAACTCGCATTATCGATTGATGAGTGAGTACAGCCTAACCATACATACGTTGATACAGTCCAAATAAATATTCTACCCGGTTAAAGTGTATTTAAGTATCGGCAAGGAAGAACGACAACAAGAAACCTATCCCCCGTGATCTTCCGCTGGTGGGCGCTTCGCGAAAACCATGAACCTAACAGCGGCCGCGACTCCCTTCCACAATGCCTTTCCAGTTTTCTGCGGACGTTTCCCCCTCTTCACGGACTGTGGTCTAGAGGTGACGATCCCTATCTTATGGTTAGGGCCCGATCCGATGGGTGGAACTGGAGGCGGGTCCTTCTGTGTAGGCAAGCTGGAAGTCCGGAATACTGGGTGCTTGGATTGCGAAGATTTTGCGTCGTCTTGAACCAGACCCAAACCCGAACAAAAAGACGAACCGTCAATATATGATGTACCCCGTTAGTTGTGCTGAATTACCAAACGTAGCCGACCGCAACGGCGGTCCGTGACCGTCTCTTGGTGTGAAGGTCTGGTCTACGAACGTCGTGACAAGGGATCATTAGCCGATCTCCTTACGAAGGTGAACAATCGCCAGGCGTACCATTCCAAGACCGCGGGTTTTGGTCTGGCTTTCCTACGTTCAGAAAAAACCTATCAAGGCCGGGATCGGCGTGGGTGGCTGCATGAATGGTTTGAGCGAATGAGAACCGACAATCGCCGTCAGAATCACCTGAGTTAAAGGGGACACGGGACACGTCAACCAACGGTTCACGAGATGAACCACGGGTAGTGGGGAAAAGGCCAGGGTAAGGGATGTCGGACGTCGAAGTGAGATTTCTTGAGATCTCGTAAGCTTGAAGGTTCGGTTGGCCGGAATGCTGCGGGGTTCCCGGTGATTGGTTCGGGGTGGGGTTTCCATTTGTGTGGATAGGGGAGATAGGCGTATGGTTTGTTGTAACTTTAATGATCTCCGTTGGTTGCCATGGGGCCGAAGCAGGTAAAGGCAGGTTCGCAGCACGTAGCGTGTAGCTGCGGGAAGCACATCAATACTTTTGTCCTATGGAAAGAGAAATCGCCGACCATTCGCGCAGGAATCCGACGACTTCCGCCGTCGCCGGTCGGTCAGCAGGGTTTTCTTGCCAACAGCTGAGGGTCATAGTCCATACTGAGTCCACCAGACCCAGTTCTTGCACTTCCCATGGGCGAGCCGGACGTTCGCCATCCATGATCTTGAATATAACGGACGGTGAATTCAAGCCACTGAATGGGTGTTTTCCAGTGAAGACCTATGATAGAATTTGGATGTCAGGTAAAATACCTCCCCCAACGATAGGCGCGGGGAGATAGAGAACGCACCTCTATCACAACCATACCGAAAGAAAAGATATCTGCCTCCCGCGTGACTTTACCACCACCCTTGAGGATCTCTGGTGCAGTCCACCTTGCAGTATAACCCTGCGCTTGGGATACGAGATCAGAGTTAACCCCACGAACGATCGAGGCGAGCCCAAAATCCGTTAAACAAGCGCGGCCGTTACGGTCAACGAGAATATTGGGCTATTTGGGAGTTAGTAAGGTCGCTCAACACGACTTAGAGAAGCACCTGCCCCTTTCAGGTCCCCGTGTATCGTGTGGCTCGTGTGGAGGTAGTTGAGGCCTTCTGCCACATCTAGTAACTTAGGAAGGTGACGATACTGGGAAGCCTCGTTGTGGAGAAAAAACTCACCAGGCTGATACGGTTCGCGCCCTGATTCTCCCTCACATATTTCGTTAAAGTACCGTTTAGCATCCATTCGGACACAAATTGCAAAGGCGTGCTCGTAACACCAAGGAAAGGGACAACGTTGGGGTGTCTTAACCGTTTCCACACGACTGCCTCTTCGAAGAATGACTACAGCGCCCAAAGACGACCATCAGTGGGCAGGAAGGTGATACGCCGCTGCCGCCGAACGAACCTTCGTGAGGGACTGGTCATCATTCAGAGAAACTCTCAACACCTTGACACAGACTTTCCTGCCGCCGAGAGTCCCTTCCCATACGTCGGCGAAGCCACCGAAAGCCATCGGGTGACTACCAATTTTGACGAGATCGCCGGATACAACGTGCGAGGACGGGAGGGTAGTGTGGCAGCCGCAGATGGCCCGTAGTTTGCGTAAACATTGTCGGAAAACGTCATCGGTTGTGGGGATAGTGCTCAGGGCCTGCGGAGTCTGTTTCGAAATAGGACGGAAGAGTGTGAAGGGAGATGACGCACATCATCGAGAAAATCTACCAGCCGAGCCAACTCCGATCCTTGAAGGCTTGATGAATATTGCTCGTCTTCGTCGTGTCGAATCAAGCCGTAAAGGACGCGTAAGAAGTCAGGAGAGGATGTGTCGAGCGAGTAGAGGTGGTCCAAGACTTGAGATGCCGACATTGTGGGCGGATCCATCTCCGGGGTCCCAGGGGCAGCGTGAAGGCAGTTGAAGGCAAGGCGTCCCTCGTGGTAGCCCTGGCTGTACCACCACCAGGCGGAACGCCCATGATGGAGGAAACGTGGTGGTCGGTCTTATCCAAATCGGCTCCATCGGTCTATGGTGGCTTGTTCCCTGAACCACGATCACGCCTCCCGTACAACCCAACTCTCTATCGATACCCTTGAGCAAACACCGCGGCACTCGCACTGTCAGAATATCACCCAGGGTCGTGGCCAACTCTGCATGATCGCACGCTTTCGCTTCTGTATGGCGTTGGCTAGGTCAATCGATGCTTCACCGGTTCCCCACCTCGGGTCACCTATGGCAGCAAGGATGTCCAGAGGTGGTGCTCTCGGATCAAATCTAACCCTTATGGGGTTTCGAGACATTTACGCATGCTCTTGGCCGACCTTTCTTTCACCTAAAAACCTCCAGGAGATGCCACGCCGCACCGACCACAAATTCGTGTCCCTCAGCGTTCTCGCCCCCATCTTCGCTTCGTTCCGTCCTTCGTCCTTCCCCCTCCGATTCCCCTTGAGCTTTCGCGCGGTTCGGCTGGATCATGTAATCAATGAACCTCTTCATCGCTGCCGAGTACGACGATGGAACTAGCCACACATTCCATCCAAATAATAACAATGATGATACTTCCCAGGGAGGATAATACACGATCACAAGGGGACCAGAAGACTCGGTTTTGTGTACCAAATATCCTCATCGCGAGGATAGTTGTCGCTCGGGGCCTTGTCACATTCTTTCGGCCAATCTACCCTCTCCAACGCATTCTTCATCAGCCGGACAACTGTTCTGCAATCCCTCAACTTCTTGACATTTGAAAGATCCTGAACCCGCCCCATCCTGCCTGATCCGTTGACTTGGTTGACAAAGGTAAGGGATGCAAAGAGGCGGAAGAGCTCCCGATGAGATCACTAAACGGCGGGGATCTTTCGAAGCGGAGTTGGTGGAGTATGACGTCCGAATGTGAAGGCACAGTGTACATGCAAAACTTGCCTGTTCCACCAACAGTCCCGCCACCAGTGATCCATCCTCGCACTTCATCGAAAATACTCCCCACATCCAATCTCGTAGGCTTGTTGTGGATGGCCCAATGGATGCCTTCGTAGAGGGTGACGAAAAAGAACGATTCGAGTTCGTCTGAGACCTTGTATGTTTTATTTGGGTCGAGGAGTTGCGCGGTCGGGATCAACTGCCATGTGACCTGGAAGAATATCGTCAGCAGCGCACAGATAGGAAACTCACCGTGCGCATGGACCGCCCCGCACCCTCTCCGCTTTGGCATTGCGCCAGTTCGAAGTCGATCAATCGTCCGTTGCCCCCTGCGTCGATCATAATGTTCGGAACACCAACATTGCGATGAAGGGTCCCCGTGCTGTGTATGTGTTCGAGGGCTGTGACGAGGTAAGCACCGAGAGATGATCTGACGATATGGGGAAACGCACCCTTCGCGATATCGTACATAACGCTCGTGAGATGTTTTGAGTCTTTGAACGTCTCCAGTGGAAGGAGCAACTCAGGTTGGACCACCTGATGGTGGGTGAACCCCACCGCCGCTTCTACTCGCCTTTCTTCGTCTGTGAGGTCACGAGGGATCGTTTGCATTGAAGCCTGACGGATTTCCGCGTGGCATATACACCAGACCCACGCGATTTGGATTTGATGTCCTTCATGCCCAGACTGTTCTGTGGGATGTAATCAATGTATCCCCCCCTTTGCCCGAGGTGATGGACCCCGGTCAGGAACGATGTATGGTTCGGATCAAGAAGGGGAAGGACAATTGAACTGTCGATCGTGACCGATGGGATCTCTTCAAGTTCATGACCTTCGATCATATCCGCCACGATCCAACATCAATTCAGAGGAGGGGAGGGGAATGGAGGGCGTCGTCTCTAGGCAGGTTCTTGGGAGGGGAGGCTGCTGCTGAATCCCAGCACCTATCGGTCTCGCCCTTAACCTGCCTCGGTATTCGCGTAACCAAGTTTTCCATCGAAGTCCTGGAAGTCCTGAAAATGCTCCCGCACGTGGTATATCGTCAGGACGGAAGTGGTACGCCCGCCACTGCCATCCCACGCGATTCGGCGTTGATTGTCCGTTACATGGTCTAGATCAGGCGATAACGCCGGGACCTGGCTTGTTGTTCACAAGAACTTCAGCATCGACGTGGAACCTTCGTTGCTGGCCTAACCGATAATCCTCCTGACGACCTGGACGGATGCCGAAGGGCAAGCAAGGAGTACGTACGGAAGTGGTCTGATCCAACGAATAGAATGAATACCCCCTGTGAGCTGTCCCTGGAACGTCCATTGTTGGGCTCGGGTACCGTATACCCACCTGTCCCCCTGACGTGTCGACACTCACGAGGCGTTGGGGTAGACAATTGCGAACGCGACAACTCGCTTGGGGCTTGTCATACTCGCCCAAAGTGCGGATGACGAGCACGGGAGCGAACAATACGCCAACGCACTCCTCTGATTGGCTTTCCGTTCCAGCCCGGCCGCCTTATTGTCTCCCTCGCTTATGTGGGCGCAACAAATCACTCACTCAATTTCTGGAAGATATGTAACCCTCCCCTGTCCTCGAGGTGCTAAGATTTGACGTACTTTTGACGTCCATAGCGACTCTGGGTATGACTCTTATTGTTTGTGGATCTGCGTTTTGTGTGGACCTACGGAACTCGCGCTTGGATTCGAACCGAGGGTGCGCCGTGCCTGGCGATGAACTCTATCAGTTTGGCCTTTTGTCGCGGATCTCTCGTATCACCGGACGCGCACAGAAACCTACGTCCGTGGCATATATAAGGCGATGGTGGATGAGTGGAAATCCTCCAACCAGCCATCCTACCACCGCTTCCACAACACTCCACTCCACTTCTCGGATCTCCTCATCATCCACCCATCCTAACTGAAATGGATTCCTTCTTCTCCTTCTTCGCCCCCTCCGAGACCACCTCCGGCGAGCAGCAGGATTTCCCTGTTGAGTTCGAGACCGGTGGAGGTACCTCTGGCGGTGGATGCGTCATTGCTTGAACACAACCACATCTGGTACGCGTCTCCCGTGCGCTCTAATAGCCCTTCCCCCATCCTCATCACACTTTTCTTCTCTTCCAGAGAGCGATACCGCTCACTCTATCACAAACCACACCCCACCCATCCGCTCTTCTCTTTGTCAATTGGCGTGTACAACCCCGCTGCATCGTGCCGGATTCCGGCCTCATTGAACCTTCTTCATGGCATTTGTCGCTTATTCGTTTTCAATCTTGGGTCCTCCTTCGCTTTCCTTAAAACCCACTTGTTGTTATTCACTAGCATTTGTTGTATGTAACCCGAGAATATCCTCTTTATTGCTGAGAAAGGCTATCCCCTCTCCCCGCCGACCCGACGGCCGATCGTGGATGAGTCCGTTCACGTTCACCCATTAAATCTCCTGGATTATTCCCTGTGCATCCGCTTCCGGAACCATACAGTGTGCACTCCCACTAACAGCCGCGGAGGCGCACATCCGAGACTTCGATGGCCGCCTCGCTTGGCGGGACCAGCAGCGACGACCCGCTACCCGATAAGATCCTAACAAACCCCCCCATTGTCAGGGTAGTTGTCACTCTGGGCCTTGTCATGCTCTTTCGGCCAGTCTACCCTCTCCACGGCATTCTTCATCAGCTGGACAACCGCTCTGCAATTCTCCAACTTCTTGACGTTCGAAATATCCTGATCCTGCAACTCCTCACCCGATTCCTTGTTCCGGTTGACAACGGCAAGGGATTTGAAGAGAAGGAAGAGCACCCTGAGGAGATTGGCAAAGGGTGGGGATCGTTCGAAGCGGAGTCGGTGGATCACGGCGTCCGTATGTGGAGACAAGGTGTACATGCAAAACTTGCCTTTTCCTCCGATAATCCGATAGCCACTGGCGTCAGCCCGCGCTTCATCAAAGAGGTATTTCACACCCAGGCTAGGCTTGTTGTGTGTGACCCAATGGATGCCTTCGTAGAGGATGACGAAAAAGAAGGATTCGAGTTCGTCTGAGACCTCGTATGGTTTATTTGGGTTGAGGAGTTGCGCGGTCGGGATAAACTGCCATGTGCCCTGGAATATTGCCATCAGCAGCTGGTTCAACGGACAGAGAGGAAAGCCAGAGGCTCACCATGCGCATGAACTGCCGCGCACCCTCTCCGTTTGTGCATTCCCCCAAATCAAAGTCGACCAATACTCCACGGCCCCCTCTGTCGATCATAATGTTGGGGGCGCTGACATTGCGATGAAGGGTCCCCGTGGTGTGCATGTGTTCGAGGGCTGTAAACGAGGTAAACACCTAGAAAGGGTCTGACGAGGCGGAGAAATGCACCCTTCGCGATATCATACATGACGCTCGTGAGATGTTTCGAGTCTCTGAACGTCTCCAATGGAAGGAGCAGCCCAGGTTGGACCACCCGGTGGCGGCCGTACTCCATTACTTGTGCTCGCAGTTCGATTCGTCTGCGTTCGTCACCGTGGGCGTGGAAGATCGCACGTCGCTGTTTGCCCTGACACGATCTTCGTGAGGCATAGACACTAGATCTATGCGAGTTGGCTTCGGCGTTCTTCATGTCCAGGGTATTATGTGGGACTTGGTAATGCATGACCTCAGCTGACATACGGACGCAAGCAGCAGAGTAAGAGAGCCGTGGGTGTCTGCTGGAGCTACGCCCTCTTTAGGGATGAGCAATGCGAATACACAGGTAGCGGTGATTTTTTCGAAGCAGGGATTGTGGGCAAGAGGATGTAAAGTCTTAGTCAACGGATGGCTCTTTCTGTCGTAGGGAATGGGGCCCGGTCAGGAGGAACGCACGCATTCATATCAAGGGGGACTCAGGGGGCGGGAGTCGAACTTCGATCGCGCCCGTCGGGGGGATCTCTTCGCGACCTTCGATCACATCCGCCACACCCACCGGCGAGCGTAGGCAGCATGGCCTCGACCCAATGGAGCTCCACAGGCTTCAAGGTATTCTTTGCGCCAGAAATATTCCCCTTAGACTCGCTACTTCCCTCCTCTTCGCCCCTAGCGAGCAAGAAACATCAATGACGACGGGGACGACATGTCTACCGGTTCTCGGTCCTCCTCCCCGTTGGATTCTATGCAAGTTGACGATGATCACGTATACAAGTACGACGAGTACGCTCGAGGGTACGAGAAGGATGTCGTCACCGTCGACACGAGGATTCCGAGTTCAAACAAGGGTTTCGGGTTGTTGATGAAGTTGGGTTGGGTTGAGGGGCAGGGATTGGGGGCGGCTGGCGACGGTAAGACTTGGAGGATCCTGTTTGAATGACAGACGGTCTCATCCTTGACTCTTAGGACGTGTTGACCCCATCCCGTTCCACGTGAAGCAAGATATGACCGGTCTCGGGAAGTATGGCCAGGACGCACGGATGATTGAGACTACAGTTTCACAGCGTCGTGAACTGGCTTCTGAACGTTTACTCAAGGAGAGTGACGACCAACGCGCGGAAAGAGAGGTGTGCATCGTCGTCCGACCTCGCTTGTAGCCCCTGGGGACTCACGACAGGGTAGGACAACGTCGCTCGCCGAGCATATATCCAATCCGAGGTCACAGAAACCCTCAAACCCTTTTATTGCGCAGTGTGCGAAAAACAATTCAAGAACGTTGCTCAGTATGACGAACACTGCAATTCTTATGCCCATCACCATAAGATCCGGTTCAAGGAGATGCAATCGAGTGAGCGAGCGAAGGCTAATTCCCAAGAGGCGATCGAAAAACGGAGGGAAAAGGAAAGGAAGAGAGAGGAGAAAGAGTTACGGAAGGCTGCTAAGGCTGCTGGGGTGAAACTCAGCACCGTCACCCCAGTGGTCAGCGCAGTCAGCACCATGCAAAACCCAGCCATTACAACACCGGCTTCAACCATCGAGCCCATCCCCGCTCCACCGGAGAAGAAATCAGGGTTCGCCAGCGGTTGGTCGACGGTTAGCAGCTCGTCCTCCGGTGGCGGTTTCAAGAAATCTGGGTGGGCCACTGTCTCGAGCCCACCGAAACCCCCTTCACCGCCGCCTCCGCCACCCTCAGAACCACCTCATGTCACGTCGATTCCTCCACCACCTATGACATCTGCATCCTCCTTCAGGAGCGGAGGTTGGACGACACTCGAAGGTGCTCCATCTATGTCCACTCCGAACCGGCCGTTAACACCCAACATGTACCATCAAATTCCTCCCCAACACCCCTCTCCTCCCCCTCCGGAACCTGCTCCCATTCCAAACCCACCAGAACCCTCGAACTCTGGGTTCAGACCCATCCCTATCACCGGGAAACCCACCCAGATACAACCGCAACCTACGTCTCAACCCGTAAAGAACCCATCTGCGAGTAAAAAAGCTGAATCCGCGCGGTCAGGTTGGCAAAACTTCAGCCGCGGTGGATCAAGGCGGTGAATCTTATGCGCGCAACTGAAAGAAAAACCAGCTCCGAGAAGGAAATTTCTGATTCCCAGTTTCTTGTGTTGTCCCAGCTGCGTCCCCCCTGCTTTGATGATGTATGTACATTAGACTGAATCCAGAGCAATCGATTATTTCCCAACATGCGGTAACCGACATCTCGTGGCTGACCTTAGTCGGCTGCGATCCTCCCGCTCTCACCGGTGCACTCAACAACGGGGTATTTTGGTGGAATCACTACAGGTTCACATTGTTGCACGGTTTATCCTAAGTTGTGGACAGAAACCCGACAGAAACTATACACCAGTTCTGAAATCTTGAATCCCTTACCCTCAGGGAAGAGTTCCTGTTCTTTTACTTCATCTTTTCGCCATCGTCGGGAGGAGGGTCGATCAGCATCTCGGATTCACCACCAGGGGAAGGCATATCCTCGGTAACTTGCTCCTTGTGCTCCAATCGGTCAATCGTTTTGGCCAATGTCGCGTTCTAGTACAAGCCCGTCAGACCATCACGTTTCCATCTGTACAAGTCAGAGAAAACCACTTGACCTGTCGGCGCATCCGCCTCACATCATTCTTCGCTTCCCTCAACCTCTTCTCGGCCTGCGCCCACGACAACACGCTTTTGAATTCGTGAGATGTTGGGACGTTCGTGCATGGGATACAGGCTTCCATGTGGGGATCGCGGAAACGAGCACAGTCGTGAGATTGAAGTTCGATGATGTCATCGTTAGGACTGGGTACTCCGATTCCAACGAACCAGGTGGGAAAACCCGTTTCGTGATACTAGAAGGGATACGTCTTGCACGCGTTCCCAAGCTCCCATTTGTACCGTATCCCGGTACAAGGGAGTCGAGGTGGTTGTGTGATCGGCAAGGTGGTGATAGGGGGAAGGTAAGGCGAGGGAGGTTTCATATGTGCGGATTCGTGAGATGGTACGGGTTGATGTGGTTCGGTAGTGGATGACGGAGCGGCCTGGATGTGGGGGGACGTAGGGGCCGCATGGATACCGAACGACCGCTCGAGTTCTTCTGCGCCCTCTTGAACCTTTCGTTGTTCGGTCTGCTTGCATTGATTACCCCTCCGGTGCAACATGAAGGAGTATTCATCCCCTTTCGGGCCAATTCCAATCCACTCTTCGCAACTTGGACAACACTTTTCCCACCTTCCAGTCTCGGTCTGGTGGACGGGGGAGTCAACGTGTTCCGCCAATTCATTGTCGTCAGGCGCCTTCCCGTCCGGCGAGTAGTTGACAAAAATCATCGAAGACATGAGGGGTACTGCAGTCAAGGTGGTGGTGGGGGAAAGGGAGGAATCATTTTGTACCTCGACGCAGCCATTGAGTCATGGTCAATGCACCTCTGGATAGGGGGACATCTGTGATCTACAAAGTGACCGCATCGTGGAGCCGCTTGACAGCCTCGGCTGAGCCGAGAAATCCCCCAGTCCTGGACCCCAGAAGGGATCTGCAACCGATAGTTCAAAATTCAAGTTGAAAAACGCGTAGGAAACGAAGAGGGATGAGTGGGTGGGTTGTCGGCGCGGGTCGATGGTGATCCTTGTGATCGACATTCGCGTGTACAAGTTGTCTGGACATGCGCTGAAAACCAGCCTTAAATCCAGAGGGAGGAAGGGGTTCGGAGGGGGCGAGCCTGGACAACGGGGGCACAACAACCGGTAGCAAACAAAATATTGGACAGATTATACATGTACGTACATCCCAGTGATAGCAGAACTCTGGCTAGGGCTAGGGTTCCTCCCTTTCTCGGACACACTATCCCCATTCCCACCACCATTTAAGCTCCCTCCGGATGGGACCCGTTGGTCGAGCACCGGTCGGGTGAGTTGAGACTGAGTGCGGACCATGGGAGGAGGTCCATCCATCATACTCGCATCCGTAGTGTTCCCCATCTCCGGGATCAATGTCATCAACACCGAATCCAGAATGAACATGACAAGGTGACTGTTACATTCAGCAGAAGACAGAGGATCCAGGATATCGCGAACTGTCTGTTCCCGGGCTGAAGGTTGGGCACCTAAAACCAACGGGGCAATCCATCCTGGTATCCTGTGTTAGCAATGAACGAAATCGTAGATGTGACGATGGGGACTCGGCTCACCGGGTATAGCTTGTTGGATTCTTGCCGTGAGACGTTCCCGAATGACTGCCTGTTCTTCGGGTGTTGGGTCTACTGGAGGAGGGGCTAGGTAGCCATTGGGGAAAAGCGTCCTCTTCGCTATTCGGACCATGTCTACGAGGCGGCCCGGAGATAGAACGTTCCTGTATAGAAGGTATGGCAAGAACCTGTTTGTGCCCCATGCCCGTCAGGAATGAACAATACAACGAATAACTGCAGGACGAAACTTGTCTAAGAACGGCATGAAAAATGAAGTAAGTATGTCCAGCGTGTTGGTGATCGCCAAAGCTGCGTAGCGTTTGTTGAGGCTAAAAACGGTCGTAACCATCGCCAGGGGTGGATCGGCATAGCGTAAGAAGTGTAGTATCGAAGCATCGACCGGCCGGCCGCGTTCTGGCGACTCTTCCCGTCGATTAGAGGATACAGAAGAGGAAGATGACGTGTCGGGTGGTTGTTTAGAAGCCGCAGTCGCGACGGGGGAGGCTTCTGGTACAGCAGAGACATTGGTGGGTGGACGGTCCGTGTCGTCCGGGGTGTGGTTTGATGATTCATTAACGTGCTTGATCGTTTGAACCGCGGACTTGTACCCGTGAATCACCATCAGACCAAAACCGGAGACCGCCTGGATGGCAGAAAGGATGAATATGACAATCGCGTGGAATGAGATATGTTTGGATGGATCAGGCGGCGGCTTCATCGTGGGCGGCGTTAGGTTCTACATTTCCGGCATACCAAGAAGATGCTTACCTTTTCGACGAGCGTTGTCGCCTGCGAGGCTCCAAGGAGGTCCAAGGCGAGTTTCTGGATGAACCAAGGTTGTGATATTCGAGGGATTGCGCCCATCAGGACCTTGAGGATAACTTCCCGGGTCATGTACCGCTCAGCGTCAGGATCATAATCCTCCGGCGATAGACAAGCTTTCAAGATGAAGTCGACCGACTGTCGCAAGTAGTCCTCGTTTATTGATCCATCGGCGGATACGGCCATGTGTGGTTGGAACTGGTGAAAGAGTTGCGGGAGAGACGCTGCCCCCCCAATGGAATATGAGGTATTCAACTTGAAGCTTGCTAACCTGTAGTCCTCGTAATGTTGAGTGATTAGGATAGGCAAGTCCCTGAAGACGAGGGAGCTCAGGTCGGTATTCGAAAGCCGCATTTCGAGTGATCGAACGACTTGGGTGGCTATCTGGTTGATCTGGACGAGGAACTCCTTGTCGTAACGTGAGATCTTGGTCCACCACGGATTGACAAAAGCCCTCAAGGCGAGAGCGATAAAGTCGTAGATTTCGGCACTCAGCTCGAGAGGAAGGTTGGGTGAACTGAGCAAGGGCGGAACCTCTGCATCGGGACCGAGATGGGGGAAGAGGAGACGTTTGGCAAGAGTAGTCCCTGGAGCGAGTTGGGACCGGGCACCCGACGTTCCGTTGTCTTTGGATGCGATGGACGACTGGAAAGAGCGGACGGAATGAGCAGTTGGTAGAAGTCTCGAGACCGCCATCACAGCGGGTGGGTGTGACGTGACGTTGTTCCGGTGTGACATGAGTCTAATCCTCCATTCTCAACGTCGGTAGAGTCCGAACCTGCCCTCTCGCGTCCCCGACCTCTTGTTTGTCGACAAAGACCCTGGAGCGCCAGCTGTCTGCCATCCGTGCACTCACCTCCGTTGACTGCGGGAGCCCTCTGGGTGGCAATGAGTCAATACGGGAGAATTGGTTCCGAGCCGTGGGACGTTCAAGGCTTGGTGACGCGGACCTCGGTGTGGGGTCGGCCACGTGGGCAAGGATAACAATCTCTTATCGTTCTTGAACCTCAGCATGGAGACCCCCCACAGCTCTGGTGAGTATCAAATCCAAACTCCCACCCATCCTACCAGCGGCGCTGACATTCCCGTAGGATATACCGCCCGCCTTTGGATAAAGATCATAAACCTTAGACCGGGCGGGATACAACGTAGGGTCGATGAAATCTCCAAGCAATTCACCGGTGCCGGTTGGAAACACCTGCCTCAGGAGCTTATGGATGAAATCCTAGGCTACCTCCTGGATGACTTGCGCGCGCTGAAGGCCTTTTCCCTAACTTGCAAGCGCCTGTTGGGTGCGACGCGACCTCTCATCCACCAACGACTCGTGTGTTCGGATACAAGACTGTACCCCCCCGCACCGAAGCGATCTCTGTTCAGTCGTCGTACGACAGACCCCGGAGCGTTTGGACTGTTGCTCGACGCAGCTCGCTCGGGGGTCTTACATTACACCCGACACCTCACTTTCAAGCAGCAAGACGGCACCTTCACGCCGCCCTTTGTTCCGCAAGACCTGCAAGAATACCTTCCACAACTTCGGTCGATCACCAGGTTGCACAGCCTCACTCTCGACAAATTTGACCTCTCCCCGTTTATCCCGGTTTTCGATGAGCATTTTGGCATGTTCACCGACACTGTACGACACCTCAACATACGGAGATCATATGGTGCGGAACGGGACCTGCTATACATCATATCCCAATTCAATATGCTGGAAGACCTGACACTTGTGTCCCCACCCGATCGACTCATTGTACGCCCTGAGCACCACATTCCAACGATCACGCAGTCACCACCGCTTCGAGGCAAACTCGTTTTAGCGGGCGCACCCTCGAGGGAGCTCCCCAAAGGCCTCGCGGCGCTCCCTGGTGGGCTTAACTTCCGCTCACTGGAATTGTCCTGTTGTACATACCCGCAAGATGTCCTTACGGCGTGTGGCCGCACTGCGACGTCGATATCATACTTGTGGGAACGGACACGCGGTGACAGTGAGCCCCATCCCTTCATTCAGCATGTTGTGGTGTAACCATTGGGGACTATAGGAACCATGTTGAACCTCGAGCGAAACGCGGTGCTCGAAAGATTTGAATTTTCCATCAAAATGAGCGATATTTCGCTAGTCGACGGATGGATCTGCGGGGCGCTCCGAACGATAACTTCGCCCCTGTTCAACGAGTTTGTGATTTGGTTCCTGGGTGGGGGGGTTTCGTGGAGTCCGATGAACATTGACGGTTGGAAGGTCGTGGACGGGTTGTTGGAGACCCTAGCCAAACGTAATCCTGATTTCAGGGTTGTGCTCATCGGGCATGGCGACTGGCCGTTTATCGCGAGTTACCTACCACTTGTTCGGTCAAGGGGTTTGTTGCGTTTTCGATACTCTCGTGAAGAGAACCGGTTTAAGAAGTCGGGCGTTCTAGCTCCGTAAATATTCCCTGTTAGCTTCATCTCGACTCCCCCACTGTACAAGTTTCGGTTATGAGGTTGGCGGGTTTGGCGGGTTGAGCTCAACAGCTCTGCAGGCCCGAAGAATGTCCGAATTTTCAAAAATCATTAGCAATCAATGGTGTCGCTTAGGCGTTGCGTGCGAGAAACGATGGATGGATACCAACTCGGATCTGATCGTGATCGGTGCGCCAGCTGGGGGTTCCTTGGCTTGCTCGCCGCCGCGCATCGAATTGGTGATGTCTCCCCTCTTTCACCTTCAAGATTTCCGCTGGATGAAGAGACAGTAGAATGTGTTCCAAGATCTCCGAAGGAAGTTCAGATATTGAGAGGTATTCCCCGTCGGGCAGCTCATACCTCTATTCATCGATTGACCCTCCTCGACCCTCCACAGGTCAGCCGTCGCTTTCCAGACCTTGTTTCCACCTCCCACTACCTCCGGCACCGCATCGATCTCTTCAGCGCAGGCTTAGTAGACAACCCATGCATCGTTTGTAGCCTGACCGAGCGTCGAGCACGACTCCGCGAATACACGGACGGGTGGAAGGACGTTGAATGTTCGGTACGATGCGATTACCCCCTGGAGAGCCGCACCGCGTTGTACTCGGTCCCCCATGGTCAAGATCTTTTCTCAGCGCACTCAAACGACAATACGGCCATCTCCATCTTCCGCCTCCCATCATCCCTAAACCGGGGAACGGCCA
>Ga0307509_10003298_pt1 | contig 24765 bp, 23 predicted proteins | sample 10_EM_MG_FD_202245 | JGI IMG/M metagenome (GOLD analysis project Ga0307509, IMG submission 202245) | Populus trichocarpa ectomycorrhiza microbial communities from riparian zone in the Pacific Northwest, United States - 10_EM | ecosystem: Host-associated > Plants > Roots > Unclassified | place... | reverse complement strand
GATAGGCTTCGTAGGCCGATCGAATTCGGCCTAGATCGGCCTAGGCTACCTTCCCGAGCGGCCCGGCCCGGCCCGGCCTACAGCCTATAGGCCGGCCTACCATCGGCCTGGCCCGTTGGGAACACTGGCCATAACACCTTAATCACACATGAGCTAGCCAGGCCTGCAGGTTCGTGAGGGCCACGGTCTAGCATACAATAACACGCAACTTATTCCAACCCAATCCATATGATACCATCTTAAGGTAGTAAAACAATAAGAATGATGGAAAGAAATTATTTATCCCCCCTGCCTACGCTCTTCAAAACTGACTCTTAGATGTTACTGTATGGCCCAATAGGCTCCTTTATCACCATGTCTCAACATGTATAAGGGCAGCGTCAGTATGGGAGTTGAAAAACTCCCCTTTTCTCTTCACTGATACTTCTAATAACGATTAGGGAGTAGTGCTGTTATCGCCTGGTAGTTTTGACATGCGGTGCAGCGAGGTCCGCCGCGAACCTCACCTCACTAAGCGGATGGTGGGGGTGTTGGCCGTTCGGTGGGGTAAACGCCACTTTCGCCGGGACTCTCTCATAGCTAGTGCATACCTGATAGAGTACACCCGCTGCATGACCTATCGGGTGATATGTCCTATGCCCCCCAAATTGGCCGCAAGGTGTGCCCAACAAGGGGGTGAAAGGCAATTCTACTATTCCCCATCCAGGTCCATTGCCCACCACTAGCGAGTGTGCCCGGGGGGGGATCAGCTGAGGGTAATAACTTGTGCTACTATTCACTAAGCGATATAACTTATATTAATTAATCTTCTCTTAACAAGTGCGGTTGGTAAATGGTTGTTGACAACCGTAACCAGAATATTTACACAGCCGTACACAACATTTCTGTCTATAAAAAAAAAAACACCCATCCGCGAGTATCTATCATGAAGGCGGGAGGGGAGAAAAGGGAGAGAAAGCAAGAAGGGAAACAATACAGGAGAGAAAAAAAGCGACCTGCAGGTAGCACCCACGGAGAGAGAGTTACATATGACAGGATGGAATCTACAATCTCTAAACTCGACCCCCACAACCAAGCACCCCCCCCCATGAATCAAACCCCATAGAACTCTAGAAACAGAAGGTCATGCATTCTCGCCCAAATATGAAGGCCAATGGCTAAAAAGGGGTAGGAGGGTGTGGATATATATCAGAATCTACTCTCATGAGGCATCCTCTACATGTAAGGGGTGATCTCCAAATGCATCACGATGAGTAGCATGTCCCAAAATGGAGGGGGTGGCGGCAGCTGTTTCCACAAAGCGCTGTCCATTACAGCTCAAATTCTGCCCGGGGTTGCGGCTCCGCGAGACTGTAGCAGAGCTGCCCCTCGCCCTCCTCCTGACCGGGCGGCATACGAGAGCGGTGTTCGGCCGTCATTATCTGGGCTGCCGGTGTTAACCCCTTCCCGCCCGAGCAATATTTCTACCACTCCCTCATGTCCCCCCTCGGCGGCAAACGAGAGCGGGGTTCGCCGCCATTGTCAGGCTTGTCGGGGTTCACCTCTTCCCGTCCGAGTAATATTTTGACCACTGCCTCATGTCCGTTCATGGCGGCATTCGAGAGCGGTGTTTGGCCGTAACGATCTGGCTTGTCAGGGTTAACGTCTTCCCGTTCGAGTAGTATTTTCACCATTCCCTCATGTCCCCTCTCAGCGGCAAACGAGAGCGGTGTTACGCCGCGATTATCTAGCTTGTCGGGGTTGACCTCCCCGCCCCCGAGTAGTATTTTCACCACTCCCTCATTCCCGTCCCCGGCGGCGAGTAAGAGCGGTGTTTGCCCACGACGATCTGTCTTGTTAGGGTTGACATCTTCCCGTCGGAGTAATATTTGTACCACTCCTTCACGTCCTTCCTGAGCGGCAAACAAGAGCGGTGTTTGGCCTTCATTATCCGGCTCGTCAGGGTTGACATCTTCACACCCGAGGAGCATTTTCGTAATTCTCTCATGTCCGAACTGGGCGGCCAACGAGAGCGGTGTTCGACCCCAATTATCCGCCTTATCAGGGTTGACCCCTTCCCGTCCGAGTAGTATTTCCACAACTCCCTCATGTCCAATATAAGCGGCACACATGAGCGGTGTTTGCCCAAGACGATCTGGTTTATCGGGGTCGACGTCTTCGCGTCCCAGTAGAATCTTCCCCACTCCCTCATGCCCAGCCCTGGCGGCATGTAAGAGCGGTGTTAGGCCGCCATTATCTGTCTTATTGAGGTTGACATCTTCCCGTCGGAGTAATATTTGTACCACTCCCTCACGTCCGAACGAAGCGGCAATCAAGAGCGGTGTTTGGCCTTCATTATCCGGCTCGTCAGGGTTGACATCTCCCCGCCCGAGTAGCATTTTCGTAATTCCCTCATGTCCGGCCTGGGCGGCCAACGAGAGTGGTGTTTGGCCAAGACAATCTGGTTTATCGGGGTCGACGTCTTCCCGTCCCAGTAGGATTTTCACCACTCCCTCATGTCCCTGCTGGGCGGCAAACGAGAGCGGTGTTCGGCTGTCATTATCTGGCTCACTTGGGCTGGCTTCGCTTAGCTCGAGCAGTATTCCTACCACTTCCTCATGTCCTCCACACGCGGCAAACGAGAGCGGTGTCCGGCCGTCATTATTGGGTTTGTCGGGGTCGACCTCCTCCTGCCCGAGCAGTAGCTTCACCACTTCATCGTGCCCATTACGAGCAGCCCATGACAGTGGCGTACAACCGGAAAAATCCCCTGCGTTGATATCATAACACCTCATCACTATCAAACCAGCTGCGGTCCGAACAATTCCGAAGAACGATGCACAATGTATTCCACTGAATGGAGGGAAACTCTGATAACGCCAAGGAAAAAAAGGCCTCAGAAGTAGTTTGGTTGGTACCGGGCCATAGTTGCCCTTTAGTAGCTGCGGCGCAAGAAATCTCCCGTCTTCTGAGAGATCCCTTTTCGCATACACTCCCCAGTAGACAGAACAATCTTCCAGAAAGGGTTTATTCTGAGTATCAGGAAGAGGAGAATCCCAAATGGCTTTGACCTGTCGGGAACTCAGATAGGTCAAGCATATTTCCGCCATTGCAGAGTGAGAGCGACCGAGTATATCGGGATGGGCAGAAAGATACTCCTGGAGAGTAAAGTGGATCAATCGCACAGTTGATCCCTCCTTATCCACAGTAATAAGCCCTTGACAGCAGCTCACCAACGTCGAAATATCAGGGATGTTGCCAAAATCGAAATCCGTGGAGCCTAGCTGCACTGCTAGGGCATGGCAGAGCTCGTCCGCCCGTAACTGTCGTTCCGCATGGCTGATCCACATCAACGCCGTCATCCCGAGTCTCGGTTTGTCTCCATCTTGCGCCTTTATCCGTTCGATTGTCCTTTCATAGGCGTCTCCCAGCTCTGATCCATTTGCCATTTTCCGGAGCCTTTCTCGTCTCCCGGAGACCGTCGATTCGTGTAAGATTGCATGGATGTTTAAGGAGACCAGTAGAAACCTAGATGAATATCCGTTAGAGAATTTTGGATAGCGGGATTCCTAGTACCATTGCTCATACATACATTTCCGACATACTTGCCGGAATCTGTTGCAGGATATCCGCCTCTAGACTCTCATCCATGGCGCCCGGAGTTTCGTCCTCGTCCAGTCTTAGACGAAGGTATTCCATGATGTCATCCTTACTGGGACCCACGGATACACTTATCACTCGTCCAGCAAGGCGCTTTTCCACCTCTGCCCGAACATGAGGCCTCCCAAAGATAATTATCCGTGTGCGGGGGGAAGTTTCGAGGATCTGTTGGAACGAATTAAGGAGTTTGAGTCGATGCACGGCTCCACATTCATCTAAGGCTTCAATACATACGAAGGTGGGCAGTGAGGACGTGATGGCCTGTAGCATCTTCACGATATCCTGCAGTCGCGGTCCCCGTCCACCAATTGCCATTTTCTGCCCTTGAAAGTGCTTTGTTATTTCCTCTGGAACCTTTTCCATTCCGCCAACAACCTGTCTCAGCAAGGAACCTAGAATATTGGCAACAGACTGCTCCTTTCGCGCCGCGTAGTCTAGGTAGAAACAGGTAACGGCCGTGTTTTGCCCCGTAAACTGATCGCACAGCCTGTCCACTACCAGTGAACTGACATCATGACCTGTTAGCACTGAGCCTCTCTTTCTTCTATCCTCCGGGAATGATTCTCGTTACCTAAGAAATGTTTTTCCGACCCCCGGACCCCCATAGCAAAACAAGACTGCCTTATCATCTTCAGCTTCACCGCTGCAGCCACGCCAGCTTCTGAACTCATTGGTTTGTAAAAGCCATTCTCCAACATTTTCGGCACGGCGCTCTTCGATACCTCCATGTCGTAGCTTCGGCTCCAAGGGTGATAACCAGGTCAAGAGTGGAGCCCGATCATCGCCAAAGGTGCAGTTGTTCCACACATTCTTATATGAATCGATAGTATTGAAGCAGTTAATGTTATCGTGGATAGGATTTTGAGACATCTTCCGTCTTTTAGTGTTGGCGCTGTCGTAGAGGAGTTATTGAGAATAGTGGATTGATGATGTTCGTAGAAACTGAAGAAAAGTGGGGTGATGATAAGGAAAGCGGGGATCCCCTAGCACTAAAGCAGCCTTGCAAATATCAGCCCGTAGAATACTGCAGAAAAGCGCCGCCCTATATTTGCCAAAAAAATGAAGTTTGTGGTGTTGCCACTCGCGAGTTAGTTGCTAGTGAAACACCCCAAACCTTTTCCCCTGCCCGTACAAGTACAAACGACCATTCACACAAACCTCGTAAGCACTCTCTGTACAGCAAGCCTCACGAAATATACATAAACTAGACCCCCTAGTTGGCTGATGATGGGGAAAACAATCCTTATCCCTTCCCAGCTATATCGCTCAAGATAATCTCATGGGTTTCAGCCTCAGATATAGTTGTATAGTTCTTGGACATAATTTATGTCGGTAGTGCGATGTATGCGTCCAACCATAAGTTACCAAAATCAGCAAAATCCATTATTAACGAAACCCACAGCGCAATAAGATCCAAAATACCAATAACTACCAAATTTCGCTTACAAGTAGAGAGAAACTTAGCGGTTCAATCCATGTCACTTTGGCTACAATCAATTGCCATTTGGCCCTTGCGCGGACCAGCGAACAGCCAGCTGCAGAATTGTGGTGCCAAGCCATGGAATTTGTCTGGGGCCGATAGAAAAAGGTACGAGGCTGGCGACAAAAATCTCCGGTGGAATGGCATGTACCGCCCAAACTGGTCTACTTCGCGCTCTTCATTTAATCCATCCTAAAGCTGAAAATTTTTTCAAAACCCTGATTATGGTCCAAAATTCCTTCAAATATCTCCTCAAGTACCCACAGATCTTTAAAGAGTCACTGGCTGCTTTGGCATGTAATATTGTAAAGTTGAAGTTGAAAACAGCGCCAAGCCTTGCCATTTCCCATACAAAATAGTCAAAAATTGCGCCAAGACCAATGTACCAACCATTACTCCCTTGATAGTTCCTCAGCCAGTTTAGATACAGAGTTCAAAAGGGCTGGAGAGTAGAATCTAGGGAATTATATCATATGTGGATGATTTGGTTTGGATTGCTTGATCAGTGGTTGGAAGGTCGTGAATATGGTTGTTTTCAGTGGAAAACCTTGATCTACCGGTGATTTTTGTCGCCAGCCTCGTACTTAATTTCAAAATTTCAGTTTTCCTCGGTTTACCGATTATGCAGGGTGGGTATGATTTGGTTCAAATGTCAGTCTGGCGGGGTTGAGACATTCCTCTACTACTTTGGGCTCTTGGACACAAAATCGGGCTGGATATGGTGGCTGCGGAAATGGCAAGCTTTGGTGTAAAAAGGGCAAGCGACGATAATATTTGTCGCCGGGCTATTGCTTTCCGACGACTTGTCTCATGGACGGATGAACCATGCCCCGAACATTTATTGAGGGGTCGCTTGGCGCTTGGGGGAATACAAATCCGTCCTCGAAGTGGTTAGAACAAGGGTTAGGGATCTCTATCTCCGCGACAAGGGTGTTTGCTGCGGCGCCGGTAGTGGCGAGTCGCTTAAAACCTTCACCCCAAAATGACCTGCGCAAGAAATCGGATAGATATCCACAAAGTCAGAATTTCGAAAAAAATAAAATCGCTGGATGATAGCTGAGATCTAGCACTAGGAGCCAGTGGTTTTTTTTTCTTCTTCAGAAGTGAGAACTTGGGGAGCCTATTCAATGTCCGCTTGCGGATTTTGGAAGAGAATGAAACAAGTTCCCAGATATTCGCAGCACAGGATACTAGGTAAAAAGTGCTGGGTACTTAGTTGACCGGTAGGGGTTGCCACCTTCGACTCTCAGACTGTTAAGTTTGCAGCAGCAATTTTGTCCTGTTGCCACTCATTACATTTCAATCCTGGTTCAGGTTTTAAATGATTTGGGCTGTAGACTATCACAACAAGCGAAACGAAAAATAGGGATTTCGAAGATTCCGAAAGCGTTAGCTGTGATATCGTACCGTATGGCCTGCTGCAAGAGAGGGTTAGGGATGGCTGCCATTGTCTCACCCACCACAAGAATTCCGGATCTCCTCACTTAACAAACAGGACTTTAATCCCGGGATAAATTATGTTCCAATGAACAAAGTTGCTGGGCCTCCCGCCACTTTGTACACCGCCACAGCAGGCCCATTTGGTGCATTGAAGAACCCTAAGCCTGATATTACAAGTGGCCTGGGGCAGCCCAGGAAAATTTTATCTGACTCGCCAAAATCTGATGAACTCCTTACTGGCAATTATGGAATGTTCTAGGGCGGGAGCTTGGGAATCCTGCTTGTTTTCCGATCATGATCAACACAGTCTACGAGCAGAGCGTGATGGAGGTCCGTACTATGCGCAAGGAAATATGCCGTCGTACAAGCACCGCAGCTGACACAGCTTGGCTCAGAGCTGTCGTCACAAGGAAGACCCCGAACGGTAGTGATAGGAAAACTGAGATGCGTTCGATATTCGATGTATATGACAAGTGTGTTCGCAAAGGAGTGTCCGTGAGAAGTGCAAGGTAAAGAGAAAGGAACGCAGTTCAGACTAGATACAATTTGTGGTGGCCCGCACAGTGAGCTCTCTACCACAGAACACCAGTCACCCCCGCTCGGTCTGGTCATAGCCCTGCTCACACCTACAAGTGTGCCCTAACCTAACATACCACGATGGGGTTACTCCATCAGAGCGCACTTGGTATAGCACCGCAGTAAATAATAAATAAATTACCACATTAGCAATCATCCACCCTATCTCCCTCTGCCCCAAGGCGAATTGGATCTATACCAAAAACTCTACCGCAAGTAGTGTTTGCCAATGAACAAGCGGACCTAGAAGTTCAACTGATTTCTTGAATACTCTCACCCTGGATGTCTGGAGTCCAGCCTCGGCCCACCTCGAGTCTGCGGGATACAAAAGCGTTCATAATGTATCACTCAGCGAGAACAAGCATAAGAACAGGTCTTCAATGCCCCGGGTCAAGCTCAGCTTTATAACCCACAAGGCCTTAGCCAGGTATAAGCTAGTCAGTCCTGTAACTTCATTAGCGCAGCATAGCATACAATAACACTGCACTAATTCCAGATCAATTCATACGAGCCCCGCCAAGGAGGAAAAAAGGGTAAGAGTGACTGAAAGAAATCATTTATCCCCCCTCCCCACACACACCCTCCAATCTACTATCACATGGTATTGTACGGCCCAGTGGGCTCCTATATTTCCCTCCCACAACCTGTGTAAGGGCGGCGCCATTATGGGACTTTGGGGGCGCCCTTTTTCTCTTCTCTAACACTTCCTATATCGATTAGGAAGGGGGCCTGTTATCACTGGGTGGGCTTTTGGCGCGCCTTTCGGGGTGGTTTGCCGCGAACCTCGTAGGGTGCACGGTCAGGGTATTGGCCGTTCGGTTGCGTTAACGCAACTTTTACCTGGACAATGTCATAGCTGGCACATAGCAGCTAGAGTATACCCGCTATGAGACTGTGGGATGGTATGTGCTACGCCCCCCAAATTGGCTGCAAGGCGAAGCCAACAAAGGGGGTGAAAAGCAGTTGTAACATGCCCCCCAGGCCCGTTGCACAACGCTACCGGGTGTGATCGGGGGGGATCGGATAAGGGTGATATGCTACTATTCACAACGCAATATAGCCTACTGTAGATTAAATGGCGGGTTCGGAGAACCCATTGCCAATTGGGCAAAGCTTCGGCTATCTGGTCGGATTGGTTGTCGGATTTCAGGGGACTGGCGGATTAAGGTACTACCGGTTGCCGGAGTACCATGACAAGCGGGGTCATAGCTCACACACTCGGGGTCCGTGGATGGCCACATATATACCACCATCCACGGACATCCCCTTCATGAGATCACCAATCTTCCTTCTCCCTACATTTCGCGTTCTTTTTTCAGTTGCATCTTCATAGTAGCCACCCGAACGCGTAAAAAAGTCACCACCTATACCCAACATTTACCGGAATGCCTCGTCGACGAGTCGGAACGCGTGGCGGCCACACGACACCAGCGAACCGGAGGGGAGCTCGGGGAGGAATACGGAAGAATACACGTAGCAGGCGAGCACCGAGCCGGTACGGGCAATCAGCAGAACAACATTCACCCGCAATAGCAAGAGAAGACATGAACGAATCCTCAGAGTCCAGTGAGAACGAAGACCCCCAGCCAAGCGATCCGGAATATAGCCACTCCCCATCCACGAATAACCTGCCACATAACGAAATCTCCGACCCACCAAGCACTTCACCTCCTCGCGGTATAATCCTAGCAACCCCAAGCGAACAAAACACCTCACCTGGGCCACGACAATCACCAGCCACTCCCTTCACTCTAGACACCATGCGGGCACTACTTCGCTCCCACGAACAAGAGATAGTTGATCGTGTAGTAAACCAGCTAAGTGCCCAGCATCGTCCAACCCAGCCCCAGCAAAGCCCAAATCGCCCACCACCACCATCCCCGGAAGTAGAGGTTAGGTCACGCAGGCGGCACTCTACCAATAGACGAATCGCAGAGTTAGAGAACCAGCTTATACAACTTAGAGAGGAAAGAGAAGACCTACACCAACCCACCAGAGAATCGAGAGGATTTGGTACGTATAATCTCATACCACCATTAATGAGCCCGGGGAGTGGGAGGGCATCTGCTATCTCAGAGTCGGTAGAAATGGTGTTTCCTGGCGTGGAAAGGAGTACACTAACATAGATCATCGAAAACCGCTTTAAACCAACAAATATCTACCGGCTTTTGGGGAGTGAGAAGGAACGGGCGGAGTCACAGCGGATCATTAATATCGGAGGAGTTGAGTTTGAGCAAACAGAATGCGATAGGAAGGAAAACGATTACCGGATGATGAGTTTTTTTAAAGCGTGGGCCGTATACACTGGCATCATGGTCATGCTGGCCCCATTCGCACTTCAGGGAGAGCTAGCTACAGCTATGGCGATATACACGATGAATCTCTACGATTTGCTGGAAAAATACACTTGGGAAGGTGTCAGAGCATACCATTTCCAATTTCATCGCAAGAGAGTAGCAAGCGGGAAGAATATATTCAACCCAACCGCGTGGCGAGTACTGGATAGCGAACTAGTGGCATCTAAATGTTTCGCACACCCCATACCCCGACCCACCTGGTCTCAAAACCACAAGACAACACTCCCAATGTCCCGAAGACCTTACGATACTGTTAGCCGAGAGAATGCCCAGGCCGGAGCTAATCCATATCACGACATGGGACCAGTCAACTCATACGGAGGACCAGAACAGCGTGGAAACTTCCCCCGCCACTTGCTCGGACACACTAGCCTGGCCGCAGCTGCCGGAAGAACAACACAAGCTTGTCGTAATTGGAACCACCGAGAGTGTCACTCAAACCCTTGTCGTTACCTACACCAATGTCTTTCCTGTGGAAGCAGCCACCGCATAACCCAATGCCCGCTTGGGAGTACCGGGCAATCAACAGCACCCCGCATACCACCCAACCGACCTTAGCCACCCCCCCCCCCCTCTGTCCGTCAGCTCAAATCCCCTTTGCCCAATCATGTCCTGCCAATTTCCCCTCTTCTACTGCCAAACCATTAACTCTAAGCTTTTGCTTACCTTTACCCAAGAGCCATGTACATATATCCCACAATCACTGTTAGAACCAACACCCAACTCCGCATACCAACTCTTTAGCACACGGCCCACGCGCCCGAACACTATGCTTCACTATCCCCTCTTCACTTCTCATCAGATTCCCATGCCAGCCGGCCAGCTTAGAGCTGCGGGATGGAAGGCCGTTACTACAGGATACCCAGACCCAAACATCATGATAACCATTCTCGGGATATGCAAATTTGGCGCTCGGATTGGGTATGAGGGCGACCGCAACGCACCCCGAATATACCCAAATCTCAAGACAGCAGCGGATGACCCACATCTGGTAACTAGCAATATAGAGTCAGAATTGGAGAAAGGCCGATTAGAAGAATACCCTGACAGAGGCAACCTACCAGATCACTACACTGCCTCGCCACTAGGCCTCATGGATAAGGCTGACGGAAGCAAGCACCGAATCCATCACCTCTCGTACCCACCCAACGACGCCACTTCCATAAATACAGGAATCCCGGAAAGCTATGGCACAATAACCTATAGTAGTGTGAACAACGCCATTGAGGCAATCCAGCAGTACGGGAAAGACTGTCAATTAGTGAAGCGAGACTTTGAAAGCGCGTTCAGACACATACCTGTATCGCCACTCGATACACCACTTCTGGGATTCCAGTGGGGCGACAAGCTCTACGCAGAGAGATTCCTCCCGTTTGGCCTACGCACGGCCCCATACATATTCAACCTATTCGCCGAAGTATTTCACGGGTCACTGGAGGAGCAGTTCACGAAAGTGGAACGGAGTGCCAGTGTCATTCATTACCTTGACGACTTTCTCATAGTCCTCCCGCCAGCAGAAGACATGACCTCCTATACGAGCATATTCAGCAACCTCTGTGAACAGGTCGGACTCTCCATCAAGACAGCAAAGAACGAGCAGGGCCGGATAGCTACCTTCGCTGGAGTGGAACTGGACACCAAGCTCATGGTAGTAAGGCTACCTTCCAAGAAGCTCGAAAAAGCACGGGCCATGGTTAGGGAAGTAGCGGTAATGACCTCAGTTACGCTACTGGACCTTCAGAAAATCACAGGTTATCTCAACTTTGTTACTATTGTTGTTCCCCTCGGCCGAGCCTTCCTCCGCCACCTGTATAACATGGAGCTATACTTTCCCCAGGGCAGCAAAGATCGACGAAGACGAATTTCCTCAGAAGCACATAAGGATCTAGCCTGGTGGTCACAAATACTATCCGAGTCGCCAGAGAGATCAATCCGCACTAGGGATAGGAATATCATACGTACCTGGACAGACGCCGCAAGCAAAAAGGGACTCGGTGGGTATTTCCTCCAAGAGGGCGAAACAATCCCGCAACCAGGGGCTGCTTTCTCCATACGCCTACCTAGACACCTCGGGAGAACCAAAGAGCATATTAATACTCAGGAGATGAGGGCCGTAGAGCAGGCGTTGCTGTATTGGGGAAAGAGCTGGAGGGGTAAGAAAGTGATAATGTACATCGACAATAGGGCAGTCGCATATGCTGATGAGAACAGGACGATAAGAGGAGCCTCTATGACTGTACTGCGGAGATGCCTCCTACTGGCGGCAGAACATGACCTAGACCTAGAGACAAGATGGATCCCGACCCAAGAGAACACATTAGCAGACGCGCTCTCACGATTCAATTATGAAAAGATAGCTAACCTCGCACCACAGTTAAGTCATCCCGTATGCGACCTCCGGAGTCGTAGATTTCTCACATAGAGCAGACAGGCCTCTCGCCAATAGCCGCTCACTATCTATGGAGGGGACTAGCACCCTCGACAAGAACTAACTACGACACCCCCCGCTCCCGCGTTACTCTCTTTGGCACACTCTCCAACTTCCGACATGAAAACGGTGGATGCTTTCCAGCAAAGGCCACCTGGCTTATCGAATGGTTGTGCTCCTTGGCGGGAACAATCAAGGTAAAAACCATGAAGCTCTATCTAGCAGGTATCAAATCGTACCAGCTAGATCTCGGGATTGAATGTAGCGAATTCACAGATCCCCGACTAGAGCGAACAATACAGAGAATCAAGCGAGACCATGGCGAGCCTCACCGTCGTACACGTACCCCACTCACCCGCCCATACCTGCTCCAGATCCTCTCCCGCCTTAGAGTACACAACTATGAAAACACAGTACTGCAAGCAGCTTTCACACTGGCCTTTGCCGGATTCCTGCGAGTCGGCGAATTTACCTATAAGGGGTCAGATATGGAAATAGGCCCCGCGTTCGCAAAATGGTTTTTAACAAAGAAAAGTGTTCGGATAAGGGGAGAGGGAACTTACATGGAACTTTCACTACCCTCATCGAAAACAGACCCTTTCCGGAAAGGTATCACAATAACAATAGCAGCAAGCCACGATAATGCATGCCCTGTGCCGGCTATGAAACGATTTCTCGCTAGTGACACCCACCGGCCAGTACACTCACCATTGTTCTGCATCGGGAAATACAAACAACTCCCCTTCACCCGGGAATATGTCGTGAACCAGCTCCAAGAGCTAGCAAGAGGTACAGGATTAGGGGATGGATCGTGGAACCGGCATAGCTTCAGGCGAGGAGCAGCAACTTGAGCTGCGGAAGTCGGGATTCCCGAGACTGATATTCAAACCCTGGGCCGGTGGAGGTCCGATGCCTACAAGGCATATATTGAATACTCAGCGGAAGACCAAATCTCATTGTCAAGCCGCTTCCAGGCACCTCAGAACCCACTACCACAAGGGAGTCAAGCCTGCCTGAACACCGGAACTAGACGGTAGCCACCTTACGGCAGGCTTCCTACTCGGCAGAAGCCCACTCACCTGCCTTCAGTATGGATACATCGGTGGCTACGTTCTTCAGCGGCAAGGGCAGCGAAACCCTCACCATAGCCTCCGGCAGTGGAACACCTCTCCTCCGGGAACAAGTGGCACGGAATTGCTTGGGACGTTACTCCTGTAGATATTTCTTTACTGTCTCTCTCTATATTTTCTTTTCCTTACAGTTATTAGTGGATATTATAATGGACTTCTTTGGCTTTGTATAATTGGTCACTTTTTTCTCACAAGTGCAGTTAATACAAATGCAACCAGAATCTTTACATTATCGTATACCGTATGTCTGTCTAAAATATAAAAAAAACCCCTATATGCGGGTATCTATCATTAAGGCGGAAGGGGAGAAAGGGGGAGAAGGGAGAAAATAAAACAATATACTGTAGGAGAGAAACACGACCTGCAGGTAGTAATTTACTGAGAGAAAATTAAATCTGACAGGATGGAATCTGCAATCTATAAACTCAACTCTCCAGAACCAAGCACCCCCCAACGTATCAAACCCAATAGAACTCTGGAAACAGAAGCTCATAAATTCTCACCCAAATATGAAAGCCAATAACCAAAAAGACGTAGAAGGGTGTGTGATATATATTAGCATCCTCTTACAAGGGATGTCCTCCACAGGTAAGGGGTGATCTCCAAGCGCATCACGATGAGTAGCAGGCCCCGAAATGGAAGGGGCCGCGACAGCTGTTTCCAAGAAAGCGCTGTCCCTTAAAGATCAAATTCTACCTGGGGGTGCCGCTCGGCGAGACAGTAGCAGAGCTACCATTCGCCATCGTTCCCACTTGGCGGCATACGAGAGCGCCGTTAGGCCGCGATTATCTGGCCTGTCGAGGTTGACCTCTTCGCGTCCGAGTAGAATTTTCACTACTCCTTCATGTGCACGCTCGGCGGCAAACGAGAGCGGTGTTCGGCCACCATTATCCGGCTTGTCAGGGTTGACCTCTTCGCGTCCGAGTAGAATTTTGACTACTTCCCCATTTCAACCCTGGGCGGCAAACGAGAGCGGTGTTCGGCCCTCATTATCAGGCCGGTCGGGGTGGACCTCCTCCCGGTCGAGTAGCACTTCCACCACTCCTTCATGTGCACGCTCGGCGGCGAACGAGAGCGGTATTCGGCCGCCATTATCAGGCTTGTCAGGGTTGACCTCTTCGCGTCCGAGTAGAGTTTTCACTATTCCCCCGTATCCCTCCGCAGCGGCAAACGAGAGAGGTGTTCGGCCCTCATTATCAGGCTAGTCGGGGTGGACCTCTTCCCGGTCGAGTAGTATTTCCACCACCCCCTGATGTCCCTTCTCGGCGGCAACCGAGAGAGGTGTTTGGCCAAAACGATCTGGTTTGTCCGGGTGGACCTCTTCCCGTCCGAGCAGTATTTTTACCACTCCCTCATGTCCCCTCCCGGCAGCAATCGAGAGCGGTGTTCGGCCGATATTATCTGGCTTGTCAGGGTTGACCTCTTCCCGTCCGAGAAGTATTTTCACCACTCGCTCTTGTCCATCCTCAGCGGCAAACGAAAGCGCTGTTTGGCCATGATTATCAGGCTTGTCCGGGTGGACCTCTTCCCATCCAAGCAATATTTTTACCACTCCCTCATATCCGTACCAAGCAGCAATCGAGAGCGGTGTTAGGCCGCGAATATCTGGCTCGTCAGAGCTGACATCTTCCCGCCCGAGTAATACTTTTACCACTCCCTCATGTCCGTTCTAAACGGCAAACAAGAGTGGTGTTCGGCGGTGAATATCTGGCTTGTTGGGGTTGACCTCTTTCCGTTCGAGTAGCAGCTTCACCACTTCCCCATGCCCATTACGAGCTGCCCATGCCAGTGGCGTACAACCTGAGAAATCGCTTTCGTTGATATCATAACAGTCCATCTTGATTAAATCGGCGACAACCTCAACAATTCCGAAAAATGATGCGCAGTGTATTGCACCGAAAGGAGAGAACGAGTTAAAAATCAGAATTTTGAAATTCTTTACCTGTGCTAAAAGTAATTCCGTGGAGAGCGGGCCATAATCCCTTTTTAATAGCTCTAGAGCAAGTGATCTCCCGTAGTCCGAGTTCTCTCTTTTCGCGTGTACTCCCCAGTACACGGAACAATAATCCAGAAAGGGCGTGTTCCAGGTATCAGGGGTAGTTGAATCCCTAACAGTTTTGACCTGTCGGGAACTGAGATAGGTCAGCATGTTTCGGCCATTGCAGAGTGAGGACTACCGAGTATATAGGGATGGGAAGAAAGATACTCTTGGAGAGTAAAGTGGATCAATCGCACAGTTGACCCCTCCTTATCTACACTAATCAGCCCTTGACAGCAGCTCGCCAGAGTCGAAATTGAAGGAATGTTGCCGATATCGAAATCCGTGGAACCTAGCTGCACTGCTAGGGCATGGCAGAGCTCGTTGGCTCGGAGCGGCCGTTCCGCATGGCTGACCCACATCAACGCTGTCATCCCGACTCTTGATCTGTCCCTGTTCTGCGCCTTTATCCGTTCAATTGTCGCACCGTAAACATCTCCCAACTCCAATCCATTGGCCATTTTGTGGAGCTTTTCTCTCCTTCGAGATATTGTCGATTCGTGCAAGATTGCATCTATGTTTAATGAAACCAGTAGAAACCTAGATCCATGTCTATTAGTGGATTTTGTATGGCGGGATTCCTAGTACCATAACCCCCACTTACATTTCTGACATGTTTTTCGGAATTTTCTCCAGAATTTCTGCCTCTAGACTCTCATCCATGGCGTCTGGAGTTTCGTCCTCATCTAGTCTAAGACGAAGGTATTCAATGATATCATCCTTGCTGGGGCCTACTGATATAGTTATCACGCGCCCTGAAAGACGCCTTTCGACCTCAGCCCGAACATGAGGCCTCCCAATGATAAATATCCGTGTGTGAGGAGACGTTTCGAGGATCTGTTGTAGCGAATTAAGGAGTTTAACGCGATGCGCCACAGCACATTCGTCCAACGCGTCAATACATATAAATGTGCGCAGTGAGGATGTGATGGCTTGTAGCATCTCCAAGATATACGGGAGTCGGGGACCCCGTCCACCAATGGCCATTTGCTGCCCTTCAAAAGCCTCTGTTACTCCTTCTGGAACCCTTTCCATCCCGCCAACGACCTGTCTCAGCAAGGAACCCAGAATACTGGAAACGGACTGCTCCTTTCGCGCCGCAAAATCTAGGTAGAAACATGTAACGGCTGTGTTCTTCCTGGCGTACTGATTGCACAACCTGTCTACTACTAGGGAACTGACACCGTGCCCTGTTAGTATTGACTCTCTTTCTTCTATCCTCCGTGAATGATTCTGGTTACCTAATAAATGTTTTTCCGACCCCCGGACCTCCATGGCGAAACAGGACTGCCTTATCATCTCCGCTGTCACCGTTCCTATCCTGCCAGTTTCTGAATTCCGCGGTTTGCAAAAGCCATTCCCCAACAATGTCGGCACGGCGCTCTTGGATATCCCGATGGCGTAGCTTAGGCTCAAGGGGTGATAACCAGGTCAAGAGTCGAGCCCGGTCCTCGGCAATGGTATAGTTGTTCCACACATTACTGAAAGAGTGGGTAGTATTGAAGGAGTTACTGTTACTGTGGGTGGTATGTTCAGACATATTCCGTTCTTTTGTGTTTGCGCCGTAGGAGAGGAGAAGTTATTGAGTACGGTGGATTGACGATGTTTGTGAGAGCTGAATAAAAGCCGGGTGATGATTAGGAAAAGCGGGGGTCTCCTGGCGCTAAAGCAGCCTTGCAAATACCACACCATGGAACACTAAAGAAAAGCGCCGCTCTATACAAAAGACATCCCGACAAACCCCGTAAGCGCCCTCCCCAGAGCAAGCCCCACTAATGATACATAAACTAGCCCCCCTGGTAGCCGTGGCTAGGAAAAAGGACCCTTCCCCTTTCCCTGCGATATTACACAAGATAGCCTAGCGGATCTCAGCTTAAGATACCCATATACTTGTATAGTTCCTGGACACAACATATCCTCGGTCTGACGGAGTACCGGTATCCGTCCAAACACTCAAAAATCGGCTGAATCCACCTCCAACGAACACCATAGCACAGCAGGGTTGTCAATACCAATAACTACCCATTTCGCCTCAAAGTAGCCAAGAACTCGGCCATTCCGTCCATGCCACTTTAGCCACATTCAACTGTGAACCATCCCTTGCCCTGACAAGGGAACGGCCAGTCTCAGAATTGTTTGCATTAAGCCATGGAATTTGTATCGAAGCCTATCGAAAAAGATACCCAATTTCAAAATCACGATATTCATGGGCTCACCAACGATGCAATATAGGCCTTATTGGGTTAATATTTGAGTCTAGTGGGGCTAGGATATTCCCCAACTACATTAGGCCCTTAGATACCAACTTGAGTGAGGTATTGTCCAGTTCCATGGTTGCGAAAATGGCCACTTTTGATGTAAAAAGGCCAAGTGCCGATAACATTTGTTACCGAACGGTTCAGTATAAGGCGTCCCGATTTTCTTATCCCACGGACGGATCACCCATGCCCCGAATGTTTACTAACGACTCTAGTGGGGGAACACAACAGCTTCTCGAAGAGGCCAGAACAAGGGTTAGGTGTCCCGAAGGTTGTACCGCCCAATACGACAGGTGGTCAGTTCAGAAAACTGACATCCACCAATTATTTACATTGAAGGTTTGGGACTTGTCACAAAAATAGTACAAGTATGTTCTGGTACAGCCTCCTACAGTGTCGAGATTCTCCAGTTGCGAGAGTTGTGGCTTAAAAACGCATACATGCCTGCACTTGAGACAAGGCTTAGTCGAAAAGAGAAACCTCAATACCAAGAGCAAACAGGAAAAGTATCGGAGAAATTTAAAAGCATAGTTCACTATACTGGGGATTCGGGAAAATATACGCTAGGAGGCCAAGGGGCCGCCACTCTCCCAACTCGAGAATATCGCGACCCTATAACAGCCCGCATTGTTTTTTCCCTTCTCACCCGGGATACTATTTGAGAGCAATAGAGGTATTTCGAAACACCAAGTTAGGGATCTCGATATCCGTGGCAACAGTGTTTACTATTGGAACGAGCGAACGTGAAAAGTAAGGATTTCAAAAATTCCGAAAGCGTTAGCTCTGATACCGGATTGTCCCTACAAAATTAACACCGCATCAACGAAGATGAAAAACCCCTGCTATAACAGCCCTCCCCCACCAACCCCAATATCATGAAAACCAAAGAAACAAATCAAGAATGTGAATTCATTGTGGAATATAGAGTAGAAACTAATATTTGATCGAGAGAAATTTCTTTAGGTGGAGTTGCAAGTACAGAGTGAGGGGGAGTGTTGCCTCGCTGTCAATACTCGGTGCCCGTTTAATTTTGTCCACGCACCATATTTGAGTGTTGCAATGTGGGTTAGGAGGGTTGCCATTGTTTGCCTGACGAAAAGAATTCACTTATAACAAACCCAACTTTAAGCCCATGTTACCGCTCAGGTGAGCTACGACGCAACAAGCGATGACAGAACTAACCGACTCCCTTGCGGAAAAGTCAATCTACCTCCACATGTTCTGAGGTTGAGAGAATTGGCAAGTTTTTTGCAGTCTAATTAGTTTGCATTATTTTTTATGGTTCATTTCTTTATCTGTACTCGAGTACTTACAGTGCTAGAATCTCAAGATGCTGGAATACTTGTAAGGTGTGTCTGTTCCCGCTTCTTAGTGAAAAGACACCCACACCTTCACCCTGGTTGTGAGCACGAAAGAGACTAGACCCCGATTTCGATTCATTTACTCACGGGTTATGTCGGCCTCAATGGTAGAAGTAAACAATAGAGGGCCCGGGGGTGTAGCGGGCACTGGTAATGGTGTTCCTGCTGTGGAGAGTGGTTGTATAGATTTAGTAGAGGGCAATGGAGGCGTCAGTGGTGGAGCACAACGGGAATTGGCAGGATAGAACCCGCGGCCTGTAGGCAGGGGTGAGGAAACATTCAAGGAACTCTTGACACATACGCAGGAACACATCATCTGCTCGACTTTGTGACAGCAGTACTTCCACTACTACCCTGAAAAAGAAGAGGAAGCCGAATGTTGTGAGATCAGCTGCACTATCACAAGAAACCTCACCTACACACTCCTACAGTCTTGCGGCTGGTTTGTCTAGAAACACATAACCTCAATCTCAACCGGATTTCCATCACTAACAACTAAACTGCCCTTTAGCAAACATTCCTCATTGGCCCCCATGGACCCTGTTGAGGACTCCTCCAGCAGACTCTCAATCACCTACCATCTCCCCACAGAAGAAGGGCAATCATACTAATTCCAATACTTAAACCTGTGATGCCTAGTGTGTTTGTCATCTGCAGGACAAGGTAGAAAATCCGCAAGATCTTGAGGAGTGTGGTTTGGCATCAAGTATGAGAACCCGAAGGAGTAACAACAGCCCCGCACTGGAGACTGTTGTCAAAAGCAACTTGCTGCTGACAGCTGCAATGAGGACTAGTGTCACAAATTGTAGCTTGGAAAGAATGATTTCACATGACTGATAGCTATTAGTCATCAGTATATTATATTTCACACTATAAGATCAGTTGACTTATAGTTCTCACATGATTTGCAATTGTGTATTATTATTATATTTCATTGATTGGTGACTCACGATTGTGAGTGACAAATCATGTAATGACTTTCACGTGTGACTCTATTTAGAGTCACGAGTTTCACTCATGTGAGTGCTTTACTAACATGATTAGTTTTATGATTTATCATAGGTTAAAGTATGTTGCGGATGACGCAATAAGGAGAGTCACCAGGGTTTGGGTTGTGGAAAGAGTTTCTATATAAATGAGATTGGATTTGGATAGTTACAGCTCTTCACGCAACAATCTAAGTACTTTCTTTAAGTTACTTTTATTGGTTATATTATAAATTAAATACTATTACATTGTTTACCCTCGAAAGTATTATCATATCTAAGATAAAAGTCTCTATCGATAATAAGTTATATATCCATCTTCGCTATTAAGATAGCGGAAAGATAAAGAAGAGCGATAAGAAAGCTCTCCAAAGATATTTAAGATCGCGTTGAACTAAAATAAGAACCCAATTAGGTCGTTACTTGTTGTTTACCAACCGTTCTAGCTGAGATTGCTACAACTAGCAAAACATTGTGTGAACAAATGGTCTTGGAAAACATGCTGCTCGGAATACGCTTTGGATACTTCGCGCCTCTTTAGATAGATTCCGGGACACGCTTTGCCTTTGGGCATGGGCCTTCAGGTTCGGGTTTGGGCATGTGTTTTGATTGTTGGGAAAAGCATTTGCTAAGTAGGAATGTTGCTATTAGAGAGGATGCGGAAAGGCTGCAACAAAGGCTGGAAAAGAAGGGAGGTCAATGGGAGAAGGTTTGACACCCAGAAAATGAGTATGAGAATGTATGGACAACGGTGTTTGTTCCTGCATTTTGTTAGCATGAGATTTCTGAAAAGTTGGGAGATGGAGATCAGGAGCAAACTGCTCCTGATAGGATAGGAGGAATTTGTAATGATAAATACTTCTCTTTTGTCCATAGTTAGGAAGAGTGTTATTGTTGTGTATCGTGGATGCATGAGACTGTTGTTGTTGTTAGTCAAGAGGTTTTCTCCTGTTCTCTGTGCTATCATTTAGGTGTGAGTTCCTTGGCATTTCGTTGTTTCGTTCCATTGTCGCTATACTGTTGTCGCCGTCGATCCTAGTTTAATAAATAGCAGCTCTTGTTAATCAACAACAGCAGCATACAATTCCCCACAAGCCAAAAGAGGGAAAAGAAAGTGGTGGTTGGGTGATGAATGATTGAACCTGGTTGATAGAGTCTTCAATAGTGCCACAATGGCAAGCAGGATCCCAATCAAAGTCGTGTTCCAAGAGCAAGCAGAAATTAGATAATCGCTCAAATTTGGGTAGAGAGAAAAATCGGAAAAAATAGCTTCATTGGCTAAGGAATGTAAATAGGAGTTATTCAGTGAATCAAAAAAATAAAAACAAAATGTAGCTACTAGCTACGAATTGAAATAAAACCAAGAAACACATTCTTATATGCTATTAGAGATAAGTCATTTCAATGTAAGAGGTAAATCTGAGCTTACCAACCACAAGCTTACTAGTTATCGGGAGATTATAGGTACTCAACAATGCATTAATTTCAAACTCTATCAATATTTAGTAAATATCATGGTAGCAGGCAGGAAGCCCTTGTGTCTAACAATATAAGGCATCAACAGTTGCTTTGTAAGGTGGGAAGTTTGGAATTGATTCATTGAACAGAGTTGTGAGAGAACTCTAAGACATCCAGGAACTACTAGTCCAGCTATTATCCAAGTGACTAGGAGCATTCTGATCTCTGAACAGAAATGTCAGCCTATATTCTAAGAAACAAAAATTCCTTTTTTGGAATGTTTCACATACTTGAAGTCAAGTTAGAGTTCTATCTCTGAATGTTGCAACTTCAATGAGACAGTAGTTGATAATACTAAAATGCCCACCAGCGAAACTAAAGTATTTGCCAATAAAATTTGTGGCAGGTTTACTCCTGTCTAACGAAAGATACAATAGAGGGCTAGCGGTTGACCGGCAAGCGCTAGGTCTAAGGGAGGCTTCAGAGAACTCGAAGGTAAAGAGAGATAATAGTTAAAGGGCAAGTGGAACTCTGAGATCGCCGTTCAACCAAGTATATTCATAAATCAAGAGTCTGCTGAAGTCTGCCGTTCTCCTGCTAGCTAGGAGATGAGTTTAAATACAAGAGTTCTCCCAGAGCGATAGTAATCAGATATCCTGCAACCATGATCATTACCGGGCCGTGCTCCTTACCCTGCATATCCTGTGATCCCACATGAAACCTAACAGTCATAACACTGCCTCAATGCTATCATCTGCTTAGATGACCTTTCCTTTACTTGTGTTCCTAAATAAAATAATAAACATGCAAAACTAAACTTGACACAAGCTACCAGGCCCAAATATAGCTCCAGGGCTGTAAAACAATCCAACTAATCAAAGTAAGCAATGTAATCAAACTAAACATAGGAAATCAGACACTCCGCTCCTGTATACAGTTACCGGAACATGTATACATATTACAAAGTTGAAGTATTTGTCAATATGATTGAAATCTTGGCTGATTAAGCTAATGTGGTCATCGATGCCAGTGGCCTGAAAACCATAAGTATAATCCATTGAATGAAAAGGGTAGTTGATTTCCAACTATGCATCGATTCTGTTGAAACAGCACTTGATCATGTCAAAAGACAACTCCTGAGTGCAGAAATTGTCCCTGATTGAAATAGAACCTTTTTCGCTAGGGTAGACAATATCAGTTAAATAATTACAACTTGAATAAAGATTTTTTTCTAGTGTGAACACAATCTGACTTGGATGATATTCCATTGTCATTTTGTGATTAATGAACTCAGTCAGGTGAGTATTGATCCTGGTTAGCTAATTATTAATATATTTTGTAAAGCCACTGATGGCTGCAAAAATCGCCATATTTATACAAACCGCACTTGTGATCAAACTTCCTTTATAGTAGGAATCCTACATGAATATATTAATATATAATAAGTAACAAGTCACTAACATTCTTCTTCACAGAATTTTATAATCTGTGTTTTAGATACCTTATCTCCTGGGTAAGATGTATAGCATTGTTGTAGGGTACAAGAATGTCTTATAGTCTTTATATCTCACCTTACAGTCTTATAATAAAAAGAAGTTTGAGGGTTCAATCGTTATCAAACAAAGTTGCTTGCATACAAGCAAGAGGCAGACAGAAAAAGGTTATATTGCAAGTATAGTATAAGAAAGTCTTAAAATGTTGTGTGAAGAGCTCTAAATATTGTAACTGAGTATCTTCTTATATTCATTTACAACTGAAAACCCTAACCCTGGTCATTCAGCCTAGATGAGTCACAAGATTGTGTGACTCATAATGTGTTTCCCTGTAATTCATCAGCTGACTCCTCTGTGTCACTACTCAATACACAATAAACCAATCCTAGCTGATCAAACAAGTCAGATAAGTATAGTTTTTATTACAGGGCTTCCAAGGCCCTGAAAATCACATGCTCCCAGCCCCAGGCAAATTTCCCACCCCGTCTAAATAGGGGTAGGTCGGTAATAACTTCAAAAATATTCCCATTGCCCCATATAATGATGGGCCTGGCAAGTGCAACCTTGACCCACCCTGCCCTCCAATGAACTCCAGGTCAGCAAACTTCCTGACCTCTGTGACACTTGTGACTCATAATGTGAGTCATGTACAAAAGTCATTATGTCATTATGACTCACAATAGTGAATTATGTCAAACATCAACTAATTATAAGAAAATAATAACATGCAAGCGTCGATCAAGTGAGATCTATGAGTTAAGTGACCTGATAGCTTGAATGCTAAAAATGCCTATAACTAATCGCTATTAGTCATATGAACCAATATCCTTGCTTGTGCATAATTTGTGCAATTCACCTGATATTCCGGAAAGATGTCTAGTTATTAGTCTGAGGTCTGTTATTTTAGGGCTTTTATGGAACTCAAGAGAACAAAAGTCAGGCTGGCAGATTCAGGTCAGAGCAATCTTCAGAGTATGAGAGCTTACTTGGTGCTGGGCATGTGAAATGAAGGAAGGCAAGCAGCAGAGATTTAATCACAAACCTATGTAGAGTAAGGGGATGAACACAATTGGCAGGAGAGAGGTCAAAATGAGAAACGAAGGTTGCATTCTCTCTAGTACCCAAACCCATGTCACAATAATACATGGTGGCTTGGCAGTGGGTGCACTCTTCTATAATGTAATTTACGGTATTTCAGCTCTGTACTAGATACCCCTCTCCCTGGCGGCATCCTGAAAACAAAATGTATATTTTATTATTTACACAACTTCTAGTTATAAAATTACAATATTGGAAATTTGTTACAACATACTTCTTGATATGGAGATTTGGAATCTGAAGTTTATATATGATAATAAAAAGATAATGCTGCTTATATACTCACTTTAATCCAAACTGGTTCAAATAGCATTTTCCTTACAATAGTAGTAAAAAAAATTGAAACTAACCATAAAAATCATAGTTTAAACAAATAATATGATTATATATATTGTGTATTTTATGTATAAATGGCTTTTGTATTTGTTTGTATATATTTTGGAAGGAAGTATGAGTCTCAAAATATATATAACTAAATATATATATTATAAGCCGCACAAGAGGATATCTGCCTATGAGGTTTACCTACTATTCCAATTCTTTCAAATATACTTCAATTCAGTCATCCAAGATACTATATACCCCATGAAGGCAGTTAGACAAGCCTTGCACATTTTGTTTCCTAGTTATTTGAAACTAATTTAGGGTGAAATACTGCACTCCAGCCTCAACCATATAGGCTACAGATGTAGCATCAGGCTGAATGCTGTGTTCTATGGTCTATTCATATAGCTCAAGTTACGAAATAAGTTTTAGTTAGTTTGGGCATTGAGATTTAGAGACTTTGCATCCCAACTCAATAGAAACTGAATATTAAGCACAAAATGCATTATCTTTAGACTTGTAACATGTATACATGTTCCGGTAACTGTATACAGGAGCGGAGTGCAGGATTTTCTATGTTTAGTTTGATTACTTTGCTTACTTTGATTAGTTTGATTGTTTTACAGCCCCGGAGCTATATTAAGGCCCGGTAGCTTGTGTTAAGTTTAGTTTTGCATGTTTGTTGTTTTATTTAGGAAC
>Ga0307509_10003296_pt1 | contig 24784 bp, 25 predicted proteins | sample 10_EM_MG_FD_202245 | JGI IMG/M metagenome (GOLD analysis project Ga0307509, IMG submission 202245) | Populus trichocarpa ectomycorrhiza microbial communities from riparian zone in the Pacific Northwest, United States - 10_EM | ecosystem: Host-associated > Plants > Roots > Unclassified | place... | reverse complement strand
GGAGAGCTGAGTAAAGAGCCTAGCGAAAGGGCAAGGGGGTGGGGGATGTCCGCCGGATATGGGAGAATACAGGGTGGGATCAGAGGGAGGAGCAAGGGCTGAGGGCGTTGGGAGGAAATAGGGTGAAAAAATGAAGACTGGAAAAAGTCCGCCGGATATGCGAGAAGACGGAGGGAATCCGGCGGTGGGGGAGAAACAGAGGTGATGTTGGACTGGTTCCGGGTGAGAAACGGATTCAGAGAGAGGCTAGTGACGAAGTTAAAGGAGAGAGGGTATCATGGGAGGAAACCTGGCGGGCTGGCTTGTCTGGGGGGGGGGGCCGGGATGTGAGAGGTTGCGGTTGAAAGGCATCCGCAGAACGGCAGCATGGGAACGTGGACTTTAGGCGCCAAGGGAGGAAGAGGCTGGGCGCTGGAGGGAGGGTTTCTGGGGGGGGGGTCTAAGGCGTCTGGAGGCAAAAGGGCCGCGTCCAATGCATCCAGACGCTGCCTGTGGCGTCCGGACGCATTGGAGGCGGCCCTTTCACTTCCGGACGGAATGAACCCGGGCAGACGCACCCCGAACTCGAATTTACGTTACAAGCGCCTGGAACGTCCGGCGCCCAGGGTGAGCCGGGAGAGAAGGGGCGCAAGATGATTTTTTTGCTGATGCAATTGCGGTATTCATGCTAACTCTATACTAACTAAGTACCATGCCTGCAACGCTGCGAACTTCATCTGAGTGCGAACACTCGTAGACCCTGAAAACTCTCTACCACACTTTTTGCTCCCATTGCCAACTTATCGGTCTGCGCTTCTGTTATTCCTGACGGTGTGGAGACCATTTCAGGTGTCAGCTCATCCGTTTTATCAGTTGACAACAATGGTTACGAGTTATGTTGCCCCTGTGCTCACCGAGGGTAGTCTAACCCCCTGGACCGAAGATGGCTATTCTTCATTGGTTGGTTCCGTTGCGAATTCGACATGCGACTGCATATCGTATTCTTGTCTTCCAGCATTACACGACTTGTCCTCGGAATCGTACCTATGGACTTCTTCCCTCGGACTCCATCCTTTACCAACTTGTCCTCTGTGGATGCACCCGATCCACTTACTGGGCATAGTTACCTCCTTCATACTCTACACGACTTTGTAGGTACGAGGGGACTAACTTTCGTGCGAAACGTCCCGTTACTTCCGACCTACGCTTCCGACTGTCTGTCTTCAAGTGTCTGTAACCTTATGCGCTGTCTTCCGATTCCCCTGCTTCTACTTGCATCAGGTGTCCGAAGGTCTCCCCTCATATATCCTGCGAACAGGATCCGGTCGGACAGACGGCCGCGACGTATACGGTGTTATAAGAGGTGTTCCATTCATAGTGGTCTTTGGTGTTGGGGCTCAACTACCCAGGCAGCCAGTGATGACGCGCCGTCCCAACGCCGGGGCTGCATCAGCAAAAAAAATCAGTTTGCGTTATTTCCATTTCAGCGCACCCTGCAGCTTCTGGCTGCGTTCCGTGGGACAATTTTTTTGAAGTTATGTAATCAAAAAACCCGTTTTATTTTAAGATTAATCTAACAATTAGGTAGACAAACATGAATTTTCAGCCCTAACAGACAACATTTACAGGTCCATTTTGGCTTCTGAAGTTTAAAACTCGATTCCTGGGATGCACAGGATGGTGACCAGATGCAAACTCCACTACAGGGTGCGTTCAGATGCGTGTGGATGCAAAATCGAGTTTTTTTGCTGATGTGGAGGGGGGTGTTATCTTTTTCCTTCGAAGTTCGTGTGCGTCAAGGTAGGGTAACTGAACCCTGTAAATCCTTACGGAGAGTCCGTGCGCCTAACACAGTCCCCGAATCGACTGGGGCCAAGGAAACATCATCTTCGAAACCAAATAGTGTACGACATTGTGTTTAAAGGAATCAACAACCGTATACGCCGTACCAGAAGACGAGGCGCGAGAAGAGAACTTGAAAGTCGAGTTTGGCGCGACCCAAAGCAAGAAAGACCAGAGGATTCAGGTAAAAAAACTTGACCCTCAAGCAAAGATACCAACTCGAGAATCAGCAAGAGCGGCAGGACATGACTTGTACACAAACGAAGAAAGGATTATCCTGGCCAGTGGACAAGAAGTTGTAACCACGGGGATATCAATTACACCACCAAGAGGAACCTATGGACAGATAGTACCACAAAGCGGCATGGCAGTTAAACACCAGATTGCAGGTGTGATCGACTCCGACTATCCGGGTGAAATCAAAGTGGTACTAGCCAACATGAGCGACTAGGATTATTAAATCTGCAAGGGAGATCGAATCGCACAACTCATCACAGAGAAGATAGTCGAAAGCGACTGTTATGAAGTCCCTACTCTAGGAAAGACCAACAGATGTCAGCAAGGATTCGGAAGCACCAGAACGTTCAAGGCACAGATTTGCGAAGCCAGCGCTCAAGCCTTTGGGAAGTTTTACCGAAGACCCGACACAACCACAGGAATTCCCAAATACAATAAGAAAGAAGGCCGAATAAGCCTAGAATCGGTTAACATCAGCACCGAACTAGCCATCAAAAGAGGAAAATAGGAGAAGAAGAGGAAACTAGAAGAAATGGTACCTCAACAATATCACGAATACTTAGATGTATTGGAAGAAGAAGAAAAAACTGAATTACCACCTCATCGACCTGGAGTTGACCTGGACATCAAGCTCGAGGAAGGACAAGGGTTACCGGTCAAAAAGATATATGCACTCTCCCAGGACGAACTAGAACAACTCTGGAATTACATCAAGCAAAACGACAAAAGAGGATGGATACGAGAAACCTACTCCGACGGGGATCTCCTATCATGTTCTAAAAAAGGACAGAAAGCTCTGACTCTGCGTCGACTATCAGGCACTTAACTATGTTACCAAAAAGAATCGATACCCTTTACCGCTGATAGGGGAAGCCTTGGATAGGCTAAGAACCGCCAAATACTATATCAAGCTAGACATCAAGGATGCCTACCACAATGTGAGGATCAGAGAAGGAGACGAGTGGAAAACAACATTCACCACAAAATACGGAACTTACGAATACCTGGCCATGCCTTTTGGCCTAACCAATGCACCAGCAGTGTTTCAGAGATGGATCAACAGAACATTGCAGTCATATATCAAGGTATGCTGCATAGTATACCTGGACGATGTTCTCATATACTCTGACAGCCTGGAACAACACCAAAAAGATGTGGCAGCCATTATTCGTACTATACAGAAACAAGGAATAAAACTCAAGCCATCAAAATGCGAGTTTCATCCACGAGAAACGGAGTACCTAGGATTCATCATCAACAACGAAGGAGTCAAAGTCGACCCCGCCAAAACAGCAGCCATCTGGGATTGGAATGCAACTACCAGCAAAAAGGAAATCCAGGAATTCATGGGCTTCTGCAACTTCTATAGACGCTTCATCGAAGGATTCAGCAGAACCGCCAAACCACTATATGATCGAACCAAGAAAGAGACCCCATGGGAATGCGGAGACAAAGTACAAATCCCTTTTGACGAACTGCGACAAAAGCAATGCTCAACCCCAGTGTTGACATACTTCAAACCAGGAAGACCACTCCTTGTTGAAACAGACGCATCAAAATATATTTACTCAGGCATATTGTCTTAGCAGAATGATGACAGAAAATGGAGACCCATAGCATACCGATCAAAAACAATGAAGCCAGCTGAATGCAACTACAATGTACACGACAAAGAACTATTAGCAATAGTTCAAGCACTCAAAGAATGGAGACGGTACCTTAAAGGGAGTGGACAACATTTCCGAGTGCTGACAGACCACCAAAACCTAATAAGATTCACGACCACTAACGAGCTAATGGAACTACAAATCCGATGGAGTGAAGTCTTGAGTGGCTTCGACTTCAAAATTGACTACCAACCAGGAAAAGAAGGAGGCAAACCAGACGCCCTAACCAGGCGAAAAGCAGACAGGCCCATGGAAGAAGATGAGCGACTCACACAAAAAGAAAGAATCCTTTCAAGTTTACCAAGGGAGAAATACTTTGACACAAGCATTCAAGAAATGGAAACAATGGAGTTCGAAGGAAAATACGACAAGGAAGTCAGCAATGAGTTAGCAAGGAACGACGAAATCTAAGCAATAAGGAAAGCCTTGGATAAAGAAGAAAAAGAAAGAAAGGGAGTGGCTCTAGGACTCTGCCAGTGGAAAAATGGATACCTGTGGCACCAAGGAAAGATTTGGGTCTCTAAAGAAGAAGGAATAAGGACCAACCTTATACGAAAACACCACGATATCCCTCAGGCAGGGCACGGAGGAACAGCAAAAAACAACGTAGCTCCTACAACGCAAATATTACTGGCCTCGAATGCGAGATACGATAAAACAATATGTCAAGAACTGCGACATATGCCAACGAACGAAAGTGGTACGACATGCACCTTATGGTCTGATGAAGCCAGATGAAGCCCCGGATCCACCGTGGAAATCAATATCAATGGACTTCATCAAGGACTTACCAAACTCGGAAGGAAATACGGCAATCCTTATCGTCATCGATCGACTCACAAAAATGGCTCATTTCCTATCATGCACCAAGAAAATGAACCCATGGCAATTTTCAGAACTCTTCATGAGGGAAATATTTCGATTACATGGACTTCCCAAAAATATCATAACGGATAGGGAATCTATATTTACTTCACATATATGGAATGAAACAACAAAACAGCTGGGAATTGAATGAAGATTGAGTACTGCGTTTCATCCACAGACGGACAGACAAACGGAACGGACTAATTCCATCTTGGAACAATAGCTCCGAGCATACGTCAACTATCAGCAGGACAACTGGAAGGAGCTCCTACCAATGGCTGAATTCGCATACAATAATGGATATCAAGAAAGCATTAAACACACGCTATTCTTTGCGAACTGTGGAGTCAACCCCGAACATCAGACCATCGGACACCTAATGCAAGGTCATATCAGACCACCAGAAAACATGAGTCAATTACACAACATACTGAAGGCGGAAATGACGGAAGCGCAATTAAGGCACAAAGAATACTACGATGCTGGAAGAAAACCTGATCCGAATTTACAATCAGGAGATATGGTCTGGTTATTGCCAAAGAAATATACGTACCACACAGCCATGCAAGAAGCTGAACTACAAGAAAATTGGACCCTTCAAGATCTTGGCAAAGATAGAAGCAACCGCTTATAAGCTCGATGTTCCACCCTCGATGAGGATCCACAACACAGTCCACATTTGTCTTCTTGAACTTTACCACGACGACAAGTTTTGTTCTCAACGAACACAACCACCACCTCCAATCATTATCAAAGGGGGAACCAGAATACGAACTAGAAGAGATAACCGACTCGCAACTACACTACGGAAAGCTACAATACCGAGCCAAGTAGACCAGTTAGCCTCGCGAACACGACAAAGTTTGGTACCCCTATGACTATTTCGAAAATGCAGACAGCGCAAAGCAACAGTTCCACCAACAGTACCCAGGGAAACCCTCTCTCAATCAAGATCGAGGAGCAAGAAAATGGAGAGACATGGGTCTCAATATCACCAACACGGCAACTCGTACTACCACCACTGCCTCGAAGAATGACGACACCAAGACCACCGACACCCAAGACAGCCCAAGATGGTTGGGAAACCACTGTGGGGTTACCAACGGCCCCCTATATCGAGCCCCACACGAGTGGAAAGAAGTGGAAAGCAGAGAACAAGCTCGCCAGGAGCACGACCAGCTGTTATGGACAGCATGCTACGACGACGGGTGCTAAACCTACTTTCGAGAAAAGGAAGCTTCGGGATGGTTTCCCCAAGACCGATCTCGGTCTGTGCCATTACCAGCAATATCGCGAAACAACAAAAAGCAACAGAGGAAGTACCACCAAGACAGAATTACCTGGGACAAATGTTACAAGGACAAATGTTTCGTCCACACCCAGAAAAAAATAAATACGGGATACTACCTCCAGGAAAATGGCGAAAGAAAACCTCTATCGACATGACACAAACAACACCCGAAACCGGAACAAAGAAGGAAATTCGATGCCATGGGGACACGGCACGAGAGGGAGGAGGGCGTAAAAACTCAACCGCACGTCGGAGCCCTTCAGAGGCAAGTTTAGGAATTGTTGAACGAAAAGGACCAATTCCTAAAAACCGAGAACGAATACCTATAGAAGCTAGCAGACCAGGAAACCACGATAAGCCGAATACGTGAGGAGGTTCAAGGACTTCGCAGAACAGTCGTGGGATCTGGTTTCAGCCTCGCAAGGTTGAGGAGCGAAATGGAGACCAGGAAGCGAGCAAAGGAGGAGCCCAAGCACAGAGACCACAGCCTCCAAATGGAGCTCAGAAGAGCTGAGCAGAGGTTGGTAGATCTGGGCAAGTAGCATCGTAGGACAGATGCTAGGAGGAGACAGGAGCTAATGGCACAAATCGTGACTAAGCAAGGGAGATTTCACATGGCTAATACTTATTAGTCATAAGGTATGTTGGATTCAACACTATGACGTCGCTTGACTTATAGTTCTCACATGACTACGCAATTGCGAGTCATCGTCATATTATGATTGGTTAATTGGTTCATGACTCACGATTGTGACGTCATATGATGTAATGACTTTCACACATGACTCACATTATGAGTCATGGGTTTCACGCAGGTGACTCATTTGAGAACATGACTTGGTTTATGGGTTTTGATTGGTTAACGGAATGTTGCGTGATGACTCATGTGAGTCATCGATGGATTTCGCACTCTGACTCACTATGAGTCATAGAGGTTTATGTAGTGCGAGGTGACGAGTCACCAAGTTTAGGGTTGTGGGAAAATGCCTATAAACATGGCTTAGTTCCGACCAAGAGATAGGCACGAACTATCTCCTCTCCACCTCAGGCAACTGAAATCTCAACACCACAAGAAATCTTTGTCACTTTCCCCCACCCACCTCTCTTCTCCCACGATGGCTACTGCCTAGGAGTTGACATTAAGACATCTTCCCTCCTCTTCTCAGGCCTGCCGGCCTCCCCTCTGTGGGGTTCTCGTTCTTATTCATCGTTGACACGCTCATGAAGTTCGGTTCTCCCCCTTATCCTGCATGCGTTTTGCACCTTGCTTAGCGTTTGCATGGTCGGAAAGCTTCTCGGTTCATTCACGGTCGGTGTTACGGTATCCGGACTCTCGGTCGAAGTAGACCTCGGCTTGCCGGGCTTGTACCTGTGATGGGGAAAGCTACTGTTAGTAACATCTCGGTCCCGCCTCGGTTCGTCGTCGTCCAAAAAGCCCTTGCTATGGCCTGTTTGTCGGTTGTGGCTAGCCCGTTCGCAATCCTTCCTTCCACCTCCTCCCGGTTCTGTCCGCTTGCACTGTTACTGCTACAGCAGCTGGCACATTACTGCCTCCTCATCTCCCCCGATCGTTCGTCCACTCCTCAGTTACGATCAGTCGTGGTATTGCACTACCTCCATGCCTGGTGTCCAACGCCTTGGATCCATGTAATTACCGGCGCGAGCGGACGTTTATGGTTACAAATGTCGGCCCACAAGTCCAGTGGATTTCTCTTGTAACGGCTATCACACATCCTCCACCTCGGGCTCTGTCAGCCCTTCATGAGCCAATCCTTTCTTTTGTCTTTAGGGGAGCCTGCTCAAGGGTTTGGATCTCTCTCCTGTATGTCTCTATGAATTGTTTCCTTACGTGTCTGAGGTATTATTGTCTTAGATGCCAGGCGAGGGGGATTTTTCCTATTGATTTGAGGTGTTTGATTTTTCCCATGAAGATGTGAAGCAGGCGGTTGTTGGAATTAAGGTTTTCTTTACGCTATATCTCACCATCCATGCGAGTTCTTGTACCTTAACAATTAATACATGATTTAAAAAAAAAAGAAAAAAAAGAAGAAAAAAAAACGGACCAAGAGATAGGCACACTCCACGCCCTCTATTTTCCTCCCCCTACATTCTACAACACCTTATCGTATAGTGCACGATCGCGCCTGCCCCCTTACTTTCGCACCTCTCTTAGGCTTCGTGTCCCTGAGCTCCCCCACCATGGCTCAGCCTGGTTCGTCCCACTCCTTTACGCCGATGGAGGACCTCCCCTCTGCCACCTCGTCCGTTGCAGCCTTCGAACCTGAAGACCGTCACCTCAGGCACTTCCTCATCAAAACTCGCGAACTCAGGGGTCTCTCCCCCAAACAGCTCCCCCTCCCCTTCCTCGGTGAAGTCCGTGATTTCACCCTAGCCGCGAGTACCATCCTACCACTCCTCTGCTCGATTACCCACGCCATGGCTGCCACACTCAACGGAGTGGAGGAGCTCCGCCTCCAAACAAGCAACCTCGAGGCCCGTGTCGTGAACTCTTTACCCGATGACATAGACTACTCAGTTTAACTTAACCAGATCCAATCAAGCCTCCGTGACCTGTCACATAGGATGGCACCCCCCCAAACCCAACCATCCCGCCCACACCCCTTAGCAGTTTCTGGCCCCCAAGCCCCCCCAGCCAGAGGCGCTCCTCCACAACCCTCGAAAGGTCTCACACCGTTGTTTGCAGCCATCGTGGGTGGCACCAGCAAGTTCGACGAAGCTGCCCGTGAAAACTTGGCCGCTAGAAAGAACAAAGGAAAGAAAAGGTCATCTGACAACACCTCAGTAACGAAAGTCGCGGAAGCCGTCAAAAAGGCCTCCTCCCCGAAGGCCACAACCCCGCTTGCCAGCGCTGCAAGAAGATTTTTCGCCCCTTGCTCGTCCCCAGGACCTCACCCCGACGCTGCTCACATAAAAGCCCACCTACCGGAATGGGCCCCCGCTGTGCTCAGAGAAGCCAACTGTTCCCTCCCCCGCTCCCTCAAGGCCATCATCAACGATAGAGGCTCAGTTACCCTAATCGTGGTCGACACCTCAGTCCCGCCTGCCTCATACGCCCCGTACTTTGAAGCCATTACAACCAAACTCAACCAGTCTTTTCCGGTCGGTGAAAACCCCTCACTCCCCCTCAGACTTGCTCCCACCTCGGTCCAACTAGCAATTGTTATATATTATGGTAGCAGTAGGTACGGGTAGCTATCCTCATATGTGTTGGGGTTGATCAGTAGGGTTAGTAGAACTGGTTGTTGGCTCTTGGCGGTCATGTATCTCTATATATACCTTCAGTCATAGATAGGAAATACACTAAGTCATTCTTCCACCACTACCACGTTCCTACAGCAATTTACTCTCTCCCCGTCAACTACATGCCCCACCAAGATGAGGACTTGTTCAACTACCTCTCAGACTCTATCCTCAATTCCAAGGATGTTACGATCTCAGCGGCCCGCTTCCTCAACCCGAACTGTCAATCCCGTATGGAAAAACCTGCCTATTCGGTGGTTGTCAACATTGACCCTGATGCCGTCCAAACTATGCTCCAGTCCATCTATCTCTTCGGCAACACGAGGACCGTCGAGAGAGCCTACTCGTCCTCCCCCATCACCCAGTGTCAGAAATGCTGGAAGTACGGCCAGGTCAAACCGCTCTGCAAAGCAGAGGCCCCTACATGCCCTCTATGCTCCCTCCTGCACACAAAAGCGGAACACCGCTGCCCGAATCCTTTGTGCCCAAGCGGAGGCAACCTCAAAGCCATCCTCAACTGCTGCCTGGCCTCCCCGGCAAGATGCTCCAACTGTGGTGAAGCCCACTCAGCTAGGAGCAGAGACTGCAGCAAACGCCCCCCGTGACCCAATTCGCGCCCTGCCCCAACCGGCGAAGAAAGCCCGGTTGTGATGGACCCTGACCAGATGGATGTTCAACCCGATGCGCCTCGTGGAGAGCCACCCCACCAGTCCACATGAACGATCAACACCCCACCGCAAGGCCTTCTCCCTCTGTTCCAGGAAGAAACCCCAAGAGCCACCCATGGCCCGCTAGCGGCCCCGCCGGCAATGAAGATATCAGCCTCTAAGGGCGGCCCTCCCCCCCCGAAGGGGAGGCCAGTCCCTCACCCACCCGCCCTCTGACAGGCTCAGCCTGGTAAGATGTCGCACAACAGCGAAATCTCGCCCCGAGGACTGGGCCCTCGACACGTTCTTTCCATTGTTCAACACAACTGCCTTGGGAGCTGGGATGTGTTTCTTTCCTTATTTAATTCTTTTGCTTCCGCAAGACATCCCCCATTGATTGTTTGCCTTCAAGACCCTCCGGTCTGGAGGAATCGTTTACCCTTTTTTGCGGGCTTCACCTCGTTTGCCCCCTTAATTCCCAATCGCCGCCCTCGGGTGGCCTTCTATGCCTTTAAGTCACTGATAGACATGGCCACCATCACCCCAATCTTTACAAACAGGTCCGACCATGCTACTCTTGAAATATCCGCTCACTCCCTGTTCAGCTCTAACGCCGAAAAATTCCACATAGTCAACTGCTACAGCGTGTAGGGCTCAACGGCCACTGAAAGGACAGTCTCGCCCACCCTTGCCCTTCCAAACACACCCTTCCCTACCCTGGGAGTGGGCGACTTTAACATACATCACCCCTCGGCTGATCCAATTAGAAGACATAACTCCTCTGAACTCAAGGCTTCCTTCCCGTACTTCTCAAGGGCCGCTGAGCATGGATACACACTTCAGAACACCCCGGGGGTATACACCCGCTTCCCACTCCAAGGATCATCCAGACCATCAGTCCTGGACCTTGCATTCGCATCCTCCTCCCTAGTGCCCTTCTTCCAAGGTTGGTCAAGCGACCTACGCTCCACCGGCTCGGATCACGTCCCCATCACCATCACGATAGCCCACCCCATTGCAGCGCCGCCGCCACCTGCCCCAAACTGGGTCAGAACTGACTGGCCTACACTAGAACCACTACTCAAAGAGGCCATAATCCCTCCACCTCCGAATCTCCCTACTAAGCACTGGCTGGAAAAGTGGTTTGATTCAAACCTAAACACCCTAGTTGCGCTGCTTAAAGCCCACACTCCTCTCCGGCGCCCATCAATCAGGGCCAAGCCATGGTGGTCCCCGCTACTGTCAACACTGCGGAAAGATTTCCACATATCCGCCCAGAAGGCTCGGGCCTCAAACAATCCACAGGACAGAGCAGTGGCCAGACTTTCCAAGCAAGGATACTTCAAGTCAATCAAAGCCGCAAAGGCCCAACACTGGATTTCCTTCCTGGCAGACGCCACACCCCGGACTATATGGAAGGCCAAGAAATTTGCCGTCGGCAGGGTCACGCCCAGGTTTCCTAACCTCCCAGATGTCACCTCCCCTGAGGAGGTCAACAATGCCCTACTTGCTCATTTCTTCCCGCCAAAACCGTTACCGATCGTACCCTCAATTCTTAGGCCCCACAAAGGGTGCGACCCCCTCCTCCCAAGCGAGATCTCGGCCGCCGTTCGAAAGTGCTCCTCTTCCTCTGCTCCTGGTCCGGATACCATCCCCTACTCAGTATGGAAGAGGGTCCACCCTACGGCACCCAGACTCCTGACAAACATCCTAAGCCGCCTCCTCAAATTCGGCTATCATCCAGTCTCCATGAAAAAGGCCAACGGCATAGTGCTCGATAAGCCGGGTAAGGCCTCCTATGATTCTCCCGCATCCTTTAGGGTCATCGTCCTCCTCCAGACTCTCTCCAAGATCCTGGAAAGGGTTGTTGCCTCCCGCCTGTCCCTAATCGCCAGATCTCTGAAGCTGGTACATCACAACCAGTGTGGCTCCCTCCCTGCTCTCTCGTCCTTCGATGCTGCCCTTTCGCTGGTAGACACAGTCAGGACTCTCCTACGCCCTAGCCTCAAGGTCTCCACCCTCTTCCTAGACATCAACCGAGGCTTTGACAACGTTAATGCCTCAATCCTGTGCTCCTCCCTCAAGAAGGCGGGAGTCCCTCACTACATAGTCGCGTGGATAGGCTCATTCCTCCCCCAAAGAACCTGCCGCCTACTGTTCCAAGGATCACCTAAGACCTTCTTCCCAGTTCAAGTGGGCACCCCACAAGGCTCTCCAATATCCCCCATGCTGTTTGTCATATACGTCGCATCTCTCCATATTGCCCTCTCGAAAGGCCTCTCCCTCTTATATATTGATGACTTTGCGCTGTCAGCACCTTCCATATCGTACTGGACCGATGGCAGAACTCTACAGAGAGCCTTTGGGCAGATCAGGGCCCGTGCCAGGGCCCGAGATGTAGGCATTAGCATCCCCAAGACTGAACTCATCCATTGGAGGACTCCTCCTCAAAGAGACCCCGAAGGGGCCCCCTCCCTACCCCCAATATGCCTGGATGGCCAAATATTTCCCCCCCTTCCTTGCGTCAGATGGCTTGGGTACTGGTTCACCCTTAACCTTGCCTCCTCAGCACACTTTTCCAAGAGGCTGAGCCTAGCTCAAGGGGCCTTCACCACCGTCAAAAGACTTTCCCCACCCGGATCAGGCCTATCTCCTCACCTCTCTCACCGCCTGGTAATATCGCTGCTACTCCCCACCCTCCTATACGGGGCTGACATCATGGTCCCCAGCAGAGGCATGCTCGCTAAGATAAATGTCTACTGGCATCAGGTCCAGTGCTGGGTGTCAAACTGCTTTAGGTCAACCCCCATACCCATACTGTCGGCGGAAGCCTGCATTCCTCCCATCCAAGCCATCATCCCACACAAGCGTCACATGGCCGCCTTAAGGCTAGTCTGCACTGCACCCACAATCAACCCTGCGGCAGGTCGTCTCTGCCCATCTTTCCCCTCTCTCCTCAAGCACCGAGTCTCAAACTCACACAGGACCCTTTGCACCCGCCTCGCACCCAATGTAATGCCACTCTCCGGGAAGACGAATCGCCCCCCCTCGAAAGTTAGGTCTCATCTCCCCATAAATGAACTCGCCAACCTGGCACGCCCCATCCTCGAATCCCTCTCCCCCGCCCCCCTCGCCAACGCTGCCCTACTCCCGGAGTAAGCAACTCTCCCTCCTCACAATACCATGACGAAAGCCTATAAAGCCCTCAAGGGCAGAACAAGACTCCATCTCCTTGAGAAGTGGAGACGCATGGCACCGCCCTCTCCATACTACACCTTTCTACTGTCATTAACCCCCTACCCTTTCATGGGCTTGGGAAAATTCATGGCCGGCCGCATCCATCAGATGAGACCACAGAAGAGCTACCTCACCGCCCACCCCTCATGGTCAAGGTTAGATGATCCCAAGCACTGCCCTAGGTGCAGTGAGGAGAAAGAATCCTTCAGCCATGCCATACTCCATTGCCAGTCGACGTCCTTCTATAGGGAACGCCTCCTCCAAGGAATCACTAGTGTTGGACCCGACTCCCCCCTCTGGATCAGCAAAGACTTACTCATGGCCCTGGCTGCGTTTATCAAAGCAATCGCGACCAACTACCCACCCGATATGTTTCCGTCCCTTCCTCACTCACCAGCCTCCATGGGTTTTCCGTTCTCCCTAATTTTACGCCCCCTGGGCCTCTTTTCTTCCTCCCCCATATGAGCTGTCTAGGTTTTCCGCTGTGGTGGCTGCTTCGTAATTGTTTTTCCCCAGTAGAGACTTGTTACGAGCTTCTCTAGTGATCCTTTAATTTTTTAGCCGTGAGATGGCGATGTGTCGAGTACTTGACACGAGTTGGAGATGATTTTATTAATTTTTGTTTGTTTTTTGGTTTTTGACATTGAGGTTTTGTTTATGCCATAGCTAGCGCTGCATGGGGGTTCTTGTACCGTAACAATGAAGACATGATATAAAATTAAAATAAAAAATAAAAAATAAAAAATAAAAAATAAAAAATAAAAAATAAAAAATAAAAAATAAAAAATAAAAAATAAAAAATAAAAAATAAAAAATAAAAAAAACCGAGCAAGAGATAGGCACAAACCATCTCTCCTCCACCTCCGGCGATTGAAATCTCAACACCACAAGAAATCATCGTCACTTTCCCCCACCCACCTCTCTTCTCCCATAATGGCTACTGCCTCGGAGTTGACGTTAAGCCATGTTCCCTCCTCTTCTGAGAGCTGTTGGCCTGCCCTCCATAGAGTGCTCGTTCTGGTTCATCTTTGACACGGTCATGAAGTTCGGTTCTCCTCCATACCCCGCACGCGTTTTGAACCTTGCTTAGCGTTTGCATGGTCGGAAAGCTTCTCGCTTCGTTCACGGTCAGCGTTATAGTGTCAGACTCTTGGTCGACGTAGGCCTCGGCTTGCTGGGCTTGTACCTCTGATGGGGAAAGCCACGGTTAGTAACATCTCGGTCCCGCCTCGGTATTGTCGTCGTCCCAAAAGCCCTTGCTATGGCCTGTTTGTCGGTTGTGGCTAGCTGGCTCGCGATCCTTCCTTCTCCCTTCTTCCGGTTCTGTCCGCTTGCACCGTTACTGCTACAGCAGCTGGCACATTACTGCCTTCTCGTCCTCCCCGATCGTTCGTCCCCTCCTCGCTTACGCTCAGTCGTGGTATTGCACTACCTCCGTGCCTGGTGTCCAACGCCAAGCATCAATGTAATTACCAGCGCGACCATACATCTATGGTTACAAATGTCGGCCCACAAGACTAGTGGTTTTCTCTCATAACGGCGATCCCACATCCGCCCCCTCGGGCTCTGTCGGGCCTCCGTGAACCAATCCTTTCTTTTGTTTTGAGGGGAGCCTTCGGAAGGGTTTGGGTCTCTCTCCTGTACGTCTCTATGAATTGTTTCCTTACATGTCTGAGGTAGTATTGTGTTAAGAGCTTGGCGAGGGGAATTTTTCCTATGAATTCGGGGTGTTTGATTTTTCCCATGAAGAGGTGAAGCGGGGGGTTGTTTGGGATTAAGGTTTTCTTTACGGCATAGCTAGCGCTGCATTCGAGTTCTTGTACCTTAACAATCAATACATAAAAAAAAAAAAGAAAAAAAAAAAAGAGAAAAAACTGAGCAAGAGATAGGACACGAACCATCTCTCCTACACCTCTGGCGATTGAAATCTCAACACCACAGGAAATCATCGTCACTTTCCCCCAACTACCTTACTTCTCCCACGATACCTACTGCCTAGGAGTTGACGTTAAGCCATCTACCCTGCACCCCTGGGGCCTGTCGGCCCCTCCTCCTTCGGGTTCTCGTTCCTGTTCTTTGTTGACTTCCGCTCATGAAGTTTGGTTCTTCCCCTTACCCAGCACTTGCTTTGAACCTCGCTTCGCATTTTGCGCGGTCGGAAAGGTTCTCGCTTCGCTCACGGTCGGCATTACGGTGTCGAACTCTCGGTCGAAGTAGTCCCCGGCTTGCTGGGGTTGTACCTCTGATGGGGAAAGCCTCAGTTAGTAACATCCTGGTCTCGCTCGGTCTCGTCGTCGTCCCAAAAGCCCCGGCTATGGCCAGTTTGTCAGCTTTGGCTAGCCCGTTCGCGATCCTTTCTCCCTCCTTCTCCTGGTTCTGTCTGCTGGTACTGTACTACTACTTTCCTCTGCCTGGCTGGCACCCTACTGCTCATCACCAGCTGGCACCCTACTGCTCCTCGTTGGCCCTCATCCTCTCTGCGCGGTGGCTCCGCTCGCCTCTCTATCCCCTCCGATCCTCGCACTCCTCCTTGATTACGCCCAGTCATGGTATTGCACTGCCTCGATGGCTGCCGCCAACGCCTTGCAGCGACCGAAGTAATTACCGGCGCGGCCGTTGTCTTCGGTTCAATGTCGGCCCACTGTTTCGCTGGTTTTCTTTTATGCGCGGTCACTATCCTCTCCCTCAGGCCCCCGTTTCGAGGCCTTAGCGAAACTTTCTTTTGTTCGGGGTAGCCTGCGGAAGAGTTTGCGTCTCTCTACCTCTATGTTTCTATGAATTGTTTCCTTACCTGTCTGGGGTATTAGTATCTTGGGTGCCGGGCGAGGGGGGCATTTCCTATGGTTTCGGGGTGTTTGATTTTTCCCATGAAGAGGTGAAGCGGGCGGTTGTTGTCACTTAGAGGTTTTTTTCTCTTCATAGCTCGCGCTGCATAAGACTTTTTGTACCTAAAACAAATAATGCATGATATCAAAAAAAAAAAAAAAAAAAAAACAAACAACGAAGAGATAGGACACGCTTCTTGCAAACTTCCTCCCCCCCCTACATTTCACATACTTTCAACCACTTTACCCCGCTTTGCCTCCGGGTCAAACCCATTGCCCACTTTTCATCGCCCCGCTCGCGCCTGATGGCAAGTCCCTACCCAACTTCCACCCGGCAACACTGCCTTTGGCAGACTGTCGGCACTCTCCTCACCTCTGCCAAGGCGCTCGTCCACACTAGCCGTTGACTCCTCTCAATCCTTCACGGCCTAACTCTTTGCCTCTGCCAGATCCTCCCTCCGCCTAAACCCTTGGGACTTCCCCGACTTCTCCCAGGACACTCTGTCAGGGCTAATCCCGTCAGAGACAGCAACCCTCACCCTCCTCTCTTAGCTCGTAAGAGGGCTGCTCGCAATCTCACAGGAACTTTCTGGGGTTACACAGAAACTCACATCCCTCGCCGAGGAAAACGATGCGCTGAAGGAAGAGCTCCATGATCTCTCCTCACAAATCGCAAACCTCCCGGTCCCCCAAACCCCTCCCCCCAACCAGGATCCCTGCGTGGTCCAATCCGTGACTATGGACCTATCACATCGGGTGACAGCCCCTGCACCCCCCCTCCCCTCAGCGCCAGCCCCCACGCCTCAGCCCCAGCCCCCAGCACACCCCCCTCCACTAGGAAGGGGAAAGAGAAGGCCCAAGCACGCCCCTCCCCTCCCCCCAACTCAAACGAGGATCCTAAATACCTCATCACCTACTACGACACAGATCTTGGCAGGGCTTTCGGTAATCCAGAGCGCTACGCACAGCCTTTCCCCCACTCCTATGAAGCCAGTGAGTTCCGGAGAGGGGCTTATGACCTAGCCTCTTTCACCCCCAGCCGCCTCCACCCCGACTACACCTCCTCGCCCTTGTATGCTCAGGCTGCCTCTAGCTCCGGCTCGGGCGGCAGCACGAATAAAGCCTCCAAGCCCCCCTCACCCCAACAAGTTGCGAGTGCGGCTGCCCCACTGTTAAGAAGGGGCCGCCCTCCCTCCTGCGTGCTCAAAGACGTTTCTTCGCTCCTTGCCTCTCCCCAGCCCCTCACCCAGACGCTCCTGCGATTGCATCAACCTTCCCTGACATTGTTGTACGCGTTCTCCGCGAATCTAACTACCTTTTCCCCCTTGGTTTCTCTGCGTCAGTAAATCTCTGCGGCGCCATTTCTCTCACAGTTACTGACAAGGTCATACCAGCCGCGTTCTACGCCCCCTACTTTGAATCCCTCACCAGATCCCTAAACCAGTCCTTCCCCGTGGTTGAGAACCCCTGGGCGCAGTTGATCCTTGCCTCCACTGCTGTACAATTGGCAATACACGCCCTCCCTCTCTGTTTCCTCCCCCAAGATGAAGAGGAACTCTTCGCATATCTCAGGCAGGCAATACTCAACCGCAAAGCGACCCCGATTCTCTCAGCCCGGTACCTTGACCCGCGCAGAGATTCTATGGGCACCAAGCAGGCCACTTCGGTGGTTGTCACCGTGGACCCCCAGCACTTTGCGACCCTTACTTCAGGTGTCGTCATCCTCTCCTAGAAACGCTTGGTCGAACTTGCCTTCTCAGCAATCCACTCCTCCTAGTGTAGAAACTGCTAGACATACGGACACGCTACTTAGCGATGCCCTATCACTCACCCGACGTGCCCCATTTGTGCGCTTCATCATACACGCGCGGCTCACAGATGTCAGAATCCAACCTGCCCACGGAGCGGGAACAATAAGCCAGTCCCATCCTGTTGTCCGACCTCGCTCCCCCATTGCTGCCACTGCGGTGATGACCACACTGCCACCTTCAAAGAGTGTCCGGCTCGACCTCGACCTACTCTCCCCTCCCAAAATCCCACCCCAGAACCCCTGGGTCAAGACCTGATGGACCTGGCCGTCGATGGTGACCAGACACCCTCTACTCCCCCGGGCGGGGCTGGTCCCAGTCAGATGGACCTTGTAACCCCCAGACAACCCCCGCCGGCAGGCCCTCCACACCCCGGTTCCACTCAAGGCTTCGGCGGTCCTCTCCCCCTGGAGGAGCCAAGCCTGTCCCCAGCCCCCTCAGCCCGTCGGGTACATCCCGGAAATGAGTATCTCGCCTCCCCACGCCAGCAGGAGGCAGGCCTCCTCCCTCTCCCTCCTCTCCGTCATCCAACATAACTGCCCTGGGAGCTGGGATGTTTTTCTTTCCTTATTTGAGTCTTTCAAAAAGTCGCGCACCTACCCCTCAGTGGTCCTCCTTCAGGACCCTTCTGTTAGTCAGGCCCGCCTTCCTTCTTTCAATGGCTTTGTGCCCTTTTTTCCACCAGTCAGGAAGCCCAGGGTGACATCCTACGTACATCGTTCTTTCCTTGCCCGTTTCTCAGTTCTGCCAAGGTTGACAGAGAGGGTTGACATCATGTCCCTCGACATCTCTTCCCAGAAACCTGTGTTTGGCTCCCGCTTCCACTCCTTTAGGCTAGTCAATGCCTACTCAATCAACTTGGCAGACCGTATGGTCCTCTCCGTCCCTCCAGAATCACTCTTCCCAGACACTGGTGTCCCGCTCTTAGTGGTGGGAGACCTGAATATCCACAACCCCCTGTCTGACTCGCTGCGCTCCTTTTCATGCCAGGAAGTCTCCTTCTCCGCCCCTTACTTCGAGTTGGCGGCGCTAGGCGGTTTCGGCCTACTAAACTCCCCAGGCGTGTATACTAGGTTCCCTCTCTGGGGAAAGGTACGCCCCTCCGTCATCGACCTTGCTTTTGCGAACCCCCTGCTCCTACTTTTAGGTAAAGGCTGGGAAACCTCCCTCCCCTCGACGGGCTCGGACCATGTCCCCATCACCATATTACTTCCATCTCCGTCCCCAAACCCGGCCCCCCCACACCTCAGGTGGGACCACACTGACTGGGAGCTGCTCTCCCCCTACATTAGTAACTTCATTGTCCCCCCTCCGCCTTGCCCCTCCCCGAAGATCCTGGATGACTGGCTCGCTGGACCGCTTGACCGCCTCACAGGCCTTCTTAACAACCACACCCCTAGCTCACGCCCTTCCCACCATTCCAAGCCTTGGTGGACCTCCTACCTCACCGTCCTGCGCCGAGAATATGTTAAGGCGGCACGACTGGCCCACAAACAAGGTACCTTGGCCCTGAGAGAAACGGCGAACATCTCGAGAACGGGCTACTTCAAGGCCATCAAGGCTGCAAACAACAAACATTGGTCCTCCTTCCTACTCTCAGCCACCCCCCAGAACCTGTGGACGGCAAAGAGGTTCCCCTCAGGCCGAGGTCCCCCCGCTTTCCTTCCCTCCCCGAGGCTGAAACCCTGCAGCAGATGAACGAGGCCCTACTGAGCCACTGTTTCCCCCCCAAGGCACCCTTCTCCCCCCCCCTAGGCTGAGGCTACACAACTCAACGCCCACTCTCACCAAGGAAGGGATCGCCCATGCACTCTCCAAATCCTCCTCTTGGTCAGCCCCCGGCCCCGTCGGCATCTCCTACCTGACCTGGAAACGGGTGAATGCGATCATCCCTTCGCTCCTCCTCCAAATCCTCTCCCCGCTAGTCTCCCTGGGATACCTTCCGGCCTCGCTGAAGGTGACAAACGGAGTGGTCCTCGACAAACTGGGAAAGCCCTCGTACAAGTCACTCTCTTCCTTCAGGATTATTGTCCTCCTCCGGATCGTCTCGAAAATCCTGGAAAGGATAATTGCGGCACGCCTCCTCCTTGCAGCCCGTTCGAAAGGCCTGATTCACCCTAACCAATGTTGCTGCCTCCCCGGGCTGAGCACGTATGATGCCTGCCTCAGCCTCATAAATGACGTGAAGACCCTGCAGAGGCCTCGTCTGAAGGTGTCCTCCCTTTTTCTGGACATCAAAGCTGGTTTTGACAACGTCGACAACCCAACTCTGTCCCGCATCCTCAGGGAAGGCGGGATCCCCCACTACCCGATCTCCTGAGTCGCTTCCTTCCTAGGTGAGCGTAGCTGCACACTGGTTTTCCAGGGCGCACCGGGCACCCCAGCCCCCATCAACTCTGGGGCCCCTCAGGGCTCCCCCATCTCTCCTTTGCTTTTCCTCATTTACGTCGCGCCCCTCCACTGCAGGATCCCGCGGGGTCTGATTCTTTCCTACGTGGACAATTGCGCCCTGACTGCCGTCTCCCTTTCCTATCGGGGGAACATGCGCCGACTACAAGAACTGTTCCGGACAATCCAGGCCAGGGCAGCACCTCTTGGCATATCCTTTTCCGTCCTCAAGACTGAGCTCATACACTGGAGGACCCCCAGCCAAAGGTACTCGCAGTTGTGTCTCTCAACGCTCCAGCTAGATGGGGATATTTTTCACCCCAGCGATTTCCTCCGGTGGTGAGGGTTCTGATTCACACCCACCCTGTCCACATTTACACACTTCTCGCGCCTCCTGGCGCTAGCTCAAGGGGCTTTTGCCTTTGTCAGACGCCTCAGCTCCCCCGGGGCTGGGCTAGCCCCTTACCTATGCCACAGGTTGGCAACAGCACTAGTCGCGCCCATCCTCCTGTATGGGGCAGACCTTTTCAACGTCGGATCCCTCACAAGGCTCAACACCTTCTAGCACAAGGTGCAGAGGTGGGCGACCAACAGTTTCTGCTCAACCCCCATCGGCATCCTGGCCATCGAGTCCTATCTGCCCCCTATCCCCCTCCTGGTATCGCCTAGACAAAATCTGGCCACCCTTGGGACAGTCTGCTCCCCGCCCGGTGTAAAGCAGGCGACAGCACGCCTGCACCCCTCCTTCCACTCCCTCTCTACGTACCGAGCCCCGGACGGCTCAAGAGCCCATACCAAGGGCCTTTCGTCGGTCTACCTCCCCCTGAGCTAGAAGACCCCCCACCCCTCTCCCCCTGTCCGGAACCACCTCCCGATAGACGCAGTGGACCACAGGTCTATCGCTTTCACCGGCGGCCTGTCCAAGGTGCCTATGATAAATAGTCACCTGGTCCCCGAAGTCTCGGCCCTCCTCCCCCCACACTCCCTGATGACGAGCACGTACTCTGCCCTAAACAAGAGGGTTAGGGAAGCGCTCATCGAGGACTGGTCCCAACTGTTCCCCCCCCCTCCATACACTCACCACCCCCCGACCCTACACCCTCACACCTTTATGGGCCTGCGCAAGTGCATGGCGGGACGAATCCACCAGATAAGAGCCGGAAAAAGCTACCTGCCGGCACACCCCTCCTGGAGGGCACCCGAGGCCAATACCTCCTGCCCCCGCTTCAGTTTAGAACCTGCGTCTTGCGAACATGTCATCCTCACATGCCCCTCTAGGGAGGGCGCCCGCGCACGCCTCCTCCACCACGTCACGTATGTCGGTCATGAGGCCCCCCTATGGTCCTCTCTCCTACTGCTAAAAAGGCTCGCTACCTACATCAGCATTACCTCCACTGGCTTCCCGCCAACAATGTTCCCGCCTACCACTCCCCCCTCCTCTCCACCCTTCCCCCTCTCCCCTGGCAACGCGCCGCCCCCCATCTTCGGAGTTTTTTCCTTGGCCGAGGCTTAGTATGTAGCGTGTTGAGGCTTTCTTTCCTGTAACTTATGTAGACTTTCCTTTCGCATGAGTTGTATGACTTTTGTTTCCTTACCTGTTAGAGTGGCCTTCGGCCCCCCGGAGGAGAATCCCGTGAGTGTGGATATTTACTGGTGCCGTAACTTTCTTTTGTTTTTTGTTTGGATTTATAGGTTTTGTTCTCTCCATAGCTCGCGCTGCATGAGGCTTTTTGTACCTAAAACAATAAACGCATGATTACAAAAAAAAAGAAAAGGAAAAAAAAACGACCAAGAGATAGGTCACGAACCATCTCTCCTACACCTCCAGTGATTGAAATCTCAACACCACATGAAATCATCGTCACTTTCGCCCACCCACCTCTCATCTCCCATGATGGCTACTGCCTAGGAGTTGATGTTAAGCCACCTTCCCTCCTCTTCTGAGGCCTCGGCCTCCCCTCCTTGGGTTTCTCGTTCCTGTTTATCGTTGACTCCCGCTCATGATGCTAGGTTCTCCCCCTTACCCCGCACTTGCTTTGGACCTCGCTTAGCATTTTCCGCAGTCGGAAAGCTTCTCACTTCCCTCATGGTCAGCGTTATCGTGTCGGACACTTGGTCGAAGTAGGCCTCGGCTTGCTGGGCTTGAACCTATAATGGGGAAAGCCTCGGTTACTAACATCACGGTCTCGTTCAGTTTCGTCGTTGTCTCAAAAGCCCTTGCTATGGCCCGTTTGTCGGTTGTGGCTACCCCGCTCGCCATCCTTCCTCCACCCCCCTCCCAGTTCCGTCCCCTTGCACCGTACGACTACTTTCCTCTCCTTGGCTGGCACCCTACTGCTCTCCACCAGATGGCACCCTACTGCCCATCGCTCACTGGCATCCCCTCTGCCCGGTGGTTCCACTCGCCCCTCTATCCTCCCCGATCGTCGCACTCCTCCTCAGTTACACCTGGTCATGGTATTGCACTGCCCCCGTGGCCGCCGCCAATGCCTTGGTCGACCGATGTAATTACCGGCGCAGCCGTTGCTTTTCAGTTCGATGTCGGCCTACTGTTTCAGTGGTTTTCATATATGCGCGATCAAAGTATCCTCTCCCCCCGGGCACCGTTTGTGGCCGTAGAAATATTTTCTTTTGTTTTGGTGGGCCTGGGGAAGGGTTTGGCTCTCTCTACCTGTATGTTTCCACGAATTGTTTCCTTACGTGTTCGGGGTATATTTTCTTAGCTGCTAGGCGAGGGGGGCTTTTTCTATGGTCTCGGGGTGTTTGATATTTCCCATGAAGAGGTGAAGCGGGCGGTTGTTGTGACTTATAGGTTTTATTCTCTTCATAGCTCACGCTGCATATGGCTTTTTGTACCTAAAACAAATAATATATGATATCAAAAAAAAGAAAAAAGAAAAAAACACCGACCAAGAGATAAGACCACCAACCATCCCTCCTCCACCTCCGGCGATTGAAATCTCAACACCACGGGAAATCATCGTCACTTTCCCCCACCCACCTCTCTTCTCCGATGATGGCTACTGCCTAGGAGTTGACATTAAGCCATCATCCCTCCTCTCCTTTGGCCCTTTGGCCTCCCCTCCCCGGGGTTCTTGTTCCCGTTGGTCGTTGACGTACTTATAATGTTCTGTTCTCCCCCTTACCCGGCACTTGCTTCACACCTCGCTTAGCATTTTGCACGGTCGGAAAGCTTCTCGCTTCGGTCACGGTTGGCGTTAAGGTGTCGAACTCTCGGTCAAAGTAGGCCTCAGCTTGCTGGGCTTGTACCTCTGATAGGGAAAGCCTCGGTTAGTAACATCAAGGTCTCGCTCGGTTTCCTCATCCTCCCAAAAGCCCTTGCTATGGCTCGTTTGTCGACTATGGCTACACCGCTTGTGATCCTTCCTCAACCCCCCTGTTGGTTCTATCCGCTGGCACCATACTGCCCCTTTAGCTGGCACCTTACTGCTAAACCTCTCCCAGGCTGGCACCCTACTGCTCCCCACCTGCTGGCACCTTACTGCTACCCACCGGCTGGCACCCTACTGCTCCTCGTCGTTGGCTGACATCCCCTCTGCTCGGTGGCTCCGCTCACCCACCTCATCAGCAAAAGAATCATCTTGCGCCCCATCTCTCCCCGTTCACCCTGTGCGCCGGACGTTCCAGGCGCTCATAACGTAAACTCGAGTTCTGGGTGCGTCCGCCTAGGTTTATTCCGTCCGGAAGTGAAAGAGCCGCCTCCAATGCGTCTGGACGCCACAGGCAGCATCTGGATGCAATAGACGCGGCCCTTTTGCGTCCAGACGTCTTAGACCCCCCCCCCCCCAGAGACCCTCCCTCCAGCGCCCAGCCTCTTTCTCCTTTGGCCCCTAAAGTCCACGTTCCCATGCTGCCGTTCTGCGGACCCCTTTCAACCGCAACCTCTCACATCCCGGCCCCCCCCCCAGACACGCCGGCCAGCCAGCTTTCCTCCCATGATAATCTCTCTCCTTTAACTTCGTCACTAGCCTCTCTCTGAATCCGTTTCTCACCCGGAACCCGTCCAACATCACCTCTGTTTCTCCCCCACAGCCGGATTCCCTCCGTATTCTCGCATATCCGGCGGACGTTTTCCAGTTTTCATTTTTTCACTCTATTCCCTCCCAACGCCCTCAGCCATTGCTCCTCCCTCTGATCCCACCCTGTATTCTCCCATATCCGGCGGACATCCCCCACCTCCTTGCCCTTTTGCTAGGCTCTTTCCTCAGCTCTCCACATCCTATCTTGTTCGCCCCGCTCCTCTCGCCGTCCGCCCCCGGACTCTTGCTGTCCGCTCGCGGGCTCCCACTGGCTTCCCTGGCTTCTAACAGTGCTCCAGACACATTCCCGTGCCTCTTCACCCACAACTGCGCGCTAGACTACTTAACCAAGCCTGCCCAGTTTATAACCATCCCCTGACACATTCCCATGCCTACCGAACCTACAATTGCCCACTAGATAACTTACTCATGGTTGCACGGCTTAAAACTATCCGCCCAGTTCGTTCTCATTCCTTTCCTGCACACCGGCCTGGCCCGTACACTACTATTGTTTGATCATTCCTGACCCTTTTAGCACGGGTAATCCAACTTGATTTTATTACATATATATACATCAGCAAAAACGGATCTTGCGTCTGATCCGCCGGCGTTGCGTCCTGACGCAAGCGCCGGATATTCTGCGTCCCGTGCGTCCCGTGCGTCCTGACGCAACGTCGCAACGTTTCTTACGTCCT
>Ga0307509_10003295_pt1 | contig 24791 bp, 28 predicted proteins | sample 10_EM_MG_FD_202245 | JGI IMG/M metagenome (GOLD analysis project Ga0307509, IMG submission 202245) | Populus trichocarpa ectomycorrhiza microbial communities from riparian zone in the Pacific Northwest, United States - 10_EM | ecosystem: Host-associated > Plants > Roots > Unclassified | place... | reverse complement strand
ATCCGGAGGGAGCACAGTAACATAGGAGGAAACCCATTGGGGGGGGGGTTGTAGGAGTTGTTAGGGAGAAGGAGATTGAAGTCGCAGGACGTCAGGAAAGGGGTAGCATGCAGGGGGGTGCATGGGGTGTAACGGGACGGTAGGGTTGTCCGCTGGGCGCAGGGTTGCTGGGGGGGACAGCTTCTGGTTGCGTCCGGTGCGTCCAGACGGACGCCTACCACGTCCGGACGATGCGGACGTGGGCGTCCGCACCCAGAACTAGAGTTTACGTTATATGCGCCCGCAACGTCGGGCGCACAGGGAGGGCAGGACGCAGCAGGGTGCAGGTTGATTTTTTTGCTGATGTCCTGGGAACCCATTGAAGTTTCCTCCATACCCGGCACCGCCAATGATTCCCCAGACGACTTCCGGGAACCCTATCATGATAAGGAATATGATTCGAGCAGCTCTAAGCAGGACTATTTCCCCACAGATGCCCACAGCCTCCTATGGCACACTGACGAGAGCGCGGCGGACAGCAAGGACTTGGGAATGATTGTTGATTTTTCAGAATAAGGGAATGTAACATGTGTACATGTTCCGGTAACGGTACACAGGAGCGGGCAGTGCAGGATCTGCTATGTTTAGTTGATTTATATTTGGTTTATTTGATTTGATTTCAGCTCCGCTATTGTTTCTGAGTTGAATAGGCTATGCTATCGTATTGCTATGCTTAGTTTGCTTTGCTGCATGGTTGTATTTAGAATTCCAGGCATGGAATGGTCATGTAGCACTGGTGGAGGCTGAGCTATGTGTCTTTCTTTGGTCTTGCAGGATTACAGGATTCCGGTATGTGCGCAGCTACTGGTAATGATCGTGATTGCAGGAAGGCTACCGCTCTTGGGTTTTGTATTTAAACCAGTGTCCTGACTAGCAGGAGACAGCAGACTTTGACAGACCTTCATTCTAAGAATACACTTGGTTGAACGGCAATCCCTGAGTCCCATTTGTCCTTCAACTATTATCTCTTACTTCCGGTCCCCTGAAGCCTCCCTTAGTTCCTGTGCTAGCCGGTCTATCGCTAGTCCCATTGTATTTTAGTTAGACAGGAATAAACCTGTTACAGTCAGAAGATCGCACAGAGGCGCGAGACAGAGCATAAGATCCGGCAGGACCGGAGAGAGGGCTTCGCAGACGATAATGACTCCGTTTATGCAGAACTGGACCGTTGGCTTGCCAACCAGACTCCTGGAGATCCTTCCCTCCTCAGACAGATGCCGATTGACACCCACGTCAGTGCCCTTGAGGCGCTCAAAGATTGTCAAAATCAGTCGCAAGAGACAAAAACATTACTGGATCTCAGTCAAACATCCATTGACAGGGAGCTAACATTTCTGGATTCGGATGCTGGGTCGAATCATGGGAGTCTTGACAACCCTGGGAGGGCCGTTGACTCTCAAATGAGCAATCACTTATCGCTCAGGCTGGATGATTCTCAGGGTGGAGAAGCCGGGTCGGGGGCGCTGGGGGCGCTCGAGGAAACGAGTGGCGGGCAGGATAGTGGGAATACTACAGAGCGTGCTTAAGGGGAGGTGGTACTTGTAGGTAGATTTAATTTCTTTTCTAGTGATGGGACATGCAGAAGTGCGGGTAATAAAGGTCATATGCAATAGTCACATAGTATCATAGTACATACAGTAGGATAGGGCGTCAGGATGACGGCAATAAATTATGAGCAATATCACGATAATTTTAGAAAAACCAACTTGAATTTAGAACATGGGAGAGTGTGAGGAAGAGGTACAGAATAGTGGCTATGTGATCAGCGCGTCCAGATGGAGAGCGGGAATATCGTGAGTCTGGAAGGTGTGACAAGAAGTAACTGGCATCTGGAAGGATCATGTAAATAGTCCACAGGTTAGGACGAAGAGAGGAAGGGGATAGGTATCGGGACGGGGAAGGCCCATACGGCAGACGCTAGGATGGCGTCAGGACACGATGGCCTAGCGTCGGATCGACCTCGCATCCAGAATTGGAGTTTACATTGTGCGCGTTTTCTGCGTCCTGTGCGTCTGACGGCCAGGTAGAGGTATAGATTTTTTGCTGCTCAAGATGTGACCGAAAGCCGTTTGGTAGTTCGAGAAAATAACATTCCTCTCCCCCTCCGTCTTCTCACTTTGATCGTAGTCCCCCGGAACACGGGGTCTATCCCGCTCTTCTCCGATCCAATCATGACTATGCTACTCCGCCTCTCCGTTCTTTATCTTCTCCGCTGTCCTTCCACCTCTTTTCCACTCCCGGGCCTTCACCATCTGTGATTCCCATCCACTATCCACCCAGTAGCCAACCTCTCCACAAACATACATGTTCTCTTTACCAAATACCTCTATCCCATCCTATATCATACATGCACTACCATCAATTTACTCACTTTCCGTAACCGAACTATCATTCAAACAATCAGTAGAACTTGAAACCGTAAGACTATAATCTCTCTCTCTCTCTCTCCCCTCGTTTCTTTATTCAAGTCTCTCAAATCTAACAAACATAAAGTACTCGCAACATCTATCGAATCTCTGACACCAGACAATCGACTTGGAACATTACCTGGAGACTCTAGTTTTCCAACTCATCGGACCACTCTCCATCCTCCTCCCGATCCTGGCGTTCTATGTTCTCTCTTGCCTCTCTGATAATCATCCTAACCACAACCAGAAAGAACCTGCGGCCAAGGTTGTGCTGAAGTTCCAACTCCTGCTCAATCTAAGCTGAAAGGCCCTGCCTACCCGTATCTTTGTCTCTCATAACCACCAGAACAAGGGGGCGATGTCTGTGAGAGCTTATTCATGCGCTGTTGTTTCGAGGGATTCTGAGCCGGGTCCCATGTTGTTGCATGATATAATATCTGCATCTCGTGTAATCCCCTCTTGCCTTGACAGCCTGCAACCAACGTGGGCTAAGTAGGAGGGGGTACGTAGGTTTGTCCTCCTCTGGGAGAGCGTAGATACGTAGGTCGCATGATACTCGTTTGATAGTAATGCGTACGTCCATGCAATAGAAGATCTTTGCCAGGGCATTCGTAGCCGTCCAGATAACTATGCCTCACGCCTTCCGTAGTTTCACACCAATGAACCGTAATAGATGAATCTGCATGAGGTTTACCACAGATCCTGTGTCGACCAGAATTGTCGAAATGCGATAGGTCGTCTTTTCCATATGGACGACTCCCTTTGTGAAGAAATTAGTGATGTCTCCCAGGTCTCAATCTGTAGCCACGGCTAACACGTCCTGCTCATCGTGCACTGCCTCGATCGTCACCTTTTTCCCTTTCCCTGTCACAAATCGTGACTAAGTAAGGCAGAATTTACATAAGTAATAGTTATTAGTCATCAGTTATCTTGGATTTGACACTATGACCTCAGATGACCCATAGTGCTCAGATGGTTATGTACTTGCGAGTCATCATTGTATTATGATTGGTTAATGGTTTCATGACTCACGATCGTGAGGTTATATGATGTAATGACTTTCGCATACAACGCAGATTATGAGTCATGGGTTTCATGCAGCTGCCTCATGTGAGCACATGGCTTGGTTTATGACTTTTGATTGGTTTAGGAGTATTGCGCAGTTGACTCATACAAGTCTGATGATGGATTTCACGCTATGACTTACTATGAGTCATACAGGTTATGTGAAGTGAGGTGATGAGGCACCAGGGTTAGGGTTGTCGGAAGATGCCTCTATGAGGCGCTTGGTTCAGACCAAGAGATAGCACACGAACCATCTCTCCTCCACCTCTGGCGATTGAAATCTCAACACCACGGGAAATCATCGTCACTTTCCCCCACCCACCTCTCTTCCCCCATCATGGCTTCTGCCTAGGGGTTGACGTTAAGCCATCTTCCCTCCTCTCCTGGGGCACGCATGCCTCCCCTCCTTGGGGTTCTTGTTCCCGTTCGTCGTTGACACCCACTCATGATGTTCGGTTCTCCCCCTTACCCCACACTTCCTTTACACCTCGCTTAGGATTTTGCACGGTCGGAAAGCTTCTCGCTACGCTCATGGTCGGCGTTACGGTGTCGGACGCTCAGTCAAAGTAGGCCCCCGCTTGCTGGGCTTGTACCTCTGGTGGGGAAAGCCTCGGTTAGTAACACCGCGGTCTCGCCCCGGTCTCGTCGTCGTCCCAAAACCCCTTGCTATGGCCCGTTTGTCGGTTGTGGCTAGCCCGTTTGCGATCCTTCCTCTACCCCCCTCCCGGTTCCGTCCACTAGCACCGTACTGCCCCATAAGCTGGCACCTTACTGCTAAAAACTCCTCCTCCGGCTAGCACCCTACTGCTCCCCCCCCTCCAGCTGGCACCCTCTGCTATTCACTGGCTGGCACCCTACTGCTCACCTTCCCGGCTGGCATCCCCTCTGCTCGGTGGCTCCACTCGCCCAGCTCTCCCCCTCCGATCGTTCGGCCTCTCCTCGGTTACGCCTAGTCGTGGTATAGCACTGCCTCCGTGGCTTTGTCCAACGCTTAGGAACGATGTAATGACCGGCCCGACCGTACATCATGGTTTTTGGTGGGCCCTCAATCTAGGAGTTTTCCCGTGTCGGCGATCGTCTATCCTCTCCCTCGGGCCCCGAAAGGGCCTTAGAACAGCCGTCGTCGTTTCTTTTGTTTTTGGGGAGCCTGCTGAAGGGTTTGGGTCTCTCCTGTACGTCACTATGAATTGTTTCCTTACGTGTCTGAGGTATGATTGTCTTAGGTGCTAGGCGAGGGGGATTTTTCCTATGGATTCGGGGTGTTTGATTTTTCCCATGAGGAGGTGAAGCGGGCGGTTGTTTGGGATTAAGGTTTTCTTTACGCCATATCTCACGATGCATGTGAGTTCTTGTACCTTAACAACTAAAACATTATAAAAAAAAAAAAAAAAAAAAAAAAAAAAAAAAGAAAAGACAGACCAAGAGATAGGCCAGGAACCATCGCTCCTCCACCTCGACGATTGAAATATCAACACCACGGGAAATCATGGTCACTTTCCCCCACCCACCTCTCTTCCCCAGTCATGGCTACTGCCTAGGGGTTGACGTTAAGCCATCTTCCCTCCTCTCCTGAAGCACGCCTGCCTCCCGTCCTTGGCGTTCTTGTTCTCGTTCATCGTTGACACCCGCTCATGAAGTTCGGTTCTCCCCTTTACCCCAAACTTGCTTTGGACCTCGCTTAGCATTTTGCGCGGTGGGAAAGCTTGTCACTTCGTTCACGGTCGGCGATATGGCGTCCGGACTCTCGGTCGAAGTAAGGCTTCGGTTCTGCTGACCTTGTACCTCTGATGGGGAAAGCTTCGGTTAGTAACATCAAGGTCCCTCTCGGTTTCGCTGTCGTCCCAAAAGCCCTTGCTATTGTCCTTAGTCGGTTGTGGCTAGCCCGTTCGCGATCCTTCCTCTACCCCCCTCCCTGTTCCGTCCGCTGGCCCCGTACTGCCCCATAAGCTAGCATCTTACTGCTAAAAACTCCTACCAGGCTGGCACCCTACAGCTCCTCACCGGCTGGCACCCTACTGGTACTCTCCGGCTGGCACCCTACTGCTCATCGTCGTTGGATGGGATCCCCTCTGCCCGGTGGCTCAGCTCGCCCAGCTACCTCTCTCCGTCCTGCGATTTACTCTACGGTCGCAAACCTCGCTTAAGTTACGGTTGATCATGGTATTGCACTGCCTCCTTGGTCTCTCCTAAAGGCCGACGCAGCGCCATCTTCCGGTCAGTCCCGACCGTGAACCAGCCTGCCCTTTCCGGCGACTAGCAGCGGGGCCTTTTGGTTAGGCATATTGGTAATAGTAGTTACACCTCGTTATTTCTTTGATTCTTTTCCTAGTGTTACCAGGGGGCCAGCTGAAGGGTTTGGGTCTCTCTCCTGTAGCTTTCTATAAGTTGTTTCCCTACGTGTCTGAGGTGTGAGTCTTAGGTGCTAGGCGGGGGACGTTTCTTCTATGGTCTCGGGGGGTTTGACTTTTCCTATGATCAGGTGAAGCGGGCGGTTGTTATTGGGCTTATAGGTTTTTTTCTCTTCATAGCTAGCGCTGCATAAGGCTTTCTGTACCTAAAACAAATAACTCATGATTACAAAAAAAAAAAAAGACAAAAAGTGACGAAGAGATAGGCCACGTTTCTCGCAAACTTCCTCCCCCGCCCTACATTTCACATACAATCTGAAATCTACCCCACTTTGCGTCCGGAACAAATCTCTCGCCCACTTCTCCTCCGTCGCTCGTTCGCCCTCATGGCGGATTCTCACCAGATTCCCCCTGGCAACCCTGCCTTTGGCACGATGTCAGCCCTCAACTCCCCTGCCCCGTCGAGATCAGGTACCGCCCTGACCGACTACTGGTGAGCCTTGATGGCAGAACAACTGGCCCACGCCAGGAGTGCCCTCCACCTCAACCCCCGAGACGGCCCTGATTTCAGCGCCAAGACGCTGGCCAACACAATCCCACCAAATCTACCACGGTAGCTCTCGTGTTCCAGCTCGTTAAGGGGCTTGTCACCGTTTCCCATGAGCTGTGTGGGGTATGCCAGAAGCTCGCAACCTGTAACAGGTTTCTTCCTGTCTAACAAAAATACAATAGGACCGGCGATAGACCTGCTAGCGCTGGTGCTAAGGGAGGCTTCAAGGGACCGGAGGTAAGAGATAATAGTTGAAGGACAAATAGAACTCAGGGATTGCCTTTCAAGCAAGTGTATTCTTAGACTCAAGGTCTGTTGAAGTCTGCTGTCTCCTGCTAGTCAGGAGACTCATTTAAATACAAAGCCCAAGAGCGATAGCCTTCCTGCAATCACAATCATTACCAGTAGCTGCGCACATACCGGAATCCTGTAATCCTGCAAGACCAAAGAAAGACACATAGCTCAGCCTCCACCAGTGTTACATGACCATTCCATACCCGGAATCCCAAATATAAACTTCCTGCAAAGCAAACTAAACATAGCAATACGATAGGATAGCCTATCTGACTCAGAGACAGTGGCGGAGCTGAAATCAAATCAAATAAACCAAATATAAATCAACTAAACATAGGAGATCCTGCACTGCCCACTTCTGTGTACCGTTACCGGAACAGGTACACATGTTACACAACCATCTCCCAGGAAAATGAGGCCATTAGTGAGGAGCTCTACGACGTCTCCTTGCAGCTGGCCAACCTCCCCCCCACGCAAGACCAAAGCCCCCCCCAAGCCCTGGCTGACATCCAGGCATCTATTCGCGACCTGGCACATCGTGTGTCAGCCTCTGTCCCTGCCATCCCCCAAGTACTGGCCCCAACCCATACGACCCACACCCCCTTCGTCACCCAACGACCCAGCCCCTCTGGGAAGGGCAAGGAAAGGGCCCGAGCACCACCCACACCAACCCCCACTGCGGCTGAGGCCCCTAAATACCTCCTACCATTCTATGACACCAAGCTTGGCAAGGCTTTCGGCGACCACGAGAAGTACGCTAGGCTGTTCCCCCACAGCCACGAGGCCGGCGAATACAGGAGGGGTGCATATGACGTGTCCTCCTTCACCCCCGGCCACCCTCACCCTGACAACAACCCCTCACCCTCCTATGCTCAAGCACCCTCTGGCTCAGGCTCGGGCGGTAAGGACAAAAGGAAAGCCGGCAAGCAACCATCCCCCCAGCAAGTTGCCAGTGCGGTCGCCCCTCCTGTTAAAAAGGGGCCTCCCTCCCTCCCAGGTGCCCAACGTCGATTCTTTGCCCCTCGCCAGTCCCCTGCCCCTCACCCAGATGCTCCATCCATTGCAGCAACCTTCCCAGACATAGCTGCCCGCATCCTTCGGGAATCAAACTGCCTCCTCCCGCTTGGTTTCTCAGCCACCGTTAACCCACGTGGTGCCATCTCCCTCACTGTCACCGACAAGGCAACTCCCGCCGCGTCCTACGCCCCATACATTGACTCCCTCAGTAGGGCTCTAAACCAATCTTTCCCGGTGGGCGAAATCCCTGGTGCACCTTAGTTCTTGCCCATACAGTTCTGCAACTGGCCATTCACGGCCTCCCACTTCGCTTCCTCCCACAAGATGAAGAGGAACTCTTGCCATATATTAGCCACGCCATCCTCAACGACAAAGCGACCTCGGTTCTCTCGGCCAGGTACCTTAACCCTGATCGAGATTCTCAAGGCACCAAGCAGGCCACTTCGGTGGTTGTCACCGTCGACCCACAGCACGTATCGGTCCTCACTTCCGGGGTCTTCATCCTCTGGCAGAAGCGCAAGGTCGAACTTGCCTTCTCAGCCAACCGAACCTCCCAGTGTAGAAACTGTTGGAGATACGGACACGCCCATCAAGGATGCCCCGCCACCCACCTGACGTGGCCCATTTGTGCGCTTCACCATACTTGCGCGTCTCACAGATGTCAGAATCCCACCTGCTCCAGGAGCGGGAACAATAAGCCAGTCCTATCCTGTTGTCCGACCTCGCCCCCCCATTGCTGCAACTGCGGTAACGACCACACTGCCACATTCAAGGAATGTTCGACTCGACCTAGCCCAACTAGCCCCACCAGACCGGCCTCCACAGTCCCACCGGGTCCAGACCCCATGGATATGGCGGTCGATGGCGGCCCAGCACCCTCTACTCCCAGGGCAGGTCCCACTCCGGTGGACCTCGTAACCCCCCGGCAACCACCCACGGCTGGACCCCCGCGTCCAGGCACCATTCAAGGCTTTGGCGGTCCTCTCCCCCTGGAGGCAGAAAGCTCTTCCCCCGCTCCTTCCGACCGTCCGGCTCGTCCCGGTAATGATTAATCACCCCTGTCCCGATGGGATAGGGCCGGCCCCGAATCCCCAACTACTTTCCATCGTTCAACATGACTGCCTTGGGAGCTGGGATATTATTGTTTCTTTATTTGAGTCCTTCCAAGAGGCGACAACCTACCCCTCACTAGTCCTCCTTCAAGATCCGCCTGTCAACAAGGCTCACCTTCCCTCTTTCAATGGATTTAAGTCTTTCTTCCCGCCTCTCAGAAAGCCTCGCGTAGTGGCTTATGTTCACGTGTCTTTCCTTGCCTCATTTTGAGTGCTCCCAGGTTCAAAGGGGCCCGGTGAATGACATCCTCGCCCTTGATGTCTCCTCCCAGGCACCACTCTTTGTGACAAACTTTCACTCCTTCCGGCTGATCAAAGCCTACTCGACCAACACACGGGACCACCGAGTCCACTCCGTCTCCCCCGATACCCGCTTCCCAACCTTGGACATCCCCCTCTTGCTAGTAGGGGACCTCAATATACACAACCCCTTTTCAGACCCCCTGCGGTCTTGTTCGCCCTGGGAAATTGGATCCTCGACCCCCTACATTGAGCAAGCAGCCGAGGCCGGCTTCGCTCTCCTTAACCCGCCCTGGGAATACACCAGGTCCCCTTGGTCGGTAAGGCTCGCCCCTCGGTTATAGACCTGGCTTTCGCAAACCCCCTCCTCCTCCCATTGTTCAAATCATAGAAGGTCTCCCTCCCCTGGACAGGCTCCGACCATGTGCCAATAACAATCACCCTGGCCCTCCCCACTCTGATCCCGACCCCTACGCGCCCTAGGTGGTCCGACACGGATTGGGAAACACTGTCCCCCCTCATCAAGAATTTTCGGGTACCTCCTGCCCCTGTTTGCCATTCGCCGGCGGACCTAGACCATTGGTTGGCCGGTCTTTAGATAGACTCACCGCCCTTCTAAAGGAACACACTCCCGTCTCAAGACCTTCTCACTACTCCAAACCCTGGTGGACACGCCCCGAACAACCCTCCGTCGCGAGTTCCACAAAGCCTCAAGGATGGTTAGGAAACACGGCACCCCAGCCCTGCAGGACGTGGCATACATTTCCCAAGCGGAGTACTTCAAGGCGATTAAGACCGCCAAAAACAAACACTGGTCTTCTTTCCTGCTAAGCGCCACCCCCCAGACGCGGTTGACGGCCAAGAGGTTTCACTACGGCTGAGCCCCTCACCGCTTTCCCTCCCTCCCCGGGGCTGAGACCCCGCAACAGATGAACAATGGCCTGTTGGACCACTTTTTCCACCCGAAGGAACCTTTCTCTCCCCCCCCCCAGGTTGCGGCCTGATAAAAAGGCGCCACCACTAACCAAGGAAGAGATAACAACGGCTCTCTCCAACTGCTCACCCACGTCAGCCCCGGGTCCAGACGGGATCCCTTACTCCACCTGGAAGCAAGTCAACAGGGAAAACCCCTCCATCCTCCTCCAGATCCTCTCCCCGCTAGTCAGCCTGGGATATCACCCCGCCTCCCTGAAAGGGTCAAATGGGATAGTACTCGATAAGCCGGGGAAACCCTCCTACGAGTCCCCCGCCTCTTTCAGGATAATTGTCCCTATCCGCACAGTCACGAAAATCCTGGAAATGATAATTGCGTCCCGCCTCCTCTTGGCAGCCCGATCAAAAGCCATGCTGAACCCCAACCAATGCGGCTTCCTGCCTGGACTGAGCACTTACGATGCGGTCCTGACCCTTTTCAACGATGTGAAACCCTTTCAAAGACCCAGCCTCAAGGTCTCGTCCTTGTTTTTGGACATCAAAGCAGGGTTCGACAAGGTCGACAACTCCACTCTGGCCCGCATCCTGAGGGAGGGGGGGATTTCCGGCTACCTGGTCTCCTGGGTCTCGTCGTTCCTGGGAGAACGAAGCTGCACCCTAGTCTTTCAGGGGGCCCCAGGGACCCCAGCCCCCGTGAATGTCAGAGCCCCGCAAGTCTCACCGATCTCCCCTCTTCTCTTCCTCCTCTACATTTCGCCCCTTCACTTCAAAGTCCCTCGAGGTCTAATGATCTCATACGTTGATGACTTCACCATTACTGCCGCCTCACGTTCATACATGGGCAATATCCGCCGCCTCCGGAAACTGTTCGAGAAGCTAGAAGCTAAGGCCCTCGGCATAGGGGTCTCCTTCTCAGTCGCCAAAACAGAACTCATACAGTGGAGGACCCCCAGCCAGAGGAACTCACCAAGGTGCCTCTCCCCCATTCAGATCAAAGGAGAGCTGTTCCGGCCCCGCGACTCGCTTAGGTGGCTCGGGTACTGGTTCACACCTGCTCTTGACTCCTCCAGCTACTTCTCGCGCCGACTGGCCCTCGCCCAGGGTGCGTTTGCCCTCATAAGAGACCTTAGCCCCCCCGGGGCCGGCCTAGTCCCATACCTATGCCACAGGCTAGCAACGTCGTTGGTCGCCCCCATCTTAGTATATGGGTCGGACCTCTTCACACCGATCGCAGGCGCCATGGCGCGCCTGAACACCTTTTGGCACAAAATGCAGAGATGGACTACAAACCGCTTCTCAGCCACCCCTCCCGGGATCCTTGCAGTGGAATCCTGCCTCCCCCAGGTCGCTCTCATGATCTCCCAACAACAAAGACTGGCGGCACTTCGGGTTGTTTACTCCCCGCCGGAGTTAAACCCAGCAACAGCACACCTCTACACATCCTTTCCCTCCCTTTCTGCCCACCGGGCACAAGACTCCTCAAGGGCCCTAACAAGGGGGCTCTCGTCTGCGTATCTCCCCCTCCACTGGAAAACCCAGCGGCCCATCCCCCCCCTGAGGAACCATCTGCCGATAGATGCGGTGGCTCACAAAACCATCCCTTTTACCCACAGGCTGGCTAGGATGCCCATGATCAATTCACACCTTATCTCTTCAGCCCCCTCAGCCCTTCCTCGGTCCCTGATGGACAACACCTACTCCGCCCTGAAAAAGAGGGTCAGGGAGGCCCTCCTTGCAGCGTGGCCAGGCCTCCTCCCGACACCAGGATATTACCGCCACCTCCCCGCCCTGAACCCGCAGCCCTTTATGGGCTTGGGCAAGTTCATACCAGGAAGAATCAACCAGATGCGGGCCGGAAAAAGCCACCTGGCCGCCCACCCAACATGGAGGTCCCCCTATGCCGACACCTCCTGCCCCCGCTGTAGTCTTGAGCCCGAGACGTTCGAACACGCCATCCTCACAGGGCCCTCCAGACAGGTCGCTCGCTCACGCGTACTCCATGGTGTTTCGAGCGTTGGTCAACATGGTTCCCTTTGGTCCTCCCTCCCACTGCTCAAAAGGCTCGCCACGTTCATCAGCATCACCTCCACCGGATTCCGCACTTCGATGTTTGCGCCAGACACACCCACTTCCTCGCCCCCACTGCCCCTCTCACCACTACCAGTACCCCCCGCGGCGTTTGGTGTTTTTTCGTTAGCTGAGGTTTAGGCCTGTTGGTGTTTCTTTCCTCCGACGTTATGTGAGCTTTCCTTATTTAAGTCAAGTCTTAGTTAGTTTGTATCTTTCCTTTTTACGTGGCCAGAGACCGGGCGGAGGAGAAACCTTCGCGATAGTCGATATTCAACCGGTGCCGTGACTTTCCTTTGTTAATTGTTTTTGATATATAGGTTTTGTTCGCTCCATAGCTAGGGCTGCATGAGGCTTTTTGTACCTTAGAAACAATGTACGCATGATTCCAAAAAAAAAAGAAAAAAAAAGAAAAAAAAGTGACCAAGAGATAGGCCACGAACCATCTCTCCTCAACCTCCGGTGATTGAAATCTCAACACCACGGGAAATCATCATCACTTCCCCCCACCCACCTCTCTTCCCCCAAGATGGCTACTGCCTAGTGGTTGACGTTAAGACATCTTCCCTCCTCTCCTGGGTCACGCCTGCCTCGCCTCCTTGGGGTTCTTGTTCCTGTTCGTCGTTGACACCCGCTCAGGAAGTTCGGTTCTACCCCTTACCCCGCACTTGGTTTGCACCGCGCTTAGCATTTTGCACGGTCGGAAAGCTTCTCGCTTCGTTCACGGTCGGCGATATGGCGTCCGGACTCTCGGTCGAAGTAAGGCTTCGGTTCTGGTCGGCTTGTACCTCTGATTTGGAAAGCCTCGGTTAGTAACATCAGGGTCCCGCTCGGTTTCGCTGAAGTCCCAAAAGCCCTTGCTATGGCCTGTCAGTCGGTTGTGGCTAGCCCGCTCGTGATCCTTCCTCTACCCGCCTCCCGGTTCCGTCCGCTGGTACCGTACTGCCCCATAAGCTGGCACCTTGCTGCTAAGACTCCTCCCCCAGCTGGCACCCTACTGCTCGCCTCTGGCTGGCACCCTACTGCTACTCACCGGCTGGCACCCTACTGCTACTCACCGGCTGGCACCCTACTGCTACTCGCAGGCTGGCAGCCTACTGCTCCTCCTCCGAACGGTTGACCTTTCCTCCGTTATGCCTTGTCGTGGCATAGCACTGCCTCCGAGGCTATTGTCCAACGCCTTGGATCGATTTAATGACCTGCACGACTGCATGAGTGGTTATTGTGGGCCCATGGTTTCCATGTTTTCTCATGTCGCCAATCACCAATCCTCCAATCAGGCCCCGAAAGGGCCTTAGAGCAGCCGTCGTTTCTTTTGTTTAGGGGAGCCTGTGGTAGGGTTTGGGTCTTTCTACCTGTACGTTTCTATGTATTATTTCCTTACGTGTCTGGGGTATGTTATCTTAGGCGCTAGGCAGGGGAGACTTTTCCTATGGACTCGGGGTGTTTGATTTTTCCCATGAAGAGGTGAAGCGGGCAGAGGTTTTGCATTTATAGGTTTTTTTTTCTTCATAGCTCGCGCTGCATAAGCCTTTTCGTACCTAGAAACACATAAGGCATGATTAAAAAAAAAGAAAAAAAGAAAAAAGAAAAACAAGAAAAAAGAAACAAAAATGATCAAGAGATAGGCACACGAACCATCTCTCCTCCACCTCCGGCGATTGAAATCTCAACACCACGGGAAATCATCGTCACTTTCCCCCACCCACCTCTCTTCTCCCACGATGGCTTCTGCCTAGGAGTTGACGTTAAGCCATCACACCTCCTCTCCTGTGGCCTTTTGGCCTCGCCTCCTTGGGGTTCTCGCTTTAGTTCTTCGTCGACTCCCGCTCATGAAGCTCGGCTCCCCCCCTTACCCCGCACTTGCTTTGCACCTCGCTTAGCTTTTGCACGGTCGGCAACCCTCCTTCCATTGTCAATACATGGTAGCTAGTTTCGGGCTATCGGTGAAGTGGTTGCCCTGGTGGCCCTGCTCTCTTGTATTGCACTGTCTCGTAAGGCGCCCGGTCGGTACGCTCGGCATTCGAAAAATAGTGACCCTGTCTCCATCCTCCGTGTTCGTACTTCTTGCTCGTTGGCGAGCCTTCCTCGCTCCTCCTTCCGGTTCTGTCCGCTGGCACCATTACTGCACCCTTCCACTCACTGGCTGGCACCCTGCTGCCACGTTCCCTCCCCCGCCCTTTGGTTCCCATCGGGTCTGGAATCTATTCCAGTAGTGACGGTTTCTCTCCTATAACAAGGGACCACATCAGAGAACCGGTAATCTCGTCCTGGGTTACTGGAGCGCGCACCCCCCCTCACAGCTGGCACGTTCTACTGCTGAGTGGCTCTCTTCGCCGGGCGGCTCCCCTCGCCTCTATCCTCTCCCGCGATTTACTCTACGGTCGCACTCGCATTAGGTTACGCTGTGTCATGGTATAGCCTCACCTCCTTGGCCCATGCTAAAGTCCGAAGGGCCGTCAACGTCTGTGCTTCCGCCTGTGAATCCACCTGCCCTTATGCCAATACTCTCGGAGTTTTTGCTTAAGCTGAAGACAACAGTTGTTTTACTACCCCCCTCCCGTTGGCGCATGAGGTGCCCATCAATTGTTTTCTTCTCTTCTAGTATTACCAGGGGGCCTGCTGAAGGGTTTGGGTCTCTCTCCTGTACGTTTCTATGTTTTGTTTCCTTACGTGTCTGGGGTTTTATTATCTTAGGTGCTAGGCAGGGGGGACTTTTTCTATGGACTCGGGGTGTTTGATTTTTCCCATGAAGAGGTGAAGAGGGTCGTTTGATTGTTTATAGGTTTTTTTTTCTTCATAGCCTGCGCTGCATAAGGCTTTTTGTACCCAAAGACAAATAACGCATAACAACAAAAAAAAAGAAAAAAAAGAAGTGACCAAGAGATAGGCAAGCTTCTCGCACACTCCTTCCCCCCCCCTACATTTGACATACTTCCTAAGCGTACCCCGCTTTGCTTCCGGGACAAACCCCTCGCCCACTTTTCCTCGCCTGCTTGCCGCCATGGTGAACCCTCACAATCTCCCCCCAGGGAACGTGGCCTTCGGTAGACTCGCGGCCCTCAACTCGCCCCTCCCGTCTCGCTCAGGAACACCCACGGGCGACCAACCCATCGAGTTCATGATGAGGCAACTCGCTCGGGCTAGGAACTCTCTCAGGCTTAGCGAACAAGACTTCCCGGACCTCAGCCCACATGCGCAGTCTGACACCCTCCCCATTGAATCCATTACAATCGTCCTTCTCTCCTAGCTCATTCAGGGCCTGGTGACCGTCTCACATGAAGTGAGCGGGGTAACCCAGGCGGTCGCAACAATGTCCGAGAAAAACAAGAACCTCAGGGAGGTGCTCCACGACATCTCCTCTCAGCTCGTCAACCTCCGCCCCACCCTAGGCCAACAACCCGCTCAGGGGATCGCCGATCTCCCAGCCTCCATACGGGACCTGTCATATCGATTGTGAGCTGCGATCCCTACCACCCAAGTACCGGCCCCGCCTCCGCAAAGGTCACCGCAACCCCAACAAACTGCCGGCACCCTCCCATCAAGAAAGGGTGAAGAAAGTACCCGTGCCCCACCCACACCTCCTTTAGCCTCGGCTGACGAGCCTAAATACCTCATACCATTCTACGATACGAAGCTTGGCAAGGCGTTCGGTGACCCGAGAAGTACGCCAAGCTCTACCCACACTCTTACGAAGCCGGGGAATTCCGGACGGGAGCATACGACTTCGCCTCCTTCACCCCAGGCCACCTCCACCCTGAGGTTCACCCCTCCCCCTCTTACGCACAGGCTGCCTCTGGCACAGGCTCGGGTGGCAAGGGCAAAAGCAAAGCTGGGAAGCCTCCTTTCCTCCAACAAGTTGCGAGTACGGTGGCCCCTCGAGTTAAAAAGGGGCCCCCCTCCCTGCCCGGTAGCCAACGACGCTTTTTCGCTCCTCGCCAGTCCCCTGCCCCTCACCAAGATGCTCTCATCATTGCCGCAACCTTTCCTGACATCGCTGTTCGCGTCCTTCGCGAATCGAACTGCCTCCTCCTCTTGGGTTTCTCCGCTACTGTCAACTCAGGTGGCTCCATCTCCCTAACTGTAACCGACAAGGCCACCCCCGCTGACCCCTACTCCCCTTATTTTGTCTCCCTCACCAAGGCTCTCAACCAGTCATTCCCGGTAGGAAACAACCACTGGTGCACCTTAGTCCTCGCCCCAACTGCCGTGCAACTCGCAATCCACGGCTTTCCTTTACGGTTCCTCCCTCAAGATGAAGATGAACTCTTGCAATATATCCTGCAAGCAATCCTCAACCACAAAGCGACACCGATTATCGCAGGCAGGTACCTTAACCCTAGCCGAGATTCTAGGGAGACCAAGCAGGCCACTTCGGTGGTTATCACCGTCGACCCCCAGAACGTTTCGGCCCTTACTTCAGCGGTCGTCATCCTCTCGCACAAACGCAAGGTCGAACTTGCCTTCTCCTCCTCCCGAGGCTCCCAGTGTAAAAACTGTTGGAGATACGGACATGCCCATCCACGATGCCCCGCCACCTACCCCACGTGCCCCATCTGTGCCTTTCATCATCCTCGCGCGGCTCACAGATGTCAGAATCCCACCTGGCCCGGGGGTGGAAACAATAAGCCAGTCCGATCCCGATACTCGACCTCCCCACGCCATTGCTGCAACTGCGGTAATGACCACACTGCCACATTCAGGGAATGTCCGGCTCGACCTGCCCCGTCTGTCCCCACTCGAACCAACTCACCAGCCCCAGCCCCGGTCCCTCAAGACCCCGTGACTTGGCCGTGGATGGCGGCACGGCACCCACTACTCCCCCAACCAGGAAGGGTCCCCTTGAGGTGGACCTCATAACACCCAGACAACCCCCCCTAGCTCGACCCTCTACACGTCCTGGCACTACTGAAGGCTTCGCTGGTCCTCTCCCCCTGGAGGAGCCAAGCCTATCCCCTGCCCCTGTCGGTCGTCGGGTTTGTCCCGGTAATTAATAGGCAACCCATTGCTATTTCCCTGGGACATGGGCCAGCCCCTGCCCGCGCGTTTCTTTCCATCATTCAACATAACTGCCTTGGGAGCCGGAATGTTTTTCTGTCTTTATTTGAGTCGTTCCGAGAAGCGGCCACCTACCCCTCGATAGTCCTCTTGCAGGATCCACCTGTCAACAAGGCTCACCTTCCTTCATTTAATAGTTTCAAGTCATTTTTCTCCCCCGGTCAGGAGGCCTCGTGTCGCAACCTACGTCCACATGTCTTTTCTTTCCAATTACGCGGTGCTCCCCAGGTTTAAGGAGGTAGACGACGTTCTCGCCCTTGATGTCTCCTCCCGTGAGCCCCTTTTCGGCACCAACTTTCACTCCTTCAGAGTCATTAACGCCTACTCCACCAACACTGTTGACCATAGGGTCCGCTCCGTCCCTCCACAAGTTCTTTTTCCCGATCTTGGGTTTCCCCTCCTGGTCGTGGGGGATCTCATAATCCACAACCCCCTCTCAGACACGCATCGGTACTTCTCGGCACGGGAGATCTCGTCCTTGACTCCCTATTTCGCCAAAGCGGGAGAGTCAGGTTTCGCCCTCCTCCATCGCCTAGGGGAATACACAAGGTTCTCCCTAGTGGGTAGTGCTCGCCCCTCAGTGATGAATCTCGCCTTGGCAAACCCCCTCCTTCTTTCCCTGGTAAAGAGATGGGCGGCCTCCCTCCCCTCAACTGGTTCCGACCACATACCAATAACCATCACTCTTGCCGCACCCTCCCTGAGCCAGAAGCCCCCACGCCCGCGAGGGGCAGACACAGACTGCGAAACCCTGGACCCTGTCATCAAGGGTTTCAGGATCCCAACCGCTCCGACATGCCCTACCCCCGCGAAACTGGACTAGTGGATGTCAGAATCGCTCAACCATCTGGTAGCCCGCCTCAAGGAATACACGCCGGTGTCCAGACCGTCCTATCACTCCAAACCTTGGTGGTCACCCCACCTGACCATCCTGCGACGCGAATGCCATAAGGCAGCTAAATGGGCCAGAAAGCACAACACCCCACACATTCAGGAATTTGCGGGCACCTCGAAGGCGGGGTATTTCAAGGCAATCAAGGCCGCCAAGAACAAACACTGGTCCTCCTTGCTGTTGACCGCCACCTCCCAAAGCCTTTGGACGGCCAAAAGGTTCGCCTGCGGGCGCGCGCAGCCCTGCTTTCCTTCCCTTCCACGAGCCGAGACCCCAAATCAAATGAATGATGTCCTTTTGGACTACTTCTTCCCCCCCAAAGAACCATTCTCCCCGCAGCCCACAGTAAGGCCGCACAGGTCGGTGCCGCCCCCTAACGGCAGACGAAATAACCTCCGCTCTCTCCAAGTGCTCTCCGACATCGGCCCGAGGCCCAGACGGGATACACTACTCTACCTGGAAACAGGTTTACAAAATCAACCAGTCAATCCTCCTCCGGATCCTTGTCCCATTGGTGACCATGGAGTACCACCCGCCTCACTAAAGGGTTCGCACGGCGTGGTACTTGCCAGGCCCGGAAAGCCGTTCTACGGCTTTCACCCTCCTCCTTAAGGATTATCGTCCTGATCCGCACGATCTCAAAGATCCTGGAGAAGATTATAGCAGGCCGTCTACCTATGGCAGCCCGGCTTAAAGGGCTGTTGCACCCCAACCAATATGGTTCGCTCCCTGGGCTTAGCACCTACAATGCGTGCCTCACCCTCACCAAAGACGTCAAAACCCTGAAGAGGCCTCGCCTCAAAGTCTTCTCTCCGCTTTTGGATAGAAAAGCAGGGTTCGACAACGTCGACAACAACACCCTGGCCCATATCCTGCGGGAAGGCGGGATACCCCCCTATCTGGTCCCTGGGGTTTGGTCTTTCCTAGGTGAACGAAACTGCACCCTCATCTTCCAAGGAGCCCCAGGGACCCGAGCCCCCATGAATGTCGGCGCCCCCCAAGGCTCCCCCATCTCTCCACTCCTATTCCTCCTCTATGTGGCCCCCCTGCACTTCAGGATCCTGCCGGGTCTGATGATATTGTATGTGGACGACTTCCCCCTTACAGTCGCCTCCCTCTCCTACAGTGGCAACATCTGCCATCTCAAGATGCTCTTCGAGGGGTGTGAAGAAAAGGCGTCCTCCTTGGGTGACTCCTTTTCGGTCGCGAAGACACAGCTGATACACTGGAGCACCCCGAGCCAGATGCACTCGCCGAAGTGCGTCTCGCCCATTCAGATCAAAGGAGAGGTGTTTCACCCGAGCAACTCTATTGAATGGCTCGGGTACTGGTTCACTCCTGGGCTCGACCCCGCCGCCCACTTCTCGCGTCCCTTAGCTGGAGCCCGGCGTGCGTTCACTCTCATCAGAGGCCTCAGCCCACCCGGCGCAGGCCTCGGCCCTTACCTATGCCACAGACTGGCGACATCCTTGGTTGCCCCTATCCTACTCTATGGCGCGGATCTGTTCACACCAAGCGTGGGCATGACGACCCACCTCGATACCTTCTTGCGCAAGGTCCCAAGATGGACCACAAACTGCTTCTCCGCGACGCCCACCGGGATACTTTCAGTGAAGTCGTGCCACCCTCCTGTCTCTCTCCTAATCACCCACCAGCAAAGGCTAGCGGCGCTCAGGGTTGTCTGCTCCCCTCCCAGTGTGAACCCTGCGACGGTTGGCATTCACCCCTCTTTCCGCTCACTCTCGGTGTACCGGACACCGGACTCCTCACGGGCCATAACTAGAGGCCGTTCATCCGTCTACCTCCCCCTACACTGGAAGACGCCCCGCCCCGTCCACCCGACCAGGAACTACCTGCCGGTGGACGCCGTGGCCCATCGAAGAATACCCTTCACCCTCGGGTTATCTAGGATCCCTATGATCAACTCTCACCTTATTTTCCCCGCCCTCACCCTCCCGCCTAAGTCTCTGATGGACAACACCTAATCCGCCCGAAAGAAAAGGATCAGGGAGGCCCTCATCATGGAGTGGGCCGCCCTCTTCCCGACTCCTGGGTACTACCAACACCCTCCCTCCTTGTCCCCGCTGCCTTTTATGGGCTTAGGCAAGTTTATCGCCAGGAGAATCCACCACATGAGAGCCGGAAAGAGTTACCTGGCCGCCCACCCGACTTGGAGCTCCTGCGACGCCGATACCTCCTGCCCCCGTTGCGGCTTGGACCAGAAACCTTCGAGCATGCCATCTTATCCGGCCCCTCGAGACAGCACAGCAGGTCGCGCCACCTCCACGGCGTTACTAACGTAGGTCACGAGGCCCCACTCTGGACATCCCTCCCCCTACTGAAAGGACTCGCGACCTTTATAGGCGTCACCTCTACGGGATTTCCGCCCACGATGTTCCCACCCAACGCCCGCTCTTCTTCCCCCACGCTCTCCGTCTCTCCCCCCAGGGTGCCCTCCCGGTCTTTCGTGTTTTTCGCGGGCTCAGGTTTAGGGTCGCTGGACTTGCTTTCCTTCCACTTATGTAGGCTTTCCTTTTTAGACGACTAAGCTGTTAGTTTGTACTTTCCTTATTGATGTGGCCATAGGCCCAGTGGAGGACAACCCGGCGCTATAGTGGATATTTACTGGTGCCATAACCTTCTTATGTTTTTTGTTTTTGATTTATAGGTTTTGTTTTCTCCATAGCTAGCGCTGCACCAGGCTTTTTGTACCTAGAAACAATGAACGCATGATTACAAAAAAAACAAGAAAAAGAAATGACCAAGAGATAGGCCACAGACCATCTATCCTCCACCTCCGGCTATTGAAATCTCAACACCACGAGAAAACATCATCACTTCCCCCCACCCACCTCTCTTCTCCCACGATGGCTATTACCTAGAAGCTGACGTTAAGCCACCTTCTCTCCTCTTCGGAGGCCAGTTGGCCTCCTCTCCTTGGGGTTCTCGTTCCCTTTCTTCGTTGACACCCGCTCATGAAGTTCGGTTATCCCCCTTACCCCGCACTCGCTGTACACCTCGCTTAAGGTTTTGCACAGTCGGAAAGCTTCTCACTTCGCTCACCATCAGTGTTAAAGTGTCGGACACTTGGTCGAAATTGGCCTTGGCTTGCAGGGGTTGTACCTCTGATCGGGAAAGCTTCGGTTAGTAACATCTCGGTCCCGCCTCGGTCTCGTCATGGCCCAGAAGCTCTTGCAATAGCCCGTTTGTCGGTTGTGGCTAGCCCGCTCGCGATGCTTCCACTCTCCTCCTCCCGGTTCGGTCCCCTTGCACCGTAACAGCTGCTTTCCTCTCCTTGGCTAGCACCCTACTCCTCCCCATCGGCTGGCACTCTACTGCTACTCTCCTGCTGGCACGCTAGTGCTCCTTATCGTCGGCTGGCATCCCCTCTGCCGGGTGGCTCTGCTGGCCCATCCCTTTCAGATCGGTCGACCCCTCCACCGTTACGCCTGGTCCTGGTATAGCACTGCCTCCGTGACTATTGTCCAACGACTTAGATGGATGTAAGAACCTGCCTCGCCGTACCTGTACGTTTGTATCTATTGTTTCCTTACGTGTCTGGGGTATTATTGTCTTAGGTGCTAGGCGAGGCGGACTTTTTCTATCGCCTCGCGGTGTTTGATTTTTCCCATGAAGAGGTGAAGCAGGCGGTTGTTATTGGGCTTATAGGGTTTTTTCTCTGCATAGCTCACGCTGCACAGGGCTGTTTGTACCTAAAACAAATAACGCATGATTACCAAAAAAGTAAATAAAAATGACCAAGACATAGGCACGAACCATCTCCTCTCCAGCTCCAGCGATTGAAATCTCAATACCACGAGAAATCATCGTCACTTTTCCCCATCCACCTCTCTTCTCCCACAATGGCTACTGCCTAGGAGTTGACGTTAAGCCACCTTCCCTCCTGTTCTGAGGCCTGTCGGTCTCCCCTCCTGATGGTTCTCGTTCTCGTTCATTGTTGACACCCACTCATGAAGTTCGGTTCTCCCCCTTACCCCGCACGCGTTTTGCACCTCGCTTAGCTTTTGCACGGTCACGGTCGGCAAGCTTCTGGCTTGGTTCACGGTTTGTGTTACGGTGTCCAGACATTCGGTCGAAGTAGGCCTTGGCTTGCTGGGCTTGTACCTCTGATGGGGAAAGCCACCGTCAATAACATCTGGGTCCCGCCCCGGTATCGTCATCGTCCCAAAAGCCCTTTCTATGCCCTGTTTGTCGGTTGTGGCTAGCCCGCTCGCGATCCTTCCTTCTCCCTTCTCCCAGTTCTGTGCGCTTGCACAGTTACTGCTACAGAAGCTGGCACGTTACTGCCTCCTCATCCTCCCCGATCGTTTGTTCACTCCTCTGTTACGCCCAGTCGTGGTAATGCACTACCTCCGTGCCTGCTGTCCAACGCCTTGGATCGATGTAAATGCAGGCATGACTGTACGTCTATGGTTACAAATGTCGGCCCACAAGTCAAGTTGTTTTCTCTCCACACGGCGATCACACATCCTCCCTCGGGCCCTGTGCGGCCTTAGCGAACTAATTCTTTCTTTTGTTTTTAGGGGAGCCTGGGGAAGGGTTTGCGTCTCTCTCCTGTCTGTTTCTATGAATTGTTTCCTTACCTGTCTGGGGTATACTATCTTAGGTGCTAGGCCAGGGAGACTTTTCCTATGAATTCGTGGTGTTTGATATTTCCCATCAAGAGGTGAAGCGGGCCGATGTTTGGGATTAAGGTTTTCTTTACGCCATAGCTAGCGCTGAATGTGAGTTCTTGTACCTTAACAATGAATAGATTAGTGTTCGTTACGGGGCCTCCGGGGCCCCGAAAAACGCGGGCCCCTGGCCAAACTCCCCGCCCCGCCCCGCTGAACGGCCCGGAGCGGGGCGTCTTTTTTTAGGGTTCCCTGCCCCTGCCCCCGCCCCCGCCCGTTCCCCAGATGGGTCCCCGTTAAAACAGGTGGGGAGAAACGGGGGCGGGGCGGGGATCACCCCCAAAATAACCCCCCCGGCCCGTTGTAAGGGCGGGGCCTGGCCAGTGAAAACCCGCCCCGCCCCGCCCCGTAACGAACTCTAGAATAGATAATAAAAAATAAAAAATATAAATAATAAAAAAACCTGACCAAGAGATAGGCCACAAACCATCTCTCCTCCCCCTCTTGCGATTGAAATCTCAACACCACGAGAAACCATGGTTACTTCCCTCTACCCACCTCTCTTCTCCCACGGTGGCTACCGCCTAGGAGATGACGTTAAGCCATCTGCCCTCCGCTTCTGAGGCCCATTGGCCTCACCTCCTTGGGGTTCTCGTTCTCTTCTTCGTTGACACCCGCTCATGAAGTTTGGTTCTCCCCCTCACCCCGCACTTACTTTGCACCTTGCTTAGCATTTTCGCTAATCGGAACGCTGCTCGCTTCGTTTGCAGCTGGAGTCACAGTGTTTGACTCTCGGTCCAATTCGGCCTTGGATTGCTGGGGTTAACCCTGATGGGACAAGCCTCAGTTAATAACATCGCGGTCCCGCTGGGTTTCGCTGTTCCCCAAAAGCCCTTGCTATGGCTGGTTTGTCGGTTGTGGCTAGCTTGTTTGCAATCCTTCCTCTCTCCCCCTCCCAGCTCTGTCTGCTAGGACGGTTACTGCCCCTTTCCTCACCTTGGCTGGCACCATACTGCTCCATGTCGGCTAGCACCCTACTGCTACACTCCAGCAGGCACCCTACGGCTCATCATCGTCGGCTGGCACACCCTCTGCCGGGTGGCTCCACTCGCCTACCTTCTGTCTTCCTCCTGCGATTTACTTTACGGTCGCAAACCACGCCTAGGTTACGGTTGATCATGGTATTGCACTGCCTCCTTCTTCTCTCCTAAACGCCGACCCGCAGCCTCCTTCCGGTCAATCCCCACTGTGACGCCACCTGCCCCGACCGACTCTCCATTGTACGGGTTACTTGGTTTAGGCATTTTGCAATAGTAGTTATAACAATTCTTTTCTTGATTCTTTTCCCTGTGTTACCTGGGGGCCTGCAGAAGGGTTTGGGTCTCTCTCCTGTACGTCTCGATGAATTGTTTCCCTACGTGTTTGAGGTTCTGTCTTAGGTGCTAGGCGGGGGGGATTGTTCCTATGGATTCGGAGTGTTTGATTTTTCTCATGAAGAGGTGAAGCGGGCGGTTGTTATTTGGCTTATAGGTTTTTTTCTCTTCACAGCTCGCGCTGCATCAGGCTTTTTGTACCTCAAACAAATAACGCATGATTACAAAAGAAAGAAAAAGAAAAAAAGAAAAAAAGAAAAACGACCAAGAGATAGGCACAAATCATCTCACGTAGACCTCCAGCGATTGAACTCTCAACACCATGAGGAATCATCCTGGGGTGGTATGCCTCTCCCATTTTCAGATGGCCTTGTTCTCTAGAAGGGTGAAGCTCCGGCCATCCGCCTCTCTCTTCTGGCCCCTTCCGATAGCACTGTCTATGGGTAGCCTTTGTCTTGGGGGTTATGATTACTCTCCTTCCCCTGTTCCCCACTCATGCTTCATAGCCCCTGGCTTAGAATTTGCAACGGTCGGGTAGGATCGTAACTCGTCAGCATACGGCTGCTAGTCTCAGGTTATCGGTGAAGTAGTTGCCCTGGTGCTACTCCTCTGTGGTATGTAGTGTTCGTTACGGGGCGGGGCGGGGCGGGTTTTCACTTTGTGACCCCGCCGTTACTCCGGCCCGGGGTCAACTCTTTGCCGTTCCTCCCCGCCCCGGATGACACGGGGCCCTGGCCGGGCTGTGGGGCGGGGCTGGTATT
>Ga0307509_10003294_pt1 | contig 24796 bp, 21 predicted proteins | sample 10_EM_MG_FD_202245 | JGI IMG/M metagenome (GOLD analysis project Ga0307509, IMG submission 202245) | Populus trichocarpa ectomycorrhiza microbial communities from riparian zone in the Pacific Northwest, United States - 10_EM | ecosystem: Host-associated > Plants > Roots > Unclassified | place... | reverse complement strand
GAGGCGACCGCGATGAGCGCGGGCCTCGTCACGATCGGCTACAGCGGCGCGTGTCTGTTCGCGGGGTCGATGAATGGAAATAACCAGGCGCTGCTCGTCGGCGCCGAGATCAAGTTCACGACCGGCTTCACCGGCACGCGCCAGTAGGTCACCGCCAGTTCGCGAACTGGAACGGGATTCCGCGGCGGGTCAACCAGTCGCGCCACTCGGTGCTCGCCGAGATCCCGAACGGCGACAGCAGATCCTTCAGCTCCTGCAACAGATTCGCCGGGGTCGCGAGGAGCGCCGCACAGACCCGCGGGACGTCGGCCGCCGCGACCGTGTACCAGTACTCGTACTCGTCGGTGCCGAGCAGCTCCTCGAGGTTCTTGCTGAGGTCGTGCCCCGAGACCACGAGTGCCCCGGTCTCGTCGATCGCGGCGGACAGCCAGTACCGGGTGGCGTCGTCGACGATCTCGACGATGTACATCCGCCGACTAGACCACGGAAATGTCCGGCCGTTGCGGTCGGTTGAACGGCCATGCGCCCTCGCCTGTCGGCCGCCGCCCTGGTCCTGTCGTTGCTCGGCCTCGGCGCCAGCATCGCGAGCGCGATCGACTACGCGGCGCCGACGTTCTGCAGCGAGTCCGGGTGCGCGACCGTCCGCGCCTCGGCGTGGGCCCACCCGCTCGGGATCCCGATGCCCGTGTTCGGGCTCGCGTTCTTCGCTGCGATGATCGCGCTCGCGTTCGTCGACCGGCAGCGCCTGCGCAAGGTGCTCGCGGTCGGAGGTGCCGTGTGGGCGCTCGCGCTGATCGGGATCCAGGCGTTCGCGATCGGCGCGTGGTGCAAGCTCTGCATGATCAATGACCCGATCGCGATCCTCCTCGCCCTCGTGGTCCTGGGCGGCGCCGGCGTGGTCCGGTTCCGCACGCTGTTGCTCGCCGCGCCGCTCGCCGCGGTCGTGCCGATCGGCTTCGCGATCCTGACCGAGGAGCCGCCCGCACCGGTGGTCGCGCGCGCCGCGTCGGGCACCCCCGAGGTGATCGCGCGCGAGCAACGCGCCGGTGCCGCGACGGTCGTCGACTTCATCGACTTCGAATGTCCGTTCTGTCGCGCGCTCGCGCCGAAGCTCGACGCGGCGATCCAGACCGCGGGGGTCCAGATCCACCTCGTGCGCAAGATGGTGCCGCTCTCGATGCACCCGCACGCGCTCGACGCCGCACTCGCGTGGTGCTGCGCCGACGCGCAAGGCAAGGGCGACGCGATGGCGCAGGCGCTGTTCGCGGCGCCGGTCGACGACCTCACGCCGGACGGTTGCGAGGCGCTCGCGGTCTCGGTCGGTTGCGATCGCGACCGCTATCGCGAGGCGCTCGCCGACCCCGCGCTGCGCTCGCGGATCGAGCGCGACCACGCCGACTTCAAGGCCGCGGGGCTTCGGTCGCTACCGACGATCTATATCGGCGACCACGCGGTCAGCGGCTCGGAGCACGGGACGGACGAGCTGGTCGCCGCGATCACGAGCGCCGTTCGCTACTAGCTCGCGCGGGCGTTCGCCGCTTGCAGGAGGTGCGTGCGGATCAGCTCGTCGAGATCGCCGTCGAGAACGCCGTCGACGTCGCTGGTCTTGAGATCGGTGCGGTGGTCGTTGACCTGCTGATACGGAAACAGCACGTAGCTGCGGATCTGCGACCCCCACTCGATCTTGAGCCGGTTCTTCGCATCCTCGGCCGCCTTGGCCTCGCGCTTCGCGAGCTCGTAGTCGTAGAGCTTCGCGCGCAGCATCTTCAGTGCCCTCGCTTTGTTCGCGTGCTGGCTGCGCTCGTTCTGGCACTGGACGACGAGGCCCGTCGGCATGTGCGTCATGCGTACGGCCGAGTCCGTCTTGTTGACGTGCTGGCCGCCCGCGCCGCCGGCGCGATAGGTGTCGACCTTGATGTCCTTCTCGTCGAGATCGACCTCGATGTCGTCGTCGATATCGGCGGTCACGGTGACCGCGGCGAACGAGGTCTGACGCCGGCCGTTCGCGTCGAACGGCGAGACCCGGACGAGGCGATGGACACCGTTCTCGGCCTTGAGGAGGCCGTACGCGTAGTCGCCCGCGACCGCGAGCGTCGCGCTCTTGATCCCGGCCTCCTCGGCGAACGTCTCCTCGAGGACCTCGACCTTCCAGCCCTTGCGCTCGCAGAACCGGATCAGCATGCGCATCAGCATCATCGCCCAGTCGCTCGCGTCGACGCCGCCGGCGCCCGCGGTGATCTGGACGATCGCGCCGCCCGGATCGAGCTCGCCAGAGAGCATGCGCTTGAACTCGAGCTCTTCGAGCGCGCGCTGGACCGCGAGCGTCGCGCCGGCCGCCTCCTTCGCGGAGTCCTCGTCGCTCGCTTCCTCCGCGAGATCCATCAGGACCTCGGCGTCGGAGATCGCGCGCTGCTGCGCGTCCCACACGCCGACGACCTGCTCGAGCTGCTTCTTGTCGCGAAGAATCGTCTGCGCCTTCTTCTGGTCATCCCAGAACGTCGGGCGCGACGCGATCGAATCGAGCTCCTCGATCTTCAGCCGTTTGTGGTCGACGTCAAAGCAACCTCCGGAGCTCGTCCACCTTCGAGGACAGCTCCTTCAGCTGCGCACGGACCGCGCGGGTATCGGTGCCTTCGATCGCCATACCGCCCGTTCTTAGCAGGATCAGAGGGTCCAGGGCAGCTGGAGCGGCGAGCAGGTGCCCCCGTTGCCGTTCAGCACGCCCGACACCGCGATGAAGCCGACGCCGCCACCACCACCACCACCCGCGCCGCCGGGAAGATCGGTCGGGGTCTCGCCGGCGGGAGCCTGACGCGCGCCGCCCTTCGCGCCGTCGCCACCGGCGCCGCCGTGGGCGCCGCCGTTCGCCTGCGTCGCGTCGAGCCGGCCGGGCGTGCCGTCCGAACCGGAGCTGTTGCCCGCACCGCCGCCGCCACCGCCGCCGTTCGCGGCGACGATGCCGGCGATCGTCACCGTCGGCGCCTCGAACAGGACGGAGCCGCCCGCGCCGCCGCCGCCCGCGCCGCCGTCGATCGCATGACCGCCTTGGCCCGCCTCGCCACCGGCCTGGATCCGCCCACCGCTCGTGACGGTGATCGATGCCGCCGCGATCAGATCGATCGCCCCGCCGCCCTTGCCACCGGCGCCGCCGTTCGTCTGCGCGGGTGCGTCGCCGCCGTCGCCGCCGGGGCAGCCGCCGAGCGGGACGCCCGGGAACGTGATCTTCATGCCCGCCGCACCACCGGGAGTCGGCACGTTGTTCTGATCGCCGAGCCCGCCCTGGCCGCCGTTGTCGCCGAGCGCGCCGCCGCCGCCGCCGGGCGCACCGTCGAGATGCGTCGTGCCCGCGCTGCCCTTCGCGGCCCCACAACCTGCGTCGCGCGCGCCCGCGCCGCCGGCGCCGGCGTCGAGCGTGCCGGCGATCGAGATCGCGCCGAACGAGACGATCGCGAACGGCTTGGACCCGGTGACGCGCAGCTTGCGGCCGTTCTGGATCGAGAACGCCGGGACGACGAGCGCCGTCACCGCGACCGATGTCCCCGCGCCCGAGAGCGTGAGGTCGACGGACGTGACCGGGATGGTCTGGTCCTCGTCATCCCGGAGCTGGTGCTGATCGGTGTCGTAGGTCCAGTCGCCGCTGACATCGACAGCGGGCCCGGGCGTGAGGTCGCAGCCGTGGACCTGCTTCGAGAAATCGCAGCCCGAGCCCGAGCCCGACCCCGAGCCCGAACCGGATCCCGAGCCAGAGCCCGAGCCCGAGCCCGAGCCATCATCTCCACCGTCAACGACCGCGCTCGGGTGGAAGCCGCACGCGGCGATCAGCATGCAGGTGAGCGCGATCCGCATCGCGATCAGGATATCAACTCGTGCGGCGCACCGACGACGAATCGGGTGTGCGGTCAGCGCGCACGACGGAGCTGTACGAGGTCTGCACTGTGGCCGAGCGCGACCGGGTAATTGCCCGTGAAGCAAGCCGAGCAGTAGCCGTGACCGGTCGCGTCGCCGAGCGCGCCCATCATCCCCTCGTGGGAGAGGTACTGGAGCGAGTCGCTCGTCACGTACTTGTTGATCTCCTCGAGCGAGTGCGAGGACGCGACCAGCTCGCTGCGGGTCGGCGTGTCGATCCCGTAGAAGCACGGATGCGTGGTGGGAGGCGCGCTGATCCGGAGGTGGACCTCGCGCGCGCCGGCGCCGCGCAGCATCTTGACGATCTTCCGCGAGGTCGTGCCGCGCACGAGCGAATCGTCGACGACGACGATCCGCTTGCCATCGACGATCGAGCGCACCGGAGACAGCTTCAAGCGAACGCCGAAGTGACGGATCGAGTCCTGCGGCTCGATGAACGTCCGGCCGACGTAGTGCGAGCGGATGAGGCCCATCTCGAACGGGATGCCGCTCTGCTTCGAGTAACCGATCGCGGCCGGCACGCCGGAGTCCGGGACCGGGATCACGCAGTCCGCCTGGACCGGCGCTTCGACCGCGAGCCGCATGCCGAACTTCTCGCGCGCGCGATACACGCTCTTGTTGTTCACGAGCGAGTCGGGCCGCGCGAAGTAGACGTGCTCGAACACGCAGAACGTCGGCGCGGTCGCTTCGGCCGGGACGCGATGCGAGGTCATCCCGCCGCGCTCGATCACGACGATCTCGCCGGGCTCGAGCTCGCGGAGCGCGTCGCCCTCGACGAGGTCGAACGACGAGGTCTCCGACGACAGCACGTACGAATCCTTGAGCCGGCCGACGACGAGCGGGCGGAACCCGTTCGGATCGCGGGCGCCGATCAGCTTGCCGTCGCTCGTCAGGATCACGAGCGAGTACGCGCCGCGGATCCGGCGGAGCGCGGCCTGGAGCTTGCCGAGGACGTCGGCGTCGCGCGCCTTCGCCATCAGGTGGACGATGACCTCGGTATCGCTCGAGGTCTGGAAGATCGAGCCCTGCGCCTCGAGCTCGGTGCGGAGCTCGGTCGCGTTGACGATGTTGCCGTTGTGGCCGATCGAGATCGCGCCGCCGGCGTACTCGAACAGGAACGGCTGGGCGTTGCGGAGCTCGGAGCTACCTGCCGTCGAATAGCGGACGTGGCCGATCGCGGCCGTCCCCGGTAGCTTGGCCAGGGTCTCCCGGTCGAACAGATCCGAGACCAGGCCCATCCCGACGTGGCGGCGGAGCCGGCCCTCGTCGAGAGCGACCAGCCCGGCCGATTCCTGGCCGCGGTGCTGGAGGGCGTGCATGCCCAGATACGCGATGTTGGCCGCTTCGTCGTGGCCGTGGATGCCGAACACCCCGCACATGGGCATCCATCTACCACGATCCCCTGACGCGAGTACCAAACTTGTGGATTCCAACCGGTTACCGTACCTTTATCTAGACCGTGCCGCGGCTTCTCTGGCGCGATGCGCAAGGCATCGAGGGTTCACTCGATCTCACATCGGCCGAGATCCGCGTGGGACGTGCGATGGATTGCGCGATCCGGACGGACGACGCGATGGTGTCGCGCCATCATTCGCGGATCTTCTGGGGCGGCGGCGGCTATGTCCTCGAGGATCTGTCGTCGGCGAACGGCGTCTACTTCCAGGAGCAACGGGTCCAGAGCCACCTGTTCAAGCACGGCGACGCGGTCCGCTGCGGCTCGCTGTGGCTGCGCTTCGTCGATACGAATCAGATGAACGCGGGCGGCAGCGCGGCCCCGAGCTCGAGCCAGCCGATGATCCCGCAGCACCCCGGCGCCGGCGCCGGTACCCCATCGGGCCCGACGAATCACCACCCGAGCATCCCGTCGGCCCAGCAGCCCGCGGTCAGCCCGATGCAGGCGCTGCTCAGCACGAACCAGGCGACCGAGGCCGACGCGGAGATCCGCGTGCTCCGCCGCCGGGTCGAGCAGATGCAGACCGAGCTTCGCGTGTTCCGGACCCAGAACTTCAACGCCGAGACCGCACGGCGCATGGAAGACCTCGAGAACGATCTCTCGATGATGGAGATCGAGCGCGACAATCTGAAGAACCGCCTCGACAAGGCCGATCGCGAGCTCGCGCTCGAAGCCGGCAGCGTGAAGGTGAAGCGCGCGCTCGAGATCGCGGCGTTGACCGCGGAGACCTCGGCGTCGCTGAACGACCTCCTGTCGTCGCTCCGCATCGAGGTGATGGCCGCCGAGGGCGAATTCGAGCAGTACGCCCACAACATCCCGCGCGCGAGCTTCGAGCTGATCCGCCAGTCGATGAAGGACGCGGCGACGCACTGTGACGAGGCCCGCGAGCTGCTCCGCAAGCTCCGCGAGATCGCCGAGTAACGGTTCGCGTACAAGTTCGCTGAACAAGCGAACAAAGCCGAATGATTTCGGTCGGTTCAGCGTTGTCAATTGTCGTCAGTTGAATACAACTTATCGACAAATGTCTTCGGTCGATTACAATCGTACGTATGGTGGTCGAAGCGGTCCGGCTCGAGCGACGCACCCAGGCTCGGGTTCGCCGCCGCCGCGACGACCTCGCGATCGGCGTGACCGCGCTGATCGCCGCGATGCTGGCGCTGCCGCTCGCGCCGTCGAGCTGGAGCGGACCGGAGGTCGCCGCGACGCTCGCGGTCGCCGCGACCTGTCTGCTCGCCGGGCAGCGCTGGGCGATCGCGCTGATCGCGTTCGCGGAGCTGCTCCTCGCCCCCACGCTCGCGGTCGCCGCATTCCACGGCGGGCTCGCGCTGTGGCCCGGTCGGATCTGCGCGCTCGTCGGACTACTCGCGATCGTCCCCGGCCTCCTGCGGCTGCGCCGCGCCGCCGCCGCGCTCGTCTTGCTCACCGGCCTCGAGCGCACGAACCGGACATGCCGCAGGGTGCTCGCCGGGATCGTCGCGATCGCGGCGATCTCGATCTCGCTCCCGTTCCTCTAGTCGACCCAGACGCGCGCGTTGCGGAACAGCCGCATCCACGGGCTGTCCTCGCCCCACTCGCGCGGGTGCCACGACAGCTGGACGCTGCGGAACACGCGCTCGGGGTGCGGCATGATCGCGGTGATCCGGCCGTCGGGCGACGTGATCGCCGCGATCCCGCGCGGCGAGCCGTTCGGGTTCGTCGGGTACTGCATCGCGACATCCCCCTTTCCGTCGACGAAGCGCGCGGCGACCAGGCGCTGGCTCTCGAGCGTGGCGAGCTTGACGGTGGTGAGCTCGGCCCTGCCTTCGCCGTGGGCGGTCGCGATCGGCAACCAGGAGCCGGTCATGCCGCGGAAGAACAGCGACGGGCTGTCATCGATCTTGACGAGCACCTCGCGCGCCTCGAACCGATCGCTGCGGTTGCGCACGAACCGCGGCCACGACGCAGCGAGCTCGGGGACGAGCTCCGGCGCGAGGTCGGCGATCATCTGGCAGCCGTTGCAGACGCCGAGCACGAACGTGTCGGGGCGGGCGACGAGCTGCTGGATCGCGTCGCGCGCGCGCGCGTTGTAACGGAACGTCGAGGCCCAGCCGCGGCCGGCGCCGAGCACGTCGCCGAACGAGAACCCGCCGCACGCGACCGCGCCGCGGACGTCGCGCAGATCGGCGCGGCCCTCGACGAGGTCGGTCATGTGGACGTCGACCGCGTCGAACCCGGCGCGAGTGAACGCGGCGGCCATCTCGGTCTGACCGTTGACACCCTGCTCGCGCAGGATCGCGACACGCGGGCGTGGATTGCGCAGGATGTGCGGCGCCGCGATGTCGTCGGTCGGGTCGAACGTGAGGTGAGTCGCGAGCGCGACGGGGCTGGTGCGGAGGTCGTGCTCCTCGTCGGCGCAGCTCGGATCGTCGCGGCGGCGCGCGACCTCGTGGGTCACGTGCGACCAGCGCTCGCGGAGTGCGGCGCGCGGTGCATCGAGGACGCGGCGCGTGCCGTGGTTGATCCGGATCCGATCGCCGGCGACCGCGCGCCCGAGCTGGGTGACGGGCGCGCCGATCCGGGAGAGCACGGCCTGGACGTGCGCGAGCTCGGAGGTCGCGACCTCGAGCACCGCGCCGAGCTCCTCGTTGAACAGCGCGTGGAACGGATCGGCGTGGACATGACTGAGATCGAGCTCGAGGCCGAGGCCCGAGCAGAACGCCATCTCGAGCAACGTGACGACGACGCCGCCGTCGGAGCGATCGTGATACGCGGCCAGCTTCTGCTCTGACACGAGCTGCTGGATCGCCTCGTAGAACCGGTGGAGCTGCACGACGTCGTCGAGATCCGGCGGCGTGTCGCCGAGCTGGCCGAACACCTGCGCGAGGCAGCTCGCGCCGAGCCGGGCCTTGCCGTTGCCGAGATCGACGAGGAGGAGCTCGCGCTCGACGCCGTCGATGTTGCCGCGGAGCTCTGGCGTGACGGCGCGGCGGACGTCGTTGCACGGGCCGAACGCGGTGACGACGAGCGTGACCGGCGAGACGACAACGCGGACGTCACCTTCATCGGCGGGCCACACCGTGCGCATCGACATCGAGTCCTTGCCGACGGGGATCGCGAGGCCGAGCGCGACCGCGGCGTCGCTGCACGCGCGGACCGCCTCGTACAGCGCGGCGTCCTCGCCGGGATGGCCGGCGGCGGCCATCCAGTTGCACGACAGCTTGATCCGGCCGAGCGGCCCGATCGGCGCGGCGGCGAGGTTCGTGATCGCCTCGCCGATCGCGAGGCGCGACGCGGCGCCGGCCTCGAGGAGCGCGACGGGTGGGCGCTCGCCGATCGCCATCACCTCGCCCGCGTAGGTGTCGAACCCCGCGGTGGTGAGCGCGCAGTCGGCGACCGGGACCTGGAACGGACCGATCATCGGATCGCGCGAGACCAGGCCGCCGACGGTGCGATCGCCGATCGTGACGAGGAACGACTTGTCCGCGACGGTCGGCAGGCCGAGCACGCGATCGACCGCCTCGGACACGGTCGAGCCGCCGAGCTCGAGGCCGAACCGCGGCGTGACGATCGGCTCGGCGCGGCGGGTCATCCGCGGCGGCTTGCCGAGCACGAGCTCGAGCGGGATGTCGACCGCGGGCGGGCTGCCGGGATCGGCGAGCCGCAGGTGGCCGTCGGGCGTGGCGGTGCCGAGCTGCGCCCACGGGGCACGCTCGCGCGCGCAGATCGCGGCGAACTCGGCGACCCGATCCTGCGCGATCGCCATGACGTAGCGCTCCTGCGCCTCGTTGCACCACAGCTCGAGCGGCGACAGGCCGGCCTCGCCGGTCGGGATCGCGGACAGCGTCAGCGTCGCGCCGAGGCCCGCCCCCGCGTCAAGGATCGGCACGCCGTCCGCGTCCGCGGGCGTCGCGTCGTGGACGAGCTCGGGCAGCGCGTTCGACAGGCCGCCGGCGCCGACATCGTGGATCGACAGGATCGGGTTGCGATCGCCCTGCCCCCAGCAGCGATCGATCACCTCCTGGCAGCGGCGCTCGATCTCGGCGTTGTCGCGCTGGACCGACGCGAAGTCGAGCTCCTCGGCCGACGCGCCCTGTGCGAGCGAGCTCGCCGCGCCACCGCCGAGGCCGATCAGGAACGCCGGGCCGCCGAGCACGATCAGCGCGGCGCCCGCGGGAACCGGCGCCTTCGCGACATCGGAGCCGCGGATCGCGCCGATGCCGCCGGCGAGCATGACGGGCTTGTGATAGCCGCGGACCGCGCCGTGATCGTCGGGCGCGTGCTCGTAGGTGCGGAAGTAGCCGAGGATCGCCGGGCGACCGAACTCGTTGTTGAACGCGGCGCCGCCGAGCGGGCCGTCGATCATGATGTCGAGCGCGCTCGCGATCCGCGCGGGCGAGCCGATCCACTCCTCGACCGGGGCTTCCCACGGCTCGAGCTGCCCGGGGAGTCGGAGATCCGAAACGACAAAGCCGACGAGGCCCGCTTTCGGCTTCGCGCCGCGGCCGGTCGCACCCTCGTCGCGGATCTCGCCGCCCGAGCCGGTCGCCGCGCCGGGGAACGGCGAGATCGCGGTCGGATGGTTGTGCGTCTCGACCTTGCCGAGGATGTGCGAGACCTCGGCGTGGCCGCGGTAGACCCCGTCGGCGTCGGGGAAGAATCGCTCGGTCGGCTGGCCTTCGACGACCGCCGCGTTGTCCTTGTACGCCGACAGCACGCCCTCGGGCGCGCGCGCCGTCGTCTCCTTGATCCATGCGAACAGCGAGCGCGGCTGGCGTTCGCCGCGAACGAACCATTCTGCATTGAAGATCTTGTGGCGGCAGTGCTCGCTGTTCGCCTGCGCGAACATCATCAGCTCGACATCGGTCGGATCGCGCTCGAGCTCGCGATAGCGCGCGACCAGGTAGTCGATCTCGTCGTCCGCCAGCGCGAGGCCGAGCTCGCGCGACGCCACTCGCAGCGTGTCGGCGGTCGCGGGGATCGAGGCGAGTGGCCGCGCGGTCGCGGTGTGGCCCAGAAGGAGATCGAGATCCGCTTCGCGCAGGATCACCGACTCGGTCATCCGGTCGGCGAGCGCGGCGCCGATCAGCGCGCCGTCGATACCCTGCCCCGTCACGCTCCACTCGGTCGCACGCTCGATCCGCGTGATCGCGGCGAGGCCGCAGACGTGCGCGATGTCGGTCGCCTTCGAGGACCACGGTGAGACAGTGCCGACCCGCGGCGTGATGAAGAACGAATCGGTCTCGATCGTCTCGGCCTTGAACTGAGAGCCCGGCGGCACGACGACCTCGACCGCCGACGGACCGTAGCTCAGCATCGCGCCGAGCTGGTCGAGCTCCGCCGAGGTCAGCTCGCGCGTGCTCGCGACGACGTGGACCCAGCGCGCGTCGATCGCGGTCGCGTGCGGGCACACCGTGCGCGCCCGGTACAGCGCGCTCTGTCGCCTGGCCGCGCTCAACGCCGCGCGACCGGGGAGGACTAGCACGTCGCCTCCAGCGCCGCGGCGATCCGCGAGACCGGCTCGCGCGTGTCGGGCACGAACGGCTTGCCCGTGACGAGCTCGTAGCTCGCGATGTAGCGGCGCGCGGCCTCGATCCGGATCTCGGCAGGCATCACCGGCGGCGGACCATCGCCCGTGTACTTCGCCTCGTCCTTGAGCCAGCGCCGCACGAATTCCTTGTCGAGGCTGCGCGGCTCGTCGCCGCGGGTGAGGCGCTCCTCGTAGTCGTCGGCGTACCAGTAGCGCGACGAGTCCGGCGTGTGGATCTCGTCGATCACGACGATGTTGCCCTGCTTGTCGAGGCCCATCTCGTACTTGGTGTCGGCGAGGATCAGGCCCTGCTTCGCGGCGTGTGCCTGGCCTGCGGCGAACAGACGCTCGGCGATCGCGGCCGCGCGGTCGAACACCTCGGGCGAGATCCTGCCCATCGCGAGCAGCTCGTCCTTGGCGACTGAAACGTCGTGATCGCCCTTCGCCGCCTTCGTCGATGGCGTGAGGATCGGGCGCTCGAGCGGCTGGTTCTTGCGCAGGCCATCCGGCAAGGCGTGGCCGCAGAACGTCCGCGCGCCGCGCTCGTACGCGTACCAGATCGAGGTCGACGTCACGCCTGTCAGGTATGCGCGCATCACGAGCTCGACCGGCAGCGGCTCGCACTCGCGCGCGATCATCACGTTCGGATCGGGCACCCGGAGCATGTGGTTCGGCGCGAGGTCCTTGGTGAATTCGAACCAGAACTGCGCGAGCTGGTTGAGCACCTGGCCCTTGAACGGGATCAGGCCGACCACCGCATCGAACGCGCTCAGCCGGTCGGTCACGACGATCACGCGCTCGCCGCGCTCTGTATCGATGTAGCAGTCGCGGACCTTGCCATCGTAGCGCGGCAGCGTGCGTCCGCCGAGTGCGTGCCACGGCGTGGCGTCGAGCGTCTGAGCGAGCTGGGCCGTGAAGACTTCATCCGCGATCATGCGGACCTCCCGAGCGCCCGCTCGAGGATGTGGGGCGCGAAGCGCAGGTGGTGATCGAGATCGAAGCAGGCGTCGAGCGCCTTCGCGTCGAGGCGCGCGCTGACGTCCGGATCTTTGCCGAGGAGCTCGCGAAACCGGCCCGGCACGGCCCCGGCGAGGCCTTCCTTCGCCGCCTCGCTGATCGCGGTGAGGGCCGAGCGCTGGACCATCTCGTACGCCTGCTGGCGCGGCAGGCCGGTCTTGACCAGTGCGAGCAGCACGGCCTCGGAGAAGTACAGGCCGCCGAACCGCTCGAGGTTCGCGCGCATCCGCGCAGGATGGATGACCAGGCCCTGCACGAGGCCGGTCGCGCGCGCGACCATGAAGTCGGCGAGGATCGTCGCGTCGGGCATCGCGACGCGCTCGACGCTCGAGTGCGAGATGTCGCGCTCGTGCCACAGCGCGACGTCCTCCATGCCGGCCTGCGCATAGCCGCGCAGCAGGCGCGCGAGCCCGGTCAGGTTCTCCGCCAGGATCGGGTTCTTCTTGTGCGGCATCGCCGACGAGCCCTTCTGGCCCGCGCCGAACCCTTCCTCGGCCTCGCCGACCTCGGTGCGTTGCCAGTGGCGAACGCCGAGCGCGATCTGCTCGATCGCGGTGCCGAGCATCGCGATCGCGTTCAGCACGTCGGCGTGGCGATCGCGCGCGACGATCTGGGTCGCGACGGTCTCGGGCTCGAGCCCGAGCTTCGCGAGTGCCTCGCGCTCGATCGCGGGATCGAGGTTGCCGTAGACGCCGACCGCGCCGGCGATCTTGCCGACGGCGATCGCGTGGCGCGCGCGGACCAGCCGGCTCGACGCGCGCACGACCTCGGCGTTCCACCGCGCGAACGTGAGGCCCGCGGTGATCGGCTCGGCGTGGATGCCGTGCGAGCGGCCGATCATCGGCGTCGCCGCGTGCTCGCGCGCCCGGTCGGCAAGCGCGTTGGCGAGGCCGATCGTGCCCGAGATGATCCGCTCGAGCGCGCGCCCGGTCTGGAGGGCGAGCGACGTGTCGAGCACGTCGGACGACGTCATCCCGAGATGGAGCCAGCGCGCGGGCTCGCCGGCGAGCTCCTCGACATGGGTGAGGAACGCGATCACGTCGTGCCGCGTCTTCTGCTCGATCTCGAGGATCCGCGCCGGGTTCAGCTTGCCGGAGGCCGCGTCCCGGACCTTTGCGGCGGTGCCGAGCGGGACGGTCCCCGCCTTCTCCATCGCCTCGCACACGCCCAGCTCGATCTGGAGCCAGAGCTCGAACCGATAGGCGTCGTCCCACAGTGCCGCCATCTCGGGCCTGCTGTAACGCGCGATCATCGCGCCCTGAATACCACAACCGGCTTACTTCGCGATGAACCAGATCCCGAGCGCGACGAAGCACGCGAGGATCACGCAAATCGAACCCCACACGATGAAATCTCGCTGGCGGCGGCCCCGCACCTCGGCTGGATCGCGCGGCGGCGCCAGGTAGCCGAGTTGCTGCTGCGGCGTGTGCTGCTTCGCCATCTCCGAGATCGCGCGGAGCTTCACCTGCGGCATCACGCGGGCACCCGGCGGTAGCGGGATCTCGCCGGACGAGACCCCGGGCGTCTTCTTCGACACCACCTTGATCGGGGTCGCCGCCTCCCGCACGAAGTCCGGTTCACCGGGTCGAGGCAGCGTCGCCTTCGGCGTGGTCGGGTACTTGCCCGAGTCGTAGATGTGGGTCGGATCGTCGTCCGTCGGATCGGCGGCGGGCTTGCGCTTCGCGAGCGGACCGTCGTGCTTGGTCTCGTCGGTCTGGAACGGCGACGCCTTGCCGCGCGGCGCGTCGCCGTGGGTCTTCAAGGTCGGCGTCTTCGAGCGGTCGTTCGCCAACTAGCGCCCCGTCGATCCGAAGCCGCCGCTGCCGCGCGCGGTGTCGGAGAGCTCGTCGGTCTCGACCAGCTCGGCCTGGATCACCGGCGCGATCACGAGCTGCGCGATGCGCTGTCCCGGCTCGATCGTCACGGGGTCCTGACCGTGGTTGATGATCAGGATCATCAACTCGGCCCTGTAGTCGTGATCGAGCGTGCCTGGAGAATTGACCAGTGTGATTCCGTGTTGCTTCGCGAGCCCAGAACGCGGACGCAGCTGGCCTTCATAGCCCTCGGGCAACGCGAAGGCGAGGCCGGTACCGATCGAAGCGCGATGCCCCGGTGCGAGGACGATCGACTCCCCGAGCGCCGCGCAGAGATCGAGACCCGCCGCACCGGCAGTCATATAGCGAGGCGTGACGGCGTTCGAACGGAGCTTCTTGATCAGGACGCGCGGAGCCATGCCGCCGGCATCTTACCGCACCTCAGCGCTGCGGGACGTTGCACTCGCCGTCGTCGTTCTCGCCCCAGCACACCGTGCCGCCGCCGGTGCGGACGGCGCAGGCGTGACCGCGCGCGATCGCGACGGTGTCGAAGCTCCCGGTCGGCGTCGGGCCGAACAGCTCGGTGCCGGTGCATGTCAGGTGGTGCGCCGCGTCGATCGTGCAGGTGCCCCCCTTGTCGCTGCTGTAGGCAACGACGTTCGCGGGCGGCATCGCGGGTGGCGAATCACCGAAGCACGGCATGGCCCCCTCGGTGGTTCGCCCGCACGCACCGCCGCGGTCGACGACCAGCGACGTGAACTGGGCGAGCGGCGGGTCGAGCACGCCGTCGTCGAGATCGTTCCAGCACTCGATCTGCTTGTCGCTGGTCCGGATCCCGCAGCCCTGGTACCCGCCGATCCCGAACGCGCTGAACGGCGTGCTCGGCGTGCGGTTGGTGACCCCGAACTCGCCGATCGTGCAGGTCACGACGCCCGACGCGGCGCGGCCGCAGGTCTGCTCGGGCTCGATCGCGATCTGGACGAACGGACCTGCCGGCGCCGGCGCGGCCAGCGGTTCCCCCCAGCACTGGATCGCGCCGGCGTCGGTCAGGCCACAGGTACTGCGGGACAGCGCGACGAGCTGCTTGTAGTGAACCTTCGACTCGCGCGGACCGTCCGGAACCGTGGCGTGCCCCATCAGCTTCATCCGATCGGCGCGGGTCGGCCGCAACATCACCCAGCTCGGCGGTGTCGCGGCGAACGCCGGACACGCGCGGAGCTGATCGTCCCAGTCGGGCGGGTGCGCGGCGAGGATGCAGTCGGCGACCTCCTTCGAGAGGCCCTCGGTCCTGCAGCGATCGAGCGTCGCGCCTTCGATCGCGTCGATCATCTGCTGTTCGTCGGCCTTCGGCTTCGAGTCCGCCGGCCCGGTGGTCGTCAGCTCGAACACGTGATGGACGGCCGCCCGGCACGGCGCGTCGGACTTGCCGCCGCCGCACGCTGCGAGGATGATCGCGACGAAGACCGGGCGCATACCGATCGAACGGTACACCTCGCGGGACTATTTCTCGGCGTAGACTGGTACCTGCGGCGATGTGGACGGAACACCCCGGATTCGGATCGCTGATCGCGGCGACGCTGCTCGCGGTGATCGCGGCTCGCCGACACGGCCGACATCTCGCGTGTGGCGATGCGGTCGGAGAAGCGAGCCTATCGCCCGGCGGAACGCTGGTGTTCGGCGAGATCCACGGCACGCGTGAGTTTCCAGCCGCGTTCGGCACGATCGCGTGCAACGCGGCCGAGGACGGTGCGGTGGTCGTCGGGCTCGAGATCAGCCGCGCCGAGCAACCGCGGATCGACGCGTACCTCGCGTCGGATGGCGGTGCCGCCGCGCGAACGGAGTTGCTGCGCGGCGCGCACTGGTCGTCGCGCGACGGCCGGAGCAGCGAGGCGATGTTCGGCTTGATCGACAAGGTGCGGACGTGGCGCGCCGCCGGCGCGAGCGTGGCGCTCGTCGCCTTCGATGTCGACGGTGGTTGGGATGATCGGGACGAAGACATGACCGGACCGCTCGTCGCTGCCCGCCGCGCGCACCCCGACGCGCCAATGGTCGTGCTCGTCGGCAACTACCACGCTCGGCTCGCGAGCAAGGAGCCACGGATGGCGGCGTATCTCGCTCGCCAGATCGCGAACGTCGACACGTTCGACGCCGCGTACGGCAAAGGCACCGCGTGGGTCTGCACCGATCGCGGCTGCGGCGTCCACGACTGGGGCGAAGGCGAGGATCCGGGACCGACCCGGATCACCCGCGATGTGGTCATCGATCGTGACGGGAACACGGTATTTCACGGCCACTTGCACGTCGGTCGGATCACCGCCTCGTACCCGGCGCGCTGATTTCTTGCGACGGCTCGCGCGCCCCTGTCTCCACGAGAAAACATGGAGACCGTCATGCGTTTCGCGTTCGTTCTACCCCTCACCGGTTGCGCCGGCATGTTCGGGATGTTGCCGCCCCACCCCGTCGTCAAGGTCCAGAACGTCGGCAACGCCGACGTCTGCAAGGTCGAGCGCCAGGCCGACGGCTACGACACCGAGCAGATGCTCGACGCGCACAGCGGCGATCAGACGATGGCGGGCCCGATCAACGCGGGCGCGATCAAGGAGTTCGAGTTTCCGCGGCCGGTGAAGGACGCGCCACCGCTCATGTACACGCTGCGGTTCTGGACGTGCGAAGGCGCGCCGCTCGCCGACAAGCGCGTCGCCGCGGGCAAGGACTCGATGGTCGCGATTCCGTAGGATCGGGCTCGCAAGCTCGCCCTCAGGACAGGATCCGCGCGACGCTGACGTCGAGCTGGCTCTGGATCAGGCGCAGGATGCTCTCGTATTCGGATCGTTCGATCTTCAGCCGCGCGAGCATGCCGCGCTGGGTCTCGGCGGCGAGGCGCTCGCGCGCGGAGGCGAGCCAGCGCGCGGCGGTGGCGCGATGGACCTGATAGAGCGCGCCGAGATCGTCGCTGTTCGCGCCGTAGAGCACGGCGTGCTTGAGGAGGTTGCGCTCGCGCGTGGTCAACGCCGCGACGGCTTCGGCGAACGCGGCGCGGAACTCTTCCTGGTAGAGCTTGCGCTGGTACTGGAGGCCGGCGTCGAGCGCGCCGTCGGCGAGTGCCTCGTCGGGCTCGCGATCGCTGCGCCGAGCCTCGCCGCGCTGCAACCGGATCGCGGCGCGCAGCGCGGTGATCCGCAGCCAGCCCGCGAGCTCGCCTGTCCCCGCGTACGCGAGGAGCAGCGGGCGCTCGCCCGTGAACAGCTTCATCCGCAACTGCTGGACGGTCTCGGTCGCGACGTCGTCGGGGACGCGCTGGCGGACGAGCCGCGCGGCGAGGCCGGCGAGGTAGTGCTTGTCGAGCAGCACCGCGGCCGTCGCGTCGCCGGCGAGACACGCGAACACGAGGTAGAGCTCGGCGTGCCGCCGCGCGGCGATCGAGGCGTCGACGTCGAGGTCGCTCGGGGTTCGCTCGACGAGGAAGCGCGCGTAGCCGTCGCGGTCGACCGCGAGCTCGGGCCAGGCCGCCTGCGCCACGTCGCACGCCGCGGCCACGGTTTCGCTCGACGCACCCACGAGGCTCGATGCTAGCATCTCCGCCGCAGATGAATTGCCTGACCGAGGACGAGGTCCTGGCATTCGTCGCCCAGGGCGCGGTCGATCGCGCCGCGGTCGAGCATCACCTCGACGGCTGTGCCGAGTGCATGGAGCTCGTCACGCTCGCCGCGCAGACCTCGATCGCGAAAGGCTCCGGCGCGCCGCCACCGGTCCGCACGCTCGCCGCGCACAGTCACGTCGGGCGCTACGAGATCGAGGAGCCGCGCGGTCGCGGCGCGATGGGCACGGTCTACGCGGCGCTCGACACCCAGCTCGATCGGCGCGTCGCGGTCAAGCTCGTCGAGCCCGGCGACGATCGCGCGCAGGTCGCGCTGCTCCGCGAGGCGAAGGCGCTCGCGCGGGTCGCGCATCCCAACGTGCTCGCCGTCTACGACTTCGGCGTGTTCGAGACCCACGTGTTCCTCGTCGCCGAGCTCGTCGACGGCGAGACGCTCGCCGCGTGGAGCGTGCGCCCGCACCCGTGGCGCGAGATCGCAGGGGTCTATCTCGCGGCGGCGCGCGGGCTCGCGGCGGCGCACGCGGCCGGGCTCGTCCATCGCGACTTCAAGCCGGCGAACGTGTTGATCGGCAAGGACGCGCGCGTGCGGGTTTGCGACTTCGGGCTCGCGCGGTTCACCGACACGACGCCGACCGCGAAGGAGCTGGTCGGCACGCCGGTCTACATGGCGCCGGAGCAGCGCCGCGGCGAGGTCGTCGACGCGCGCGCGGATCAGTACGGGTTCTGCATCGCGCTGCACGAGGCGCTCCACGGCGTGCTGCCGCCGCGCGGCGAGCGCCGGATCCCGAGCTGGCTCGCCGCGATCATCGCGCGTGGGCTCGCGCCGGCGCCGGACGCGCGGTTCCCGACGATGACCGCGCTCGCGACCGCGCTCGAGCGCGGGCTCCATCGCCGCCGCCGCCGCGCGATCGCCGGCGTCGCCGCCGCGGGCATCGCGATCGCGACCGCGACTACCGCGCTCGCGTACGGGCGCGGTGGCACCGACCTGGCGGCGCGCTGCCCTGCCCCCGCGCTCGCGAGCTGGACGCCGGTCCAGCGGATCGAGGTGTTCCGCGCATTCGCGGCGACCGAGCTGGTCTACGCGCCGGCGCTCGCGAGCCGCGTCGGGCGCGTGCTCGATCGGTTCGCGACGCGCTACGCTATCCACGGTCATGACGTCTGCCTCGCCGGCGAGCTCCATACCGACGACGCCGAGCTCCACGCGCGGCGGATCGCGTGCCTCGATCGCGCGCATCGCACGTTCGATGCGATCGTCGATCGGTTCCGCGCACCGCGCCACACGCGCCTGCTCCTCGAGGTCACGAACCTCGTCGATCATCTTCCGGATCTCGACGCCTGCGCACGTCCAGGGCCGGCGACGCCCGGGGGCAACGACGCTGCGCTGCTCTCGATGCTCGCGCGGATCCAGACGCTCGCGCTCGCGGGCGAGCTCACCGCCGCCGCGAACGAGCTCCCGGCCGCGAAGCGCGAGGCCGAGGCGCTCGGCGACAAGCGCCAGCTCGCGCACGTCCACTACGTCGAGGCCCAGCTCGCCGGCGAGCGCGGCGCTGGGGACGAAGCGGCGCGCGGGTTCGAAGCGGCGCTGTGGGAAGCGCAGGCCGCCGGCGATGACTTGCTCGTCGCCTCCGCCGCGGGCGAGCTCCTGCGCCGGCTCGGGATGGCCGGGCGCGATGCCGACGTCCAGAAGTTCCGCGCCCTCGCCCTCGCGACCGCCGAGCGGATCGGCTCGCTGTCGGCGCGCGCGCGGATCGCCCGCGCGGTCGGCCAGACCGACCTCGCGGCCGGACGGTTCGCCGCGGCCGAGGAGCTGCTGGTCCACGCGCGCGAGCTCGAGGAAGCGCGGATGCCGCGCGATGACTACGAGCTCGCCGCGGTCCTCACCGATCTCGGCGATCTGGAGTACCGGCGCGGCGACCTCGCGAAGGCCGAGCCGCTCCAGCGTCGCGCGGTCGAGCTGTTCGCGCAGGAGGTCGGGCTCGCGAGTCCGACCATGGCCGCCGCCGTCGGCAACCTCGCGAACACGCTCGCCGATCGCGGCAAGCTCGACGAGGCGCGCCAGCTCTACGCCCAGGCGCTCGAGATCCGCGAGCGTGCGCTCGGCGCCGATGCGCTCGAGGTCGCCCAGACGCTGTCGAATGCGGCCGGGCTCGCGGTCCAGGCCGGCGAGCTCGCCGAGGCGCAGCGCGATCTCGAACGCGCGCTCGCGATCGACCGGCGTCACCACGATGTGTCGCCCACGTCGATCGCGAGCGTGCTCCACAACCTCGGCGAGGTCGCCGGGCTCGAGGATCAGGTCGACGTCGCGATCGCGCATCACACCGAGGCGCTCGCGCTCCGCACCCACGCACTCGGCGCGGCACATCCGCTCGTGATCGACTCCGAGCTCGCGCTCGCGGACCTCGAGCTTCGCCGAGGTGGCGTCCCGGCCGCGCGTCGCCACTGCGAGGCCGCGCACGCCGCCGCGGATCACGCCGATCCGGGCGCACCGCCGCCGCTCGGCGCGATCGAGACCTGCCTCGGCCGGGTCGAGCTCGCCTCGCATCACGCCGCGGCCGCGATCGCGTTGCTCGAGCACGCGCTCGCGCGCAGCCCCGAGGATCCCGACGACCGGGCGACGATCGAGCTCGCGCTCGCCCGCGCGCTCGACCACGGCCCGCGCGCCGTCGGGCTCGCGAATGAGGCGCGCGCGGTGTTCGCGAACGACGGCATCCTCCGCAAGCGCGAGCTCGCGGAGGTCGACGCGTGGCTCGCGACTCGCTAGCCCGCGCGACGACTCAGATCACGTAGTTGTGAACTTCTTCGGGACCCGGGTTCGCCTCGAGGGCTTCCCGGCGCGACAGGCGGATCTTGCCGTCGCGATCGACCTTGATGCACTTCACGACGACCTCGTCGCCCTCGGACAGCACGTCCTCGACGGCGCGGATGCGCTCCTTCGAGACCTCGCTGATGTGGAGCAGGCCGTCGGTGCCCGGCAGGATCTCCACGAACGCGCCGATCTCGACGATCTTCTTCACGATGCCGTTATAGAAGAGGCCGACCTCGGGCTCCATCGTGAGGCCCGAGATGAGCGCCTGGGCCTGCTCGATCGCCTTGGCGTCCGACGACGCGATCGACACGATGCCGCTGTCGTTGATGTCGATCTGCGCGCCGGTCTGCTCCTGGATCGCGCGGATCGTCTTGCCACCGGGGCCGATGATGTCGCGGACCTTGTCGGGCTTGACCTGGACCGTGACGATCCGCGGGGCGTAGACCGAGACCTCGTCGCGCGGCGCCGAGATCGCGGCGTCCATCTTGTCGAGGATGTGGATGCGGCCGCGCTTCGCCTGCTCGAGCGCCTGCTCGAGGATCTGGCGGGTGAGGCCGTCGACCTTGATGTCCATCTGGAGCGCGCACACGCCGCGGCGCGTACCCGTCACCTTGAAGTCCATGTCGCCAAGGTGATCTTCGTCGCCGAGGATGTCGGACAGGATGACGTAGTCATCGCCTTCCTTCATCAGACCCATCGCGATACCGGCGACCGGGTTCTTCGTCGGCACGCCGGCGTCCATGAGCGCGAGCGAGCCGCCGCAGACCGACGCCATCGACGACGAGCCGTTCGACTCGAGGATGTCCGAGACGACGCGGATCGTGTACGGGAAGTCCTCGTACACGGGCACGATCGACTCGACCGAGCGCTCGGCGAGGAAGCCGTGGCCGACCTCGCGGCGCGACTGGCCGCGCAGCGGCTTCACTTCGCCCGTCGAGAACGGGGGGAAGTTGTAGTCCATGTAGAACGTGCGCTTCTGGTCGCCGAGGAGCGTGTCGAGCTTCTTCTCGTCGTACTTGGTGCCGAGCGTCACGGCGACGAGCGCCTGGGTCTCGCCACGGGTGAACAGCGCCGAGCCGTGCGCGCGCGGGAGCACGCCGGTCTCGATCGTGATCGCGCGGATCTCGTCGGGGTTGCGGCCGTCGATCCGCTTGCGGGTCTCGAGCGTGTGACCGCGCGCCCACTTCTTGTGGATCTTGCCGAACGCGGCCTCGTACGCCTTGTTGTCGGCGACGACGGCCGGGTTGAGCTTGCCCTCGCCCTGGAGCGCGGCGAGCGTCTCGCTCTTCAGGGTCGCGGTCTCGGTGTACCGCTTCTTCTTGTCCTTGATCTGGAGCGCGGTGCCGAGGCGGTCCCACGCGAGCTCCTTGATCCGACCGACGAGCTCGTCGTTCGAGGCGGGCTTGGTGAACGGGCGCTTCTCCTTGCCGTTCGCGGCGCGGAGGCGCTCCTGCAGCTCGATCAACGGCTGGACCGCCTGATGCGCGAACAGGAGCGCGTCGATGATGACGTCCTCCTGGAGCTCGTGCATCTCGCCTTCGACCATCATGATCGCGTCCTTCGACGCGGCCACGATGATGTCCATCTCCGACTTCTCGCGCTCGGCGAACGTCGGGTTCGCGATGAACTGACCGTCGACGCGACCGACGCGGACGCCGGCGAGCGGGCCGTCCCACACGAGGTCCGAGACGTGAAGCGCGGCGGAGGCGCCGGTCATCGCGAGGACGTCGGTGGCGTTGTGGCGATCGAACGAGACCACGTTCGCGATGATCTGCGTGTCGATGAACCAGCCCTTCGGGAACAGCGGGCGGACCGGGCGATCCATCAAGCGACAGACGAGGATCTCCGCGTTGGTGGTGCGGCCCTCGCGGCGGAAGAAGCTGCCGGGGATCTTGCCCGACGAGTAGAACTTCTCCTGGTACTCGCAGGTCAGCGGCATGAAGTCGATGTCGCGCGGCTGGGCCGAGCCCGCCGCGGTCACGAGCACCATGCTGTCGCCGCAGCGAATGACGACCGAGCCGCCGGCCTGCTTGGCCCACTTGCCGGTCTCGATGATGATTTCCTTGCCGCCAACGATGGCGGACTCACGTACGTAAGGCATTCACGTGTCCTTCTGAGAAGTCACGTCGCCGGGTCCGTCGACGACCGGCCTGCCTGAACCCTCTGTCCAACTTCACGAGCAAAACACCCACTCGTGACTCTCGACGGAACGATCAAACCTGCGCGATCTCTCAAGTATCCTGCGACGCTACGTTGCTAGTTACTGGGGCTTGTATCGCACGTTCAGCGCCCGGCGCAAGAGTGATACCGTTTCGCTCTAGATGAAGACGGACACGCCCGGCTGTTTGGACGTGAAGCTGGCGATCATCGCCAAGGATCCAACGGGTTGGCTCGAGGCGCTCGCCGCCATCGGCACCGTGGAAGACCAGCGCGAGGACACCGGCTGGCAGATCCACTGCGTGCGCACCGGGGCGAAGCTCTCGGGCCTCGATATCCGGGTGGTCGGCTACATCGGAGCGCCGACCGCGGACGTGCGGATCGGCTTCGTCGGTGCCGACCGGCTGGTCAGCGACGGGACGACGGAGATTCCGGACGTCTCGATCGCGGACGTGCCGCGGATCGCGGGTCCGGTGTCGAAGGAGACGCTGATGACCGCGCTGAAGGACGCGCTGCGCGAGGCAGCGAAGAACTCGCCCGCGCCGGAGTGATCAGCGACGGAGACCGAGGGTCTCGATCAGCTTCTTGTAGCGCTCGAGGTCGATGCGCTTGAGATAGTCGAGGAGCGCGCGGCGCTGGCCGACCATCTTCAGGAGGCCACGACGGCTGTGGTGGTCCTTGTGGTTGTTCTTCAGGTGCTCGGTCAGGTGCGCCACGCGATGCGTGAGGAGCGCGACCTGGACCTCGGGAGAACCGGTGTCGTTCTCGGCCAGCTTGAACTTCTGGATGACTTCGCGCTTGATGACGGTCGAAACGGGCATGTGATTCCTAGTCGCCAGCGGTCGCGCCCGACGTGGACGTGTTCCGCGGTCGGGCGCACTTTGCGGGTTTCGGTGCCCTCGGTCAAGAGACGAAGACGCGGTCGTAGATGATCTTGCCGGCCGCCGCGTGGGCGATGGCGACGACCTTCTTGGCCTCGTCAACCATCTGGAATTGCGGCGCTTCCGGGACGCCTTGGAGCTGGGCCAGCTCGAGCTGGAGGCCGGACCTGACGAACGGGACGAGCGCGGCGGGCGTGGTCACCGCGGGGAGGCGGAGCACGGCCTCGATCGGGAACAGGCGCGTCGGATCGAGCGCGCCGAGCTGCTGGGCCTGATCGATCGAGAACAGGCCGCTGCGGGTTCGCCGGAGCTCCGCGAGGTAGGCCCCGCAGCCCAGGTCGCGGCCGAGGTCGTCGACCAGGCTGCGGATGTACGTGCCCTTGCTGCACGCGACGTCGATCGTGATGCGCGTGCCTTCGAACGCGACCAGCTCGAGCCGATCGATCCGGATCCGGCGCGGCACGCGCTCGACCTCGACGCCACGGCGCGCCTGCTTGTACAGCCGTACCCCGTCCTGCTTGATCGCCGAGAACATCGGCGGCACCTGATCGTACTCGCCGCGCCGGCCGGCGAGCGCCGCCTCGACCTGCGCGGCCGTGACGCCGCTCGCGTCGCGCTCCTCGATCACGATGCCGGTGCGATCGAGCGTGTCGGTGATCCGGCCGAGCACGAGCTCGGCGCGATACGCCTTGTCGTCGGCGAGGAGGTACTGCGCGATCTTCGTCGCCTCGTCGAGGCAGATCGCGAGCACGCCGGTCGCGATCGGATCGAGCGTGCCGCCGTGGCCGGCGCGCTTCGCACGCAGCTGCTTCTTCGCGTGATCGACGGCGGCGGCCGAGCTCATCCCCGCGGGCTTGTCGAGGACGAGGACGCCGTTCATGTCAGGGCGTCGTCGCCCACGTCGTCAACGTGGTGTTGCCGGTCGGGTCCATCATCTCGGAGCCGAGCTGCGGCATGTGGAGGTTCGTCGTCGGGGCCGCGCGGAACCGGAGCAGCATCACCGAGTCGTCGGGCACGCCGGGCGCGATGATGCACTCGGCCGCGTTCGGCGTGCCGTTCATGTCTGCGCAATGGAGCTGGCCACCGGTGAGGCCGATCGGCTGGGTCGCGCGCTTGCCGACCGCGGTGCGATACGCGGCGGTCAGCGTGTGATCGTGGACCTCTCCGACAAGGAGCCGGAGCTCCATCGGGACGATGTCGTGGACCGCGGAGCTCGCGTTGTGGCAGTGGCTGCAGTTCGCGTGGACGTAGCCCATCGCGGCCTTCTCGGCCGTGGTGCCCTCGATCGGATAGAACGGCGCGCCGACCGAGCCCGGGCTCGGCGGATTCACCGTCAGCGTGCTCGCGGCGACGAGCGTCGCGAGCGAGGTCTCGCTGCCCGTCGCGGTGGCATCGAGCTGGATCGCACCGAACCCGAGGATCCGGCTCGGCGCGAAGTTCTCGTGGCACTGCTTGCACTGCGAGCGCGACGGGATGTCGTGCATCGTCCCGTTCGCGTTCATCACGCCCATTTGCGGCGACGCCAGCGTCGTGTCGTCGTTCGCCGCGTTCCACTGGAACGACACGTAGAGCCAGTCGAGCGGACCCGTACCGGGACCGATCTTCTGGACGAGGCGCGTCTCGACGCGAACACCGTCGCGCGTGAACTCCTTCCAGAA